>Ga0209612_1000266_pt1 | contig 58151 bp, 40 predicted proteins | sample BioC12SIPDNA_FD_185746 | JGI IMG/M metagenome (GOLD analysis project Ga0209612, IMG submission 185746) | Anaerobic biogas reactor microbial communites from Washington, USA - Biogas_R1_B C12 SIP DNA (SPAdes) (version 2) | ecosystem: Engineered > Bioreactor > Anaerobic > Unclassified | place...
GACACTTTCCAAGTGACTCCGTTGCCGAGTTCCGAGGTCTTCGTGGACGGTGGTGAACCGATCGGAACTTCCGATAACGATGCCCTAACCGTGCAAGGCGCCAACAGCGTGGTGAGCTTTGCTGCTGGTCCTCATTCCGACGAAGGCGTGCTCTTGGTTGACGCGCTGGCCCCCGTTTCGTTTGACAATGTCGATTCGATCGTCGTGAGGGCAGCGGGAGAAGTAACGATTATGGGCACGTATGACGCCGACCAGATCACGGTAATCGGCAGCAGCCCGGATACCCTGATCGTCACGGTGAATGGCGGGCCGCAGATACAGTTCAACAGCGTGACTCGGTTGATCGTCGACGGTCTCAACGGGGCCGATCAGATTGTCACAGACTTGGGCCCATTCGTGTCGACTCGGATCGACATTCGCGGGGGCACCGCTGGTTATGAGTTGGACAGGCTCATCGTCAACGGTGCGGATCGCATTGCGTATTGGGGGCCGAGCGCATGGAACGGCGGTGGTTTCTCGCAAGCTGGGCAGAGCATGACGGTGACGGACATCGAGCTACTCGACTATGTGGGAACGGGTCAGGCCGATCAACTGATTGTATCGGGAAACGACGGGCCGGACACGTTCGTTGCGGCCTTTGGGGATACCTTGGATGCTGGATCGGTGAGGGTCTCCGCGTCTGGATCAACCGACGGCACTTCGCTCCTTCCGATGCACTTCGCAAATCTGGGTCTTGGCGGAAGCATCTCGGTTCGCGACGCAGTGCCTGCTGGCGGTCCAGTCAGCGGTATCGACAAGTTGATCTTGGCCGCGACGTCCCAGGACGACGACATAGAGATCTCGTTCTTCGCCACGGACGGCGCAACGCTTCGTACGTTCAATCAAGTGGGAGAGTGGATCCGCTGGGAGTCGCAAGGCATTGAGTCCTACGAAATCGATGCGGGGGAAGGTGATGACGAGATCAACGTCATTGGCGACATCTTGGTGTCTGACGGTGGATCGTTCCACGTGTCGGGCAAGGGAAGCTTGGCGGATGGGGACCGCTTGATCCTGGAGCCGGACCCAGATGCGGTTCATCATGTGCGGATTTCGGCTGACCCGCTCGATCACGGGACTCAGGATATCACCGGCTTGGGAGCGAGAATTGACGCGGCTGGCTTCGAGTACTTGCTGTACCGTGGCCGTTTGTTCCAGGATGACTTGACCATCGATCTGGGTGATGGCGACAACACTGCCCGAATCACTCGGGACAAGACCGCAGACGTAGTGTTCTCCGACAGTCTACCGCCGATCGGTTTTACGGGTCTCGGAAAGTTCGTCGTGGATTCCGGACTTGGAGCAGATCGCATCGTCTTCGAAACGCTGTCTCTGGCTGGAACGCGCGATGGCTCCTACGAGTTGCTCGACGGCGAAGAAGATCTCTTGACCATTCGAGGCACTGACGGAGGGAACGATGAATTTCTGGTCGTCCGCCCGCCGGACGGGTCGGTGGCAGTGACAGACCAACGTAACGGCATGGTCACTGTGACGGAAATCGGAGGGCGACTCGGCCGACTGGAAATGGATACGCTCCGCGGGGATGACGTCGTGATCATCGATGTTGACGACGGGGGGGCCGGCTCCGATCTGCTGACCGTGCCGATCACGTTCGACGGCGGAGAAAACTCGGACAGGCTGATCGTGCGCGGCACGCCGGCGGCGGGGACGACGGCGGGTACTTACCGGCCGGGGCCGGCGGTGATGGAGGGGCGGCTGGTTCATGCGGCGGGTGCCGCCGTGATGACGATCGACTTCGTCAACCTGGAGCCGGTGGTCGATACGGTTCCCGGAACGTTGACGGTGATGGGGACGGATGCGGTCAATTCGATCACGTATCAGGCTGCCGGGACGAACGGAGCGATTTCGGTTGATGCGTTTGAATCGCTGGAGTTCGGCAACAAGACGGATGTGACGATCGATGGCTTGGCGGGCAATGACACGATCAGTGTGGCGGGGACTTCGGCGGGGTTTTCGGGCACGTTGTTCGTTCACGGGAACGAGCCCCAGGATGCGGATCGGTTGATTGTCAACGGCGTGGCTGCCAAGGTCACGGTGGATGCGGCGGCGGGGACGATCGTGGGAGCGGGGCCGGCGTTGATTGATTACGACACGATCGAATCGCTGCACGTCAACGCGGGGGCCAGCAGCGAGTTTGAGTTCGCGGGGAGCGACGATTACACCGTGCTGCCGGGACCGGCGAGCGATCAGGGGACGGTCCTGACGGCCGCTTTGCCGATCTCGTTCGACGGCTACGCGGCGGGTGATACGATCTCGGTGAGTGGCACGGCGGCGACGGATGACTGCATCGTGGTCGCCGGCTCCGACGTCAGTGACACCTTCGATGTGAGTTTCCCGAGTCAGAACGCCGCGGAGGTGCAACTTGCGAACTCAGCCGGCGAGTTTGCGACTTGGAAGATTTCCGGGATCGAGAACTACGTGTTCGACGGGCGCGAAGGGGATGATGATATCAACTTGACGGCCACCGTGAACGTGACGGGGACCGTGCAGATTTTCGGCGGCGGGCCGGGAAGCGGGAGCGACACGCTGAACCTGACGGGCGCGGCGGGCGCGATTCCGGAGACGGTCGTCATCGCGCCGGATGCGACACAGAGCGATGACCAGACGGTGGCGGGGCTGTCGCCGAATCCCATCGAAGTGATGGGGATCGAGTTCATTACCTACGCGGGCGTGGATACGGACGACGCGCTGATCGTCGATCCGGGCAGCGGGGACAACGCGGTGCGGGTCGAGCGGGGCACCAACGGGGATTGGGTTGTTTCGGATAGCCTGCCGCGGATCGAGTTTGCCAAGGTCAATACGTTCGCGGTAGACGCGGCGGTGAACGGCGGAGCGGACGTGGTGACGTTCGCCACCCGGGCGCTGGGCGGAGCGGTGCCGGGCAACTATCAACTGGCGGGCGGAGCGATGGACACGCTGGTGATCGAAGGGGCGGACGGCTGGGCAGATGTGTACGCGGCCACCAACCCGGCGGGCACTCCGTCGGTCGCGGTCTCGGACGGGACGGTGACCGTGACGGAAACGGCGGGGACGCTGGGCCGCTTGCAGGTCAATACGCTGGGCGGCAACGATCAGCTCGACGTCAATAATTCAACGGGCCTGATTGCCCTGCCCAGCGGGATCAGCTTCGACGGCGGTACCGGGAGCGATTTGCTGCGACTGCTGGGTTCGACCGAGGTCACGGGCAGCACGTACAACGTGGGACCACAAGCGGATACCGGCTCGGTCATGCACACGGCAGCGGCCGGGACGCAGACGATCTTCTTCCAGGCGCTCGAACCGGTCATCGACATCGTGGCCGGGCCGTTGACGGTCAACGCGACGGACGCGGACAACATGATCGACTATCGCCTTGGTCCCAACGATGGCGAGGATCCGGTCGGCGGCGCCAATAGCGGCTTGGTCTCGATCGACGGTTTCGAGAATCTGGAGTTCGCGAACAAGACGACGCTGACCATCAACGCCTTGGCGGGCAGCGACGTCGTTCATCTGAACAACGGCACGTCGATGCCGGCCGGCTTGACCGGCATTTTCGTGAACGGCGGCGATCCGACGGCGAGCGATACGCTGATCGTGAACGGCCTGGCGGCGGCGACGGTGGAGGTCAATCACACGGGGGCCGACAAGGGCACGATCGTTGGGGCCGAACCGGTTACCGTCACGTTCGAGACGCTCGAACACGTGACGGTCAACGCGCGGACGAGTTCGCGGTTGGCGGTGAGCGGCTCGACGATTTACACGGTGAATCCTGGCGCGGAGGCGGATCAGGGCGAGATCCGTTCGTCGGGGGTGCCGATTGCGTTCGACGGGTACGGCAGCGGCGAGTTTGTGCGGCTGACGAGTGAAGGCGCTGGGGCCGATGTCACGGTGAATGGGACGGCGGCGAACGACGTGTTTGCGATTGCTTTTGCTGACGGGTACGACACGGTGACGATCGCCGGACGGGCCACGGTCGAGACGGCGTCGCTGCCGAAGGCGACGCTGAACGGCTATGACGGCGACGATCGGTTTATCGTGAACGGCAGCGAGGACTTCACCTACACGGCACTGAATCTGCACGGCGGGGATGGCGATCGGGATGACCTGGCCGATCTGAATGGCGCGACGGGCGACGTCGTTGTCGACCTGGGCAACGCGATGGTCACCGGCTACGGCATCGCTGCGATCAACTACACCGGCTTGCTCGCGGTGGATGCCGACGCGAACGGCAAGCAACTGACGGTCAAGGCCACCAGCGGCGACGATGAGACGGTCGTGACGCCCGCCACGGCGACCAGCGGGGTGGTGAGCAACAACGGCATCAATCCGGTTGTGCTGTACTCGGACGTTTTGCCTGCGACGGGCGTGATCGTCGATCAGTTGACGGGCGGCGAGGACACCTTGATCGTGAACGCGACCAGCGGTGCCGACACGATCACAGTCGATTTGTCGGGGGCCGCACCGTTTGTGAATACCGGCGCTGTCGGCGGCCGGGTGCAGTTCGATGGGGATACGGAGGCTGTGACGGTCCACGGCCTGGCAGGTAATGACACGTTCAACGTCACCAGCGGTCCGATCCCGGTGTTTATTGACGGGGGCGATCCGGTGGGCGAGGCGGGTGACGCGCTGCACGTGACGGCGGACACGAGCGTGCTGGCTGTGCCGGGTCCGGAACGGGACGCGGGCGGTTTCACGCTGGACGGCAACGAGCGGGTCAGCTTCGACCGGATCGAGGCGGTCAGCGTCACCGATTCGGCGTTGCCGGGCAACTTGGCGGTGACCGTTGTGGGTACCAACGGCGACGACGATCTGACCTTGATCGGCGTCGGCTCGCAGGCGTTCACGGTCAGCGTGAACGACGGACTGGAGGTGCTGTACCAGGGCGCGGCAACGGCGCAGTTGGAAGGCCACAGCGGCGACGATGATATCGAGGTCGACCTGAACAATGCGGCGTTTACCGACGTGACGATCGCGGTCTTGGGCGGCGATACGGGCGGCGATCCGTCGACCGACAGCGACGTGCTGACGGTGACGGGTGTCAACGACGCGGCCAATGCTGTCCAGTGGGCACCTTCGTCGGCGGACGACGGGAAACTGACCGTGACGGGCGTGCCGGAGATTGCCGTGACCGACGTCGAGGGCTTGGTGTACGACGGCGAAAGCGACAACGAGACGCTGACGGTGACCGGGGCGGGGCGGTTTGTACACATTCCCGGCGCGACTGTCGATGCGGGGAGTCTGCAACTCGATTCGTGGCTCGGCATCCGCTACGTGAATCTGGGCGCTGCCGGGACGGTGACGGCGGACGGGACAGGCGAGACCGACATGCTGGTGGCCTGGGGGACCGATGGCAGCGACGTGATCGCAGCCACGTTTACGGGCAGCAATGCGATCGCTGTCGATGTGACCAGCGCGGCGGGAACTCACGTCGACCTCCTCAGCACCGGAGTCGAGAGTTACGAGATCCGCAGCGGCGCCGGCGACGACGATATCCGGCTGGTGCCGACCGGCGACGTCAAACCGCTGGTCCGGGCGGCCGGCACGTTTCACGTGTTCGGCGACGGCGACGCGACCAGGGACACGCTCCGCATCAACGGCGCGGCTGCGGTGGAGGACGTCGTCATCGCGCCGGACGACATGGACCCGGACGATCAAGACATCAGTGGTCTGGGGACGCCGATCGACGTGACGGGTATCGACTTGATCCGCTATGCGGGCGCGGATACGGACGACGCGCTGAGGGTGGATTCGGGCCGCGGCGACAACACGGTGCGCGTCGAAGCCGCCCATCCGGCATCGTGGGACGTCGTGACCAGCGACAGTCTGCCGGACATCGAATTCACGGGACTGAAGACCTTCCAAGTCGATTCGGCGGGCGGCGCGGATGTGGTGACCTTTGCGACGCGGTCCCTGGGCGGAGCCGTGCTGGCCAACTATCAGGTCGTTGACGGCGACGGTGCTGACACGCTGGTCATCGAAGGCACGGACGGGGCTGGCGGGGCGGATCGCTTCACGGTGACCAACCCGGCCGACGGCAGCGTGGCGGTAACCGACCACGCGCGGGGCAATCCGTTGACCGTGACAGCGACGTCGGATGCCCACGGCCGGCTGCAGATCGCCACGCGGGGCGGCGACGACGTGCTGACGGTGAACGTGGACGCTCCCCAGGATCAATCGGACCTGGTGACGGTGCCCATCACGTTCGACGGCGGGACGAATTCGGACACGCTGATCGTGCAAGGTACGCCCGTCGCTGGCACGACGGCGGCGACGTACACGCCCGGGCCGGACGTCACGGAAGGGCGCCTGGTGCATCGCGGCGGCGCGGCCACGATGATCATCGACTTCCTGAACCTGGAACCGGTGGTGGACGTCGTTCCGGGGACGCTGACCGTCAACGGGACCGATGCCTCGAACTGGATCGACTATCGCGTGGGATCGTCCGCGGCGCGAGGCTTGGTGTCGGTGGACGAGTTCGAGACCATCGAGTTCCAGAACAAGACGACGCTGACGATCAATGCCTTGGCTGGAGACGATGTGGTCAATCTGAACAACCCGAACATGCCGCAGGACCTGGACGCCATCGTCGTCAATGGCAACGACGGCGACGACCGCGTCACCACGCTCAGCGGCACGCCGGTCGACGTCGCGATGTACGGCGAAGCTGGGCACGATGTGCTGGATGCCACTGGCTTGACGGGTGCCGCGATCGCGATGCTCGACGGCGGCGATGGGGACGATCTGCTGGTCGGCGGCCCTAACAACGATACGCTCAGCGGGGGCAGCGGCAATGATGACTTGGACGGTGGGCTTGGGGACGACATCATCACGGCCGGCAGCGGCGACGACACGATCGTGGGCGGCGGCGGGGACAACACCGTCGACGGCGGCATCGGCTTTGACAACATCCATTTGCCGGGCACGCCGCGCAACGACGTGATCGACGTGCTGCAAGCGTCCGATACGCTGCTCACGTTTACGCTGAACGGCGACATCGAAAACGATACGCTGGCCAGCGGCTCGGTCGAGCAGGCCCGCGTGTTGGCGGGCGAAGGACTCGATCAAATCCGCGTGACAACCGGCGACGCGTTGTATGATGATCCCGGGTTGAGTCTGCGGATGGTGGTGGATGGCGGGCCGGATCAGGTGCGGGACAGCCTGGTGGTGGTCGACGGGGGCGAAAGCGATTTGACTGTCTGGCACCGCAGCCAGGATGACAGCGCCGGAACCGTGGTGGTGGGACCGGCCAATTCCGAACCGTTCCAGACGATCTACCTGAACGTCGAGACGGTGCAGGTGCTGGACGACAACGGTCATCGCATCAACGGCCCGGAGACCGGCAGTCGCCTGATCGTCTTCAAGCATGATCCGCTGGAAGGGAACGACGATCGCTTTACGGCCACCTTCGTCGGCACCGACCGCTGGCAGAATCTCGACCCGACGATCGATCCCGGCGCCGGGGTTTTCTCGCTGGCGGATGAGGACTGGTTCCAGATCGAAGCGGCCGTGACCGGCACCCTGGACGTGCAGGTGTTCTTTGAGGAGATTGCGGCAATCGGCGTGCGGCCGGGTCTGCCGGGCGACGGCAACCTGGACATCCAACTGTACGACCGCGACGGGACGCTGATCGCCGGCGGCGGGCCGGAGTTTGGCACGAATGACGGGGCGAACGACTTCAACCTGGACGGCGATGCGTTCCTGGAGGACGAGCGGACGCGGATCCCGGCGGTGCAGGGCCAGACGTATTTCCTGCGAGTGTTTGGGAAGTCGGAAGACGCCATCAATACGTACAACATCAGTGTGATCAACGATCCGCCGCCGGTGCCGTATGACCTGGAGTTGGACGATCTGCCGCCGACCGACGACACGCTGAACGACGTGCCCGGCAACAGCGACACGGGCCGCTCGCAATTGGACAACACCACGCGGGACAACACGCCGGTCGTTGCGTTCCGCCTGGACGACGGGATCTTCCGCTACGATTTGCCGGGCAACGAGATCGCGGATACGCCGCCGGACGAAGTGATTCGCATCCCGTTCACGGCGTCTCAGTTGCGCGGTCCCGTGGATTTGGCTCCCGGTTATCGAGTTGCGGTGTTTGTCGAGGGTCTGCCGCAGCAACCCGGACAATTGCCGCAGACGCCGGTCGGGTACGCGCGGCAGTTGGATGACGGCGTGTACGAGTTCGATTTCGATACCGACGCCCTGGACCCCGATTTCACGCTCACCGACGGCAGCCATTTCATCTCGGCCCGCGTCGAGATGATCGACCCGGCCGACAACGACAGCGACCCGGATATGGCCACGCGGGCGACGGGTTGGGGAAGCCGGAGTGCGTCCCTGGAGATCGTGGTCGACACGGTTGCGCCGCCGGTCGCCTTTGGGGATCCCGCTGCCGGCGCCAAGGATGATGGGCTGCATCCGGACAGCGACAGCGGCGTCGAGGACCGGCCGACGACGTTCACCGACCGGGTGACTCGCGACACAACGCCCACGTTCTTTGGTGTCGCCGAAGCGGACTCGTTGATCCGGGTCTACGTGGATGTCAACGACAACAAGGTCGTGGACCTTGGCACCGACGTGCCGATCGGCCAGACGACTGCAACGCCGCTGGACGGCACCAACCAATTCCCGGCGGGCTGGTGGGAGTTGACCTCGGCCGTGGACATGAACGATCCGGAAGCGTTTCCGACGCCGTTGGAGCTGGACGGCGTGCGGCGGATCTTGGTGACGGCGGAGGATGTGGCGGGAAATGTGAGCCAACCGGATGCACTGGACATCTTTATCGACACGCGTGGAGCGCGAGTGACTGACGTCGAGATCAACGGCCGCGGCGACCCGTACGATTTGTTCGATCCCAAGCCAGCGACGGACGGTCCGACTCCGCCGGTGAATGCGCTGGTAATCAGTGTCTGGGACGCACCGTTGCGGAGCGACGTGGCTGGCAACTCGTTCCTGTACGATGTATTGCTGGCAGACGTGGCGAGCAATCCCGGGCATTATCAGCTGGTTGGGGACCATTCCGGCCAAATCGCGATTCAAGGTGTGACGTTCACGGCCGATGCGGCTGCGGACGGTCTGGCGGCCTCGGGCATCGTCACGCTGACTTTCACCGATCCAGGGGCGGATCAGACTCTCGGTACGGCCGATGACGTGCTGCGCCCGTTGCCGGACGATCGGTACACGTTGTACATCTCGGAGGCCATCGTTGATCCGGCGGGAAACGCGCTGGACGGCGAGTCCAATGGGGCTGAGCCGCTGGAAACGCCCTTGTTTTCCAGCGGGGATGGGCAACCCGGCGGAGATTTCGAAGTCCGCTTTACCGTGGACAGCCGGCCGGAGTTCGGCACGGTTTGTTGTGGTGGGGTGTACGTGGACATCAACGGCGATTTCGTGTTCGATCCGGAAGGCCGGCTGCAGGATGCGGTGAATCGCGACCTGGTGTTCCGATTTGGAGAAACGACGGACGGTCTGTTCGCGGGCGATTTCGCGGCGGCGGGAGCGGCGTTCGCTTCGGGGTTCGACAAGCTGGGCGGCTACGGATATGTGGCGGGCAAGTACCGCTTCCTGCTGGACCTGGACCACGACGGCGTGGCCGACTTCAACTCCGTCAGCGCCGTTCAGGTGAATGCCATTCCGGTGGCGGGCGATTTCGCCCCGCTGCATCCCGGCGACGAGATCGGCCTGTTTGACGGTACCCGCTGGTACCTGGACAGCGACGGTGACAACGTGCTGGAGGCGTCCGACACGGTGATCGCTGGCGGGCTTCGCGGCTTGCCCTTGGTGGGGAACTTCGGCGGCTCGCCTGCCGACGATCTGGCAACGCTGGACGTCAACACCAATACGGTCTCGTTCGATCTGGATCGCGACGGCTTTGCGGACGACACGTTGGTCTTTTCGATCGCAGGCTGGGTCGAGCGAATCCTGGCGGGCGACGTGAACCTGGATGGCATCGACGATCTTGTGTTCTGGGCGCCGGGCCGTGACGGGCAGCCGGTGGACGAGGCGGCGGAATGGTACGTTCTGGTGTCGGACCGTCCGGGCGAGGCGTTGCCCTCGTTGATTTTCGAGGTCTACAGCCCCTCGCCGCTGGGCAACGACCTGTCTGCCTTCTTTGGCGACCAATCCGCTTTGCCGATCTTTGGCAACTTCGATCCGCCGGTCGCCGCGGCAGCGTTGCCGTACACCTCGCATACTAACCCGGTGGACGCAGAGGACGTGGACAACGACGGCACGGTCAGTCCCCTGGACGCCTTGCTGTTGATCAACCGGTTGAATGCGGAAGGCCCGCAGCAATTGGTGGGCAGCGCGATGGTCGTGGGTCCGTTTTGCGACCCCACGGGCGATGGAATCCTGTCGCCGATTGACGTGCTGGCTGTGATCAGCCGTCTGAACTCGCCGATTGACTCGGTTGCCGAGGGCGAGGCCGCCGTCGCGCCGAGCGTCGGGGATGAAGTCGTCGCGGCATGGCATCTGGATACATGGTGCGTCAGTGAGGTCAAACCGATGGGGCCGGTTTCGACGGCCCCGACCGGTCACTCCGCGGTGCTGCCCGCGGACGGCGGGCGCATGTCTGCCCCGGATTCTGCGGTCTGGGCGTTTCTTCAAAGCGACGACAGTCAGGAGGCACTGTTCGAGCGGGTACCAGCGGGCGGGCTGCAGGATGTGCCGGCCTGGGAACTCGAAGAGGACTGGGATGCACTGCTGTCGCTGCTGGCTGAGGATGCCAACGTCGATGCGCAGCTTTTCAAGTAGGGCCTCTGCAAGCTTTGCAATTGGGGTAGCCGCGGTCGCCAGAGCGCGGCTACCCGGATCTTTAGCTTTGACGACGCACTCCATGCCCGGAGCCTCCATGCCCGGAGCGCCCATCTAAGACACCTCGCGGGTTGGAGAATCCAGTCCAGCGGCTGCGACGCGGCGGGCCGGGCCGGATTCCCGGTCCTTCGCGCGCGTCGGTTGCCTGGCGATCCCTGGCTGAAGTGGGTTGCGGGGTGGCTGTTTGTACCGGCTGGGGTGAGTTTGGCGGGTATTCCTCTTTTCTCGAGTTGCGCGGTTGTTTCGGACGATACCGATTTGCAGATGATAGCGGCGGTGCCGTGAGTTTGCGTTGTTCGCGACTCAGGGCCGGCCGCGTACGCGGCCGGCCGGAACGGGTCGGCGCAGGGGAGCACCCGCCATGCGAATCGTTGCGATTGTCCCTGTGTTCTTCCTGACCTTCCTGGCTACCGTTGCCGGCCAGTCGCCGGAGGCAGCGGAACCGGAGGCGGCGGCTCCGGCGGCCGCCCCAGAGGAATCGCTGTTGCCAAGCGCCTTGCCAAATCCTTCTGATTTTGAAGCGGCGACGTACCCGGACTGCGATTGCGCGGGGGCGTGCGCCTGTTTGGACTATGTCCCGGTCTGTCAGCACTGGAGCGGGGTGTTCCTGGAGGGCTTGTTGCTGCGGCCTGGCAATACCGATCTGATCTACGCGGTGGAACGGACGGGATGCGATCCTGCGTTTTCGTCGCCCACCGGCCCGGTCGGTGTGATTGCTCCGGATTTCGGCGGTGGGATGCGCGGCGGGATAACGCGGGCGCTCAGCGAGTGCAGCAGCGTGGTCGCCACGTACACTCGTTTGGAAAGCGATGCGGAAGGTCGGTTGGCCGCCGCGCCCGGCCGGGTGCTGGCGTCGCAGGTGACTCATCCCAGTCAGGCTTCATGCGGCGCCAACAGTCTCGCCGCAGTCGCCTCCCAGGACATCGAATTCCAGTTGGTCGACCTGGACTACCGGCACCTGCTGTGGGGCGACTGTGACGCCGCGATCAACTGGCTGGCGGGCCTGCGTTACGCGCAGCTGGAACAGCGTTTTTGGGCTGGCCAGAACACGGGGGTTGCGACAGGCTTGACCGACGTCGTCACGGACATCGACTTCGACGGGTTCGGTCTCCGGTTCGGGCTCGACGCCGAGCGCCGCAACCCGACCTGTGGAATCCTGATCTACGCCAAAGGCTTTGCCAACTTCGTTGCCGGCGAGTTCAAGGCTGACTACGCACAGGTCAACCAGTTCGGCGGCACGGCCGTGGTCGCCAATCACCTTGAGGACTATCGCCTTGTCTCGCAACTGGAAGCGGAGTTGGGCGTCGGCTGGCAATCGGACTGTGGCCGGCATCGCGTGACGGTGGGGTACCTGGCCAGCGGCTGGTTCAATGCTGTCACGACGGACGACTATGTTCAGAGCGTACGATCCGGGCAGCAGAGCGACGTCGGGGACAGCCTTTCGTTCAACGGGTTGGCCGTTCGCGTGGAAGTCCGGCATTGAGCCAGGAAAACGCCGGCCTTTCGAGAGGTCCCCGCTCACGGAGTCTTCGGACCGGCGTCTTGCACCTCTCGCTCGAAATCCTGTTGTGTACGGGGGGCCGCGCAGATAGGCTCTTGGTGTGGGGCTGGATCATCACCGGCAAGTCTTGTCACCGAGAGCTTTGACACAAGGAGCGGGGCCATGAGTACGTTGCTGCCGGCGCTGGCGTTTCTCGTCATCGGGCTGGAGTCTCCCGTGCCGCCGCCCGTCACACCGGGCTCGGTCTACACGCCGCCGGAGCATCCGACGGCCGAAGGCGCGCCGCTGGTGTATGCGTTCTCCGAAGAGGCCGGGCCGGATCAGAGTTTCCTGCTGGTCGGGGAGGGACTGACCGAACAGGTCGAGGCCTGGGGCGCGCACCCGGAACATGCCGGCGGTCACGCGATCCAACTCAAGGTCCAATCCTGCGACGGTCGCCTGCTGATCGCCACGCTGCCCGAACGTTGCTACGACGGCCCGATTGTCGTGTGGGTCGGGAACCAGGCCGGCTGGAGCGAACCGGTGGTGCTCAATCAGCCGAACCCGTGGTGGTGCTACACCCACGGCGGCGAAGCGAGCGGGACGGAGGGCCTTTGGCGCGTGTTCGGTCGCAATCTGGCCCGGCGGCCGGATCACGCACGGGCCTTTGTCTACCTGACCCAACCGGGCCAGTCTGGGCGCTGGTTGTCACGTTGGGAGATTGGCGAATTGGAGGACAACGTCGCGAAGCACCGTCTGCTGCTGGCCGTGCCCAAGGACCTGGAACCGGGCCAGTACGAACTCTGGGTACACGCTGGCCAAGGCGGCCAGTTCGGCTGGGGCCGTCCGTTGAAGGTGACCGTCGACAAGCCGGCGGCGGCAACGGAGACCAGCATCACCGTCGAGGACGGCGACGTGCAGAAGGCCGTCGACGCCGTGGCTGCCAAGGGCGGCGGGACTGTCGAGATCCCGGCGGGCGTGTTTCCGCTTCGCGGCACGTTGATCATTCCTGCCGACGTCCACGTAGAGGGCGCCTGGGGCGAAGGTCGCACGGTTCTCCAGGCCCCCAGCGATCCCGCCGCGGCCATTTGCTGCCTGACCGCGTCCGGCTGGAACCAGGGTGTCGGGGCCATTCACACGCCCGGCGATACGATGGGATACAAGGTCGAATTTCCGGCCGCGGGAAAATGGAACGTGTGGCTGCGTTACGCGACCGAAATGAGTGCCTACAATCAGCCGGGCGTTTCGAAGAACATGACGCTGGCCGTCGACGGCGGTTCCCCCGTTCCCCTCGACAATCTGCCGAACACGGGCAGCTTCGGCACGTTCCAGTGGAGCCGTTCGGCGACGATCGAAGCCGCTGCCGGCCCGCACGAACTCGTCTGGAAGAACGAGAAGGGCGGCGGGATCAACCTGGACGCGTTCCTGTTCACGCTCGATCCGGACCGCGTCCCCCACGACAGCCCGCCGCCGCAGAGCGACGCGCGGACCGTCGTGCTGCAGGGCGCGGACGCCGCGCGATTCGAGACCAAGGAAGGCAAGCTGCCAGGCGGCGACCGGGCCGCCGTGTGGCTGGCCGGCGACAACTCCGCGCTGCGCAACGTGACCGTTTGCGGCAGCGTGCGCACCAATATCGGCGTCGCGATTCGCAGCCGCGACTATCCCGATTGGATCAAGGGCGTGTCGTTGTTCGCCGTCCAGGTCCGGGACGTCGAAGGCAAGCACGCGGAGAACTGTGGCGTGCGGCTGTTCCACGCCCAAGACGGTTCGGTCACCCACTGCAATCTGTGGGGCCGGACGCCGTTGTTCCTGTCCGGCGTCCGCGGCTGCAACCTGTCCTGGAACCACTTGACCTCGGTCACTCGCTGGGGAGGAAACTCCGAAGGCTACCTCCAGAGCCGCAACGAAACGGTCCGCCACTGCGTCCTTGAACAGAACACCTTCCGCTCGCCGCCCGGCCAAAATGCGGGCGGACCAACCGGACGCAGAATGATTTGGCTGTCGACCGGCCGCGGTTCCGTGGACCACAACTGGATCGCCGGCAACAAGGAAGACCGGGCCCGCTTTGGCGGCGTCGCCGGCACGGACCAGAACGTCGGCGAGATGATCCTGTTCGAGGCCTGCGAGCGGATCGCGTACTACGGACCGCTCGCGGCGGCTGGCGTCCAGAGCGTCACGCTGCCGGAGAAGCTCGCCCCCACGCCCGACGAACGCTTGGGCAGCGTGAAACGCGAGCAGCTGGCCTACGACGCGGACGGAAACGAGACGCCGTTCTGGCCGCCGGAAGCCGAGGACGGCACCAACGAACCGTCGGCGGGCGAGTATTTCGTCACGATCCTGGCAGGCCGCGGCCTGGGCCAGACGCGCCAAGTCGTCGCCCGCCGTGGGGCCACCTACCAGCTGGATCGGCCGTGGCGCGTCCCGCCGCAAGCCGACGGCCTGGCGTTGGTCCACACTGCCTACTATCGCAATCACCTGGTCAACAACCGTGTGATCGACGGCATGACGGGCATCCAGCTGTGGATTTCGTGCATCGAAAACGTGCTGTCGGACAACGTGGTCGAGCGCCAGCGGAAGCCGGGGTTGTACCTGTACGGCAACTGCTCGACGCTGGCTTCGTCCATGCCGCAGACGTGGAACCGCGGCATCGGGCCGCTGTACTTCAATCACATCGAGGGCACCCGCTGTGACGAAACGAGTTGCGGGGCGCTGGTCGTCAGCGGCGAGGGGCCCGGTTTGCCCGTCGAGTTCCCACGCTGCCTGGGCAACGTGCTGCGGCACAACTCGTTCCTTCGCAGCCGCACCGACGGACTGCTGATTACCGGTAATCGTCCGGCCGGCGAGTCGCAACCGGCCGCTGTCGTGCAAGGCACGATCGCCGAGCACAACGTGGTTCGCGACGCGCTCGCCGGTTACCACGTCGCCAGCGCCGCCCAGGCGACCCTGCTGCGCCGCAACCACGCGTACTTCTGGTACCCTGTCAGTCTACAGCCGGGCCCGCGAGTGGCCTTCCTGATCGACGACGAGCAGGCAGCGGCCGTGATCGGCGAAAACTCCGTGGAAGGCATCCAGGGCGTTCCGGACGGGCACGTGATCGTGGAGCAGCGCGGGCCAGCGAAGGCAGCGGCCGGGAATTAGCACCCAGCGGGATTCCCGGCACTTTTTGCGCGGCGGGGAGGAAGACACGGTTGCGGTGCCGGGGTCAGGCTTACAGAATTCAATTTTGGCCGAGCGGAGTCATGCGACGTGGCTGGCACCAAACTCGGCCAAAATTGAATTCTGTAAGCCTGACCCCATTTCGCGCGACTGTGCCATCCTAGACAGCGACTTTCCGTGGCTGTTTTCCGTTTGGTGCTAGCACCGAACGGTGCCCAAGTCGTTGCGGTGGATGGCACGTGCCGCAGCGTTGGGGTCAGGCTGACCGCGTTCTGTTTTTGTCGTGGCAAGAAAGGAACCAGCCATGCAACTGTCCTCCGTCCGTGAATTGAAATCCGACCTGTTGGAAACGATCCTGCCGGCTTTGTCTGCCAGCGTCCGGAGCCGCGGAGTGCCTGGTGCAGGCGTCCAGCGGCAAGCCGCCGCCACCGACCGGCAGCCCACGCTGGCGCTGGGCATTGCACGGCACACCGCCCGCGACTTTGCCTTGGCCGTCCGCGTTCAGCAGCGGGCGCTGGAGAACAGCCGCGAGGTGGACCGGATCACCCGGCAAGCTCGCGGCGAAGTCGACGTCCGCTATGTGGGCGTCGTGCGCACGCGAGCCGTGCCGTGGTATCAGCAACGCTGCCGCCCGCTGCGCATCGGCTGCAGCGTCGGCCATTTCAAGGTCACGGCGGGGACCTTGGGCGCCGTAGTTCGGCCGTGCGGCGGCGGTCCGTTGGCGATCCTGTCCAACAACCACGTGCTGGCCTGCGAGAACCGCGGCCAGCGGGGCGATGCGATCCTGCAGCCCGGCACGTACGACGGCGGCGCGGCCCCCGATGACACCGTGGCCACGCTGGCCGATTTTGTCAAGGTGAAACGTTCGGGCGTCAACACGGTGGACGCGGCCGTCGCAACGCTGGTCAAGGAAATCGAGGCCGATCCGGCGAAGCTGACTGGGATGGGCCGCTTGAAAGGGCTCGGCGAGGAGTTCCTGGACGAAGGCGCCGCGGTGGCCAAACTGGGCCGGACCACGGGCCGCACCCGCGGGCGAGTCACGGCCTTTGAACTGGACAACGTCCAAGCCGAATTCGGAATCGGCGTGCTGCGGTTCGACGACCAGATCGAAATCGAAGGCGACGGCGACGGCCCGTTCAGCGACGGCGGCGACAGCGGCTCGCTGATCGTCAACGCCGACCGCCGCGCGGTCGCGCTGCTGTTCGCCGGCAGCGACCAGGGAGGCGCCAACGGGCAAGGTCTGACCTATGCCAACCCGATCCACCTGGTGATGGACCAGCTGAAGATCGAATTGGCGCTGTAGCGCCGTTTCCCTTCCCGGACATTGGCCCGCCGTCAAGTCCCCCCTGGAAAAAAACGAGTTCGCGCGGGAAAGGCTGCGGACAGAATCTTGTGGACTCGACTTGCCAACGGCCGGGGGCCGGGATTAGGATGCAAGTGGGAAAGGGCTGGGACGGGAGGCCCGGCCGATCCCGATCCCATCGCCGTCACTCGAAGGAAAGTCAGATGATTCACTATTCATGCGACCGCTGCAGGCGGATGATTGACCCAGCCAAAGAGATTCGGTACGTCGTGCGAATCGATGCGCAAGCTGCCCTGGACCCCTTGCCCAACGACGAACTGGACGACGACCGCGACGAACTGCTGGAGATCGACGAAATGCTGCAGTCGCTGGCCTTGGAGGACGAGGATTCGTTGCTGGACGACGCGCCTCAGCAACTGCGGTTCGACCTGTGCTCGGAGTGCTACCGCAAGTTCTTGCAGGATCCGTTGGGCGTGGAATCCGCCTTGATCGTCGGCTTCAGTTCCAACTGACGGCGCAGGAGTCGGTCATGCAGGGCCGGCGCAGAAGCTTCCGTCGCCGTCCCCGGCGGATTTGGCTGGTGTTGGCGATTCTCGCCGTTTGGGCCTTGCTGCGCTGGAGCGGTGATCGTTGGCGCGACGTTCCCCACCCCGCCCGCGAACCCCCCTTGTCCGAAGGCCGATACGAGGTGCTTCGCGTCGTGGACGGCGACACGTTGGTCGTCCGCGTTCCGGCGTCCGCCGACCGGCGCCGTGGCCGCGACATCCGCGTGCGGCTGCTGGGCATCGACTGCCCGGAAAGCGTCCAGCCGGATTATCCCGTGGAGCCTTGGGGACCCGAAGCGGCGGAATTCACGAAACGTTTCCTGGCCCGTCGCGCGGTCCAGCTGCGGTTTGACAAGCGGCGATTGGATCAGTACGACCGCTATCTGGCTTATGTCTTCGTGGACGACAGGATGCTGAACGAGGAACTAGTCCGAGCCGGCCTGGCTTTCGTCGCCATGTTTCCCGGCGATTCCGAATCGATGCAGCGGCGTTTGCGTGCAGCGGAAGACGAGGCCCGCGAGCAATCGCGGGGCGTGTGGTCGGGCCGTCCGCCGCCAGCGCCGCGCGCGGGCCGCTCCGGAGCGCGCTAGCAACGGTGACCGAAACAACTTCCCGGTTTCCGCAAAGTAAGGGGTCAGGCTTACCGATTTCAGTTTTCGCGGTCCCAGGACTTCCCACTTGGAAAGCGATTGCCCCGCGAAAATTGAAATCGGTAAGCCTGACCCCAGACGGCGCGGCTTCCTGCCCGTCGTCTTGGGCCGGCGCGGCGACAGACGGGAGGGCGGTTCCCCGGACAAGATCCGCGGCCTGGCACTTTTACTTTTCGGTCCGCGAGACGATGTACTTCGTCGCGGCGACGACATACTGCAGGCCGGAGTAGATCGTCAACAACACGGCCAGCCAGACGGTCACGGTCACGAGGCCCGGCATCCATATCGCCTGCAGCCAGGACGGCGCCGTGCCTCCGTCGTACATCAGTTTGGCCAAACTGAACCCGCCGGCAAGACACTGCAAGACCATCTTTAGTTTCCCCGACATCTTCGCGGAGAAGTCGCCGCCGCTCTGCTCGATGAAGCCGCGCAGGGCTGTCACCAGCAGTTCGCGTCCCACCACGACCACGGCCATCCAAGCGGAGACTCCCGAACCCGGCTCCGCCGCCAGGAAAATGAACAAGCCGCAGACGATGATCTTGTCGACGAACGGATCGAAGATGCGCCCCAACTGCGTGACCTGATGAAACCGCCTCGCCCAGTAACCGTCGACCCAATCGGTCGATGCGGCGACGATGAACACCCAGAGCGCGGCGTAATACCAGCGGCAGGGCACCAGCACAAACACGACGATCGAGAGCACCAGCCGCGCCAGCGTCAGCGCGTTGGGAACGTTCAACATCGTCAGCCACAGGCGACCCTTGTCGGCAGCCATCGCTCGCACCCATCCCTTCACGTCGAGTACACCCAGCGGCCCAGGACCACGGCAGGCAGCAGCAGGCCCAGCACCACCAGCGCATCATACCCGCTGCCGGCCAAGAATGTCACGGCGGCATCCAAGACAATGATGGACAACAGGCAGTGTTTGACCGCCATTTGGACTCGTTCCGGCGTGGGGTCCGCCACGGTCGTCACGCACCGCCGCGCGATGGGCAACCCCAGCAGGGCCAGCATCATCCACCACCAACGGTCGGGCAACCTGGGGCGCACGCCGGGCGGAAGACGGTCATGAAGCAGGCCCAGCAAGGCAATCCCGCCCAGCATGACCAACATCGCTCCGGCCAACTGCCAACCGTCACTCGGCTCGGCTTCCCGCCGCGCGAACCACGTCACGCCGGCGACGTACACGCCCAACCCCGCGGCGGCGACCAGGACATACGGCGGGTAGCCCAGAAATCCGCCCCCGTCTCCCGCCAGCGGTCCGCTGCTCGCTCCCAGCAACACGTTCAAGAAGCGACAGACGCCCATCGTCAGCGGTCCGAGTCGAGTGGCCTTCATCCCGCCGTCGTAAGCCAGGACGCTGGCCGCGAGCAGCGTCGCCAGCATGCCGCTCCGCCAAACCGGCACTTGGGCGGCCACGGCCGTCGCCCAGCCGGCGGCGACACCGCCCAGCAGCAAGGCAAAGCCCAGCCTCCGCGCCGTCCGCAACGAAATCCGCCCTGCCGCCAGCGGCCGCTCCGGCCGCCATCGCCGGTCGGCCTCCACGTCGAACACGTCGTTCAACACCATGCCGGCACAGTACAACAGGCCCGAAGCGGCCAACAGGCCGACCAGTGGCGGGACGGGGGCCAGTTGCTGCTGGACCAGCACGTAACCCATCATCACATCGGCCAGCGCCGTAAAGACGTTGGCGATGCGCAACAAGCGGAGATAATCAAGAAGCATGCCCATCCCGGCTTTCACGCCCGCGCCGCCGCCCCGACCACCAACCACAAAACCGCCATGCGGACGGCCACTCCGTTGGTCACCTGGTCCAGGATCACCGACTGCGGGCCGTCCGCCACGTCCGGCGTGATCTCCAGGCCGCGATTGATCGGCCCCGGCGCCATGATCAAAATATCGGACTTGGCCCGCGCCATCCGTTCCCGGTTCATCGCAAACAACAGGGCATACTCGCGGACCGAAGGGAACGGCCGCGTATGCTGCCGCTCGAACTGGATCCGCAGCAAGTTCAGCACGTCGCACCGCGGCAGGATCTGGTCCAGACTGTACGCCACTTCGACGCCGAATTCCTCCCACCTTCGCGAGACTAGGGTCGAGGGCCCGCAGACGATCACGTGGGCGCCCAGCTTCTTCAGACCCCAGATGTTGGAGCGAGCGGTGCGGCTGTAGGCAATGTCTCCCACCAAGGCCACGGTCAGGCCCTCGAATCGCCGCCCGTGCTCGCGGATCGTCATGATGTCCAGCAAGCCCTGCGTGGGATGTTCGTGGGGGCCGTCCCCCGCATTGATCACGCCGCAACGCACGTTCTGCGACAACAGCAGGGGAGCCCCCGGCGTGTGGTGCCGGATGACCATCACGTCGACGTTCATGGATTCGATGTTCTTGGCCGTGTCGATGAACGTCTCGCCCTTGGACAAGCTGCTGCCGGACGCCACAAACTCGACGGTGTCCGCCCCCAACCGCCGGGCGGCCAGCGAAAAACTGTTCCGCGTGCGCGTGGAGTTCTCAAAGAACAGGTTCGCACTGGTCTTGCCCTGCAACTCAACGAGTTTCCGCCGGAAGCCTCCGGTCGCGGCTTTGAAAGCGGCCGCCGTGTCGAGGATCGTCAGGATTTCCTCCGCCGAAAGATCCTCCAAGCCCAACAGGTGGCGCCGACGCCAGGTCTCGGGAAAACGGGGCAGCGGTCCAAACTCCGGGGCAGCAGTCGCGGCGCTCACAGCTTTTCCCTCCAGTGAAAACGGCGGCAAGGTGCTTGGAGTATAGCAATCGGCCACCGCATGACAAGCAAGCGTGCGGGGTAAAGTGGTGGCACCGCCCGGCTGAACCGCCGAGGCAACGCTTCACCCCGGGGGCGACTTGGCCGGGTTGCCTCACGGGACGCGGCCCCGGCGACTGGACTGAGGCGGACCTTGCAAAGGTGCCATTTTGTGCCGCGCGGAGTATAATGCTGCTTGCCATGAATCGTCCCCTGCAAATCCTGGTGCTCAGTGCCGATCCCGCGCGAGTTCGCCGGTGGAGCCAGTTTCTGGCCGACCGCGATACGCAGGTCTGGGAAGACGCCAGCGAATTCCCTCGTGACCGGGCCCCGGATCTGATCGTCACGGACGGCAGCCCCGGCCTGGACGTCTCCGCAGGCGGGTCGTTGCTCGAAGCGTGGCCGGGGTGCGAGGTGGGGGTCGTGGCCATCGCACCGGCCAGCTTGGGCGACGTAGTCCTGCCCGCGGATGTGACGCCTCGCGAGTTGCGACTGGCATGCCGGTTATTGGCCGAAGTCGTCCGCTGGCGCCGCGAATGCCATTATGGCCGCCAGTTGCAGCAGGCGCTGAGCCAGTTGGCGTTTACCGATCCGCTGACCGGCTTGCCAAACCGGCGGGCTTGGGACGAGCAACTGCGGGCCAGAACCGCACGCGGCGCCGGAGACACGTCGTCCGTCTGTCTGGCCGTGTTTGACGTGGATCTGTTCAAGTCGATCAACGACCGTTTCGGGCATATTGCGGGCGACGAAATCCTGTGTCACATCGGACGCCGACTCGCAGCGGCCCGCCGCGAATCTGACCTGGTCGCCCGCCTGGGCGGCGACGAATTCGCCCTGCTGCTGGAGGGGCGAAATGCGGCCACCGCCGCCGCTGACCTGGAAGCCCTGCGGACGTCCGCGTGCGCCGGAACCCCTCATCTGAAGGTCACCGCCTGCATTGGGTTCGCGCTGTCGCCCGTGCTGCCGTCCGTCGGGCTCGACGCCCTGTTCGAGGAGGCCGACGTGGCGTTGCGCTGCGCCAAACTGTCCGGGCGAAACCGAACGGTCGCCGCTCGTCCCTAACGGCCTGTCGAAACGGCGACGGCCTGCCAGTCGGCCGGAGAAATCCTCGTTCCGCTCAGGAAAAATTCCAGTTTTGACGCAAGTTAGGGGCTGAATGTGCCGATTGTTACGACCATTCCGATTAGGCAAGCCAGGTAAGCCGCAGCGTCTTGCAGGCAATGCCAGCAAGCCGCCGCGGAAGCAGACTCAGAAGGACGCAGATATGCTGAACGGGGACTTGCAGAGTTTTTGGCGGATCGGGCAAACACTGGCGACTGTTTTACTGCTGTCCGGCTGCTCCGTGCTGGACACCGGGAGCGGCCAGAATCTGCCGCTGCCAGACGCGGCGGCGATCGCTGCCCCTGGGGCGACAGCGTCGATCACGATGGAGATTCGCCCCGCCGGCAAGAAGCCCCAGATGACCCAGGTTCAGTTGGACAACGGGACCACGATCCAGCAGGCGTTGGAAAAGGCCAATCTGACCAAGCGGTTCCGCCGCATGAACATCCAGTTGCTGCGGGTGGCGGGTGAGCAGCGGGCCAAGCTGGACGTGAAATATGAGCACACCAAGACGCAGGTCAATCCGCTGTACGATTACGCGCTCCACCCCGGCGACCACCTGATCGTGACTCAAGACACAGCGACGGCGCTGGACGACATGCTGGAATCCATCAGCCCGCTTCGCTGAACCGTCGGGCGGCGAGTGCAAGACACGTGTGCGGGGTCAGCTCAAGACCAGCGATCTCCCCGAACTCGGTCCCTTCGCCACCACGCTGCTCGCCAGCGTGGAGCGGTGTTCAAAACCAGAGACGTCCCCGAACTCGGTCTCTTCGCCACCACGCTGCTCGCCAGCGTGGTGGCCAAAGAGGAAGAAATCGCGTGGCGGGCTCGACGGCTGGTTTTGAACACGGCTCCACGCTGGCAAGCAGCGTGGTGGCCAAAGAGGAAGAAATCGCGTGGCGGGCTCGACGGCTGGTTTTGAACGCGGCTCCACGCTGGCGAGCAGCGTGGTGGCCAAAGAGGAAGAAATCGCGTGGCGGGCTCGACGGCTGGTTTTGAACACGGCTCCACGCTGGCAAGCAGCGTGGTGGCCAAAGAGGAAGAAATCGCGTGGCGGGCACGACGGCTGGTTTTGAACACGGCTCCACGCTGGCAAGCAGCGTGGTGGCCGAAAAGGAAGAAATCGCGTGGCGGGCACAACGGCTGGTTTTGAGCCCGGCTCCACGCTGGCAAGCAGCGTGGTGGCCGAAAAGGAAGAATCCGCGTGGGGCGCATAACGGCTGGTTTTGAGCCCGGCTCCACGCTGGCAAGCAGCGTAATGGCCGAAATCCGGGAAGTTCTTCTGGCCACTGTTGCCGGCAGGTTCGTGGCACGGACCTTCGTCCGTTCGGGCGGAGTGAATTCCGCCCTACGAATTCGTTCCTGGACAGGTGCAAAAGGCCACGCCCCCGATGCCCCATGCCAGAGCATCTTGGCATCACGGAGCGCGGCGTCTGCGTTCGGGGAACCTTTTTCGGCTGCCGCGACTATTTCTTGCGATGGCGAATCTTCGCCCGCATACGCCGCTTCTTGCGACCGATTTTACGCCGACCTTTTCCAGTTTTCTTTGTTCCCACAAAAGCGCTCCCAGGTGACCCGATTCCAGGTTCTCAAACTGCCTTGCCAAAGCGACCAAACCGCTCGGCACACGTTTTCCAAGCCAATGATTGTAAAGTCGCCTTAAATGGTAGCAAGAGGGCAGGGATTACGCCAGACATCAGATGTATTCTTGGCTGATCGGTTTGACAATCAATTCCGGCACGTGCGCCCGCGGCGGCAGGCAGGCGATTGCCACGGCCAAAGCCCCCAAATCGTCGGGTTGCAGCATAGCCGCTTTCCGCTCCTCGCTGACCGGTGCCGGCCGTTTTTCCAGGATTGGCGTGTTGACTTCCCCCGGATAAATGTTGGTTACCCGAATACCGTATCGGGCATCTTCGTTGGAAACCCCGGTGCCCAGGGCGCTCATGGCGAATTTGGACGCGCAATAGGCGATTCCGCCGAGAGTTAGCGCCCGTTTGCCGGAGATGGACGAGATTTGGATGATCAAACCGTCCCGGCGGGCTCGCATTTGGGGCAGTACGGCGTACAGGCAGTTGTAGGCGCCCGTCGCGTTGATGGCGAGTACCTCGTCCCATTGTTCGGGTGTCATCTCGGCCATCGATCGGCCCCGGATATTGACACCGGCGGAATTGACCAGAATGTCGATCCGCCCCAATTGCTCGGTGGCCCAGGCAAACAGGCTCGCCACGTTTTGCCGATCCGCGACGTCCACCGCGTGATACAGCAACCGCGGTTCCTGCTGCCATGTTTCGGCCGCCTCGCGCAGTTTGTCCTCCCGCCGTCCGGCGATCAGCGTTCGGCAACCTTCCGCGGCCAAGGCCCGAGCGACGCCCAAGCCGATTCCCGTGCCTCCCCCGACCACAACCGCCGTTTTGTCTTTCAATCGCATACGTCTTCCGTCCTTTTCCAACCACTCTGGCCTGCAAAGTTTGAGGTGTATTGTAGGCGAAGCGTCCACGGTCCCGCCACCGGGCGTCTTCGGCTGCACTCGGCGCTGGCTGCATTGACAAACCAACCGCCATGTTGAAAAACTGACGGTTGCACGTCGCAACGACGGCCGCATTAACTTCCCGGAACCGAATGGCCTGACCCCTTCGAGACGAAATCGGGAAGTTATTTCGGCCACCGTTGCTAACCACAAACCAGCGAAAGGACGAACACCATGAAGACGCTGAGCGGAGTGTTCCTGGCGATTGCCGTTGCCTCCGGAGCCGAGGCCGGGCAGTTCGGCGAGGAGGTGGCTTTCCTGAAGAAGCACACGCCGGTCCTGTTGCTGACGGACGAAGCGGGCTTGGCCCAGGTGGCCGTCGTTCCGGCGTGGCAGGGCCGGGTGATGACGAGTACGGACGCGGGAGCGGAAGGACTTAGCTATGGTTGGATCAACCGCGAGTTGATCGCTTCCGGGAAGTTGCAGAGGCACATGAACGCATTTGGCGGCGAGGACCGCTTCTGGATGGGCCCGGAGGGCGGCCAGTTCGCCATTTTTTTTGCTCCGGGCGTGCCGTTTGATTTCGAGCATTGGCAAACTCCCGCCGCGTTAGACACCGAGCCGTTTGAGGTGGTCAGTCGCGCGCGCGACCAGGTCCGGTTCGGGCGGCGGATTCAATTGGTGAACCACTCCGGCACCCGCTTCGATGTGCGGGTCGACCGCGAAGTCCGCATGGTGCCAGCCGCGGACGTTTGGAGAGAATTCGGCACGCCGCCCGTCGCCGGACTGAGCGTCGTGGGCTACGAATCGGTCAATCGTCTGAGCAACGCCGGCCAGACGACGTGGACGCCGCGCACGGGCCTGCTTTCCATTTGGATCCTGGGCATGTTCAACGCCGCGCCCGAGACGACCGTCGTCGTCCCGATTCGGGCGGGCGACGAGGCCGCGTTGGGAAAGCGGGTCAACGCCGACTACTTCGGCCCGGTGCCGGCCGAACGGCTGGTGGCCGAGGAGCAGACCGTCTACTTCCGGGCCGACGGCCGGTACCGCAGCAAGATCGGCTTCAGTCCCGCCCGGTGCAAACCGGTCCTGGGCAGCTATGACGCCCAGGCCGGGGTGTTGACCGTGGTGCAATTCACGCTGCCCCAAGGGCCGGCCAAGTACGTCAATTCCGAATGGAAGCTGCAGGAGGATCCGTTCCGCGGCGATGTCTCGAACAGTTACACGGACGACGGCAAAATGGGTGCGTTTTACGAATTGGAGTCGTCGTCGCCGGCAGCGGAGTTGGCGCCAGGGCAAACCCTGGAGCACACGCACCGCACGGTCCACCTCCGCGGCAGCGAGGCGGCGTTGGACGCCGTCGCGCGCGCCACGCTGGGCGCGGGTCTGGAACGGATCAAGACGGCGTTGCCGAAGCTGCCGAAGTGAACCCGGCAATCACGAACGGGTCCCAACAGCCTCCGAGGACTTTCCTCTCGTGGACAGGAGAAACAGGCCATGCAGAAACGGTTTTTCATCGCCATGTCACTGACTCTTTTTTCCCAACCGGCGTCGGGCCAGCAGATCTTGATCGAGGCGGAAGGCTTTGCGCAACGCGGCGGCTGGACGATTGACCAGCAAGCCATGGATCAGATGGGCTCGCCGTACCTGCTGGCCCACGGGCTGGGCCTGCCGGTCGCCGACGCGACGACGACGGTCGAGGTTCCGGCCGCCGGGCGGTATCGCGTGCTGGTCCGCACGCGGGATTGGGTGGCGCCGTGGAAAGCGCCGGGCGCTCCGGGCAAGTTCCAGCTGCAGATCAACGGCCGCACGCTGGACACCGTGTTTGGCGCCGTTGGGGCCGACTGGCACTGGCAGGCTGGCGGCACGGTGGAGTTGGCTGCCGGCACGGCGGCGCTGGCCTTGCACGATCTGACCGGTTTTGACGGCCGGTGCGACGCGATTTTACTGACCGTGGACGCGGACTTCGTGCCGCCCAATGAGGGTCCGGCGCTGGCCGAGTTCCGCCGTCGGACGCGCGGCTTGCCCGCGGAACCGGCAGATGCGGGCGAGTTCGATTTCGTCGTGGTGGGTGGCGGCATGGCCGGTTGTTGTGCGGCGATCAGCGCGGCGCGGCTGGGCTGCCGCGTGGCCTTGATCCAGGACCGGCCCGTGTTGGGCGGCAACAACAGTTCGGAGGTCCGCGTCGGCCTGTCGGGCCTGATCCACCAGCAGCCTTATCCGCGGCTGGGCGACCTGGTCGACGAGATCGGCCCCGTCGGCCACTGGAATCTGTGGGAAGCCAAACGCGACCCGGACTCGCCGCGGAGCCAGCGCATCCTGGCGGTGATCGAAGCGCATCCGGAGAAGAAGCAGCACAACGCCGGCCCGGCCAGCAACTATGAGGACGACCGGAAACTCCGCGCCGTGCAGGCCGAGAAGAACGTGCAGTTATTCCTGGCGACGCGCGTCGTCCGCGCGGAGCAGGACGGCGACTGCCTGACCGCCGTCGTCGGACAAAGCATCGTCACGGGCCGCGAGTTGCGTTTCCGGGGACGGCTGTTCGCCGACTGTACGGGCGACGGCAACCTCGGGTTCCTGGCGGGAGCCGATTATCGCGTCGGACGCGAGTCCCGCAGCGAGACGGGCGAACCGCTGGCGCCGGAGCAGGCCGACCAACTGGTGATGGGCGTGTCGGTCCAGTGGTATTCGGTGGCCGAGCCGGAGGCGTCGCCGTTCCCCGAATGCCCGTGGGCTTTGCCCTTCACGGAGGCGACGTGCCAGAAACTGACGCGGGGCGATTGGGACTGGGAAACGGGCATGAACCTGGACCAGGTCCGAGACATCGAACAGATTCGCGATCACGCCTTGCGGGCCGCCTTCGGCAACTGGGCGTTCCTGAAGAACCACGGCAGCCACCGGGCCGAGTTTGCCAACCGGCGGCTGGCCTGGGTGGCCTGCATCGGCGGCAAGCGCGAGAGCCGCCGGTTGCTGGGCGACGTGATTCTGTGCCAGCAGGACATCGAGAGCCAGCGGCCGTTCCCCGACGCCAGTGTCACGACCACCTGGGGCTTGGACCTGCACTATCCGCACCCGGAGAACAGCCGGCAGTTTCCCGGTCAGGAGTTCCGCTCCATCGCCAAGTCAAAGGCGATCAAGCCGTACGCGATCCCCTTCCGCTGTTTGTACAGCCGCAACGTGGAGAACCTGATGATGGCCGGCCGCGACATCAGCGTCACGCACGTGGCCCTGGGGACGATCCGGGTGCAGCGCACCACGGGCATGATGGGCGAAGTCGTGGGCATGGCAGCTTCGCTCTGCACCCGGCACCAGACCACTCCCCGCGGCGTGTTTCAGCACCACTTGGCCCCGCTGCAGGACCTCATGCGCCGCGGTGTGGGCGCGCCGCAGGACTGAGTGGGCGCGGGCTTCGGCCCGCTGCCGACCGGAGTCCGGCGCGGGGCTTCGAAGCGTGCCGAAACCGCCGGGCAAAGAGCTACCGTGAAGTTGATGGACCGAATCAGGAGCCATATCGAGTGAGGAGCCACATGAACCAAATCGCAAGCAGGTTGGCCTGCTTCCTGGCGGCCGCCGTGGCGACGCTGGCGGGAGCGGCAGAAAAGAAGGCGGACTCGCCGGAGGACGCGGCGGCCGGCCGCGTCGCTTCGCTGGAGCGGCTGAAGTACAATCATCCTGGGCTGGTCGTCGATCTGGGGGTGGGTCTGTGGGCCTGGCCCCTGCCGATGGATTTCGACGGGGACGGGGACCTGGATCTGGTGGTCAACTGCCCCGACAAGCCCTACAACGGCGTCTATTTCTTCGAGAACGCCAGCGGCGACACGGCGCGGAACCCGCGGCCGGTGTTCAAACCGGCGCGCCGCATCAGCCGCGGCCTGCAAAACGTGCAGGTCAGCTTTGTCGACGGCCGGCCGCGCGTGCTGTCGCCCGGAACGGAGTATCCCGATTTCCTCCAGAGCGGCCTGGAACGCGGCAGCAAGCTGCCGCTGGCAACCAATGTCCACCCCAGCCGGGTGCGCGGCAATTTCTGGCGCTACGTGGATTACGACGGCGACGGGCGACTGGACGTGATCGTCGGCGCCGGCGACTGGACCGACTACGGCTGGGACAACGCCTATGACGCCGACGGCCGCTGGATCCGCGGGCCGCTGCGGGGCTTCGTGTATCTGGCCCGCAACACCGGCACGGCCGCCGAGCCGAAGTACGAGACGCCGGCGAAGGTCATGGCCGGCGACCAGCCGGTGGAGGTGTTCGGCTGGCCGTCGCCCAACTTGGCCGACTTCGACGGCGACGGCGATCTGGACTTGCTGTGCGGCGAGTTCCTGGACGGCTTCACCTACTTCGAGAATCTGGGAACGCGCACCGCGCCGAAGTACTCGCCCGGCAAACGGCTGCAGACCGCCGCCGGCCAACCGCTGGTCATGGACTTGCAGATGATCACGCCGACCGCGATCGACTGGAACAAGGACGGGCACGCCGACTTGATCGTGGGCGACGAGGACGGCCGCGTGGCGCTGGTCGAACACTCCGGCAAACTGGCGGCGGACCGGACGCCGCAGTTCCTCGCGCCGCGTTATTTCCAGCAGCAAGCCGACGACGTGAAATTCGGGGCGCTGGCAACGCCGTGCGGTTTCGATTGGGACGGCGACGGGGACACGGACCTCGTCAACGGCAATACGGCCGGCTACATCGCCTGGTTCGAGAACCTGAGCGGAGCGGGCGTCGAGAAACCCAAATGGGCCGCGCCGAAATACCTGCAAGCCGGCGGCCAGGTGATTCGCATCATGGCGGGACCGAACGGCAGTATCCAGGGACCGTGCGAAGCCAAATGGGGCTACACGACCCAAACCGTGGCGGATTGGGACGGCGACGGACTGCCGGACCTGGTCGTGAATTCGATCTGGGGCCGGGTGCACTGGTATCGCAACCTCGGCAGCCGCCAGCAGCCCCAACTGGCGGCGGCGCAGCCGATCGAGGTCGAATGGGACGGCCCACAGCCGACATTGGCTTACGGCTGGCTCCGCCCACAGGGAAAGGCGCTGCTGACCCAATGGCGCACCACACCGGTCGCCGTGGACTGGAACCGAGACGGCCTGATGGATCTGGTGATGCTCGACCAGGAGGGCTATCTGGCCTTCTTCCAGCGCGAACGCCGCGCCGGCCGACTTGTGGTGCGGCCCCCGCAACGCGCGTTCTGCAACGAGCAGGGGGAACCGCTGCGGTTGGCCGCCGGCATCGCGGGCCGCAGCGGGCGGCGCAAGCTGTGCATCGTGGATTGGGACGGCGATGGCAAGCTCGACGTGCTGCTGAACGCGGCTAACGCCAGGTTCCTCCGTCAGACCGACGCCCGCGACGGCAAGTGGCTGTTCCGGGACATGGGGCTGCTCGTGGAACAGAACATCGAGGGCCATGACGTGAGTCCGACCGTCGTCGACTTCAACGGCGACGACATCCCGGATTTCGTCGGCGGCGCGGAAGACGGACGGTTCTACTACCTGAAGAACTCGCGCAGCCGTTGAAACGCGATCCGGTGCCGGGGCGTCAAGGAGTTGCGCGTAGAAAACGGTACGGCCAGGCGGTCAAGACGCCACGGGTCGGCGGAATGCCGGCACGGCCAACGAGTAGGCCGTGCCACGGGGGGAAACGGTTTGCCTGCGGGCCTGAAACGCGGTAGACTCGGTGCGAAATCCACCTCCCTTGTTGAGGACTGCACTGATGACCAGACGCTCCCGACCTTTTGTTGCCCTTGCGTTGTTGTGCGTTGTGCCTCTGGCCGCGCGTGCCGGCGACGAGGTCCCGCGGTCGACGTTGACCGTCTCGGCCGACTTCCCCGGCGGTTCGGCCGAAGTCCAGGCAATGGACGCGGCCGGCGGGGTGATTCAGATCTGCCCCGCCGTCCACGAAGGCCGCGGCTGGCCGTGCTGGTGGTACCTGCGCGTGGAGGGACTCACGCCGGGACAGCCGGTGACGCTGAAGGTCGCCGGCAACCCCCGGCCGTTCCGCGAGAAGCAGGTGCTATCCGCCAACTGGTCCCAGCCGCAATGCGCGGCGATCAGCACGGACAACGAAACCTGGTCGCAGACCCCGAAACGGGAACGCGGTGCGGACCGGATCGCCGTGTATCGTTTTGAGGCGCCTGCGAGCCGCATCTGGCTGGCCTCGCAACCGCCGTTTTTGCCCGCGCATGCCGACGCGCTGCTGGAGCGGATCGCGAGCCGGACGCCGGGCGCGGAGCGGTTTGTGCTGGCCAAGACGCGCGAGGGCCGTCTCGTGCCGGGGATCAAGTTGGGCGGTGGCGTTGCGGAGGAGCCGGCGCCGCTGGCGGTCTGGGTCCAGGCTCGCCAGCACGCCTGGGAGTCAGGCGGCAGTTGGGTCAGCCGCGGATTCATCGAGTGGGCGGCTGGCGACGATCCGGCCGCCGTTCAGATGCGCCGAATCGCCTCGATCTACGTGATCCCGATCATGGACGTCGACAACGTGACGCTCGGGGCCGGCGGCAAGGACGCGGTCCCGCGGGACCACAATCGCGACTGGAGCGACCAGCCCGTGTACCCGGAAGTCGCCGCCGCTCAGCAGCGGATCCTCGATTTGGACGCTCGGGGCCGGTTGCACGTATTCGTCGATCTGCACAATCCCGGTCCCGGCGAACCCCGGCCCTATTTCTTCGGCCCGCTGGATTTGGCCAAGATGCCGGCGCCGCAGCAGCACAACTACGCACGGTTGCTGGCACTGACCGCGGAATCCATGCGGGAACCCTTGCCAATGGACTCCAAGTACAAATTCGCAACCTACGTCAAGACGGAGGAGGAGCGTGGTCGAGTCAGCGGCACGTGGGTGCGGAACCATACCGGCGACAACGTCGTCGCGGCGAGTCTGGAAACCGCCTGGGACACTCCGCACAGCACCCAGGACGGCTACCAGGCCGTGGGCCGGCAACTCGCCCAGGCGGTAGCCCGGTACTTGGCAGAAGCCCCGTGGAAGGCGAAACCGCCGACCGACTGACAGGCCTAACGGTGCAGCCATCCGGTCGCTGGAGTTGACAGGAGGATCGGAGCAGGAAAATGGACAGACCAAGTCCTGATCTTCCCGGCCCAACTATCACTCGCTGCTTCCAGCCACGACGGGACACGTGATCCTGATCCTCTGGCTTCTTCAAGCCTTGACCTGGGGGTAGCTGCGGTCGCCAGAGCGTGGGAATCCCGCCCTCTGCCAAGTGCGGCCACCCAGATCTTTCGCTGAGTACGCACCGGGGCCTGTCTTGGCGTTCGTTGCGGTGTCGTGCATAATCCGGGCAGGCCTTCGACGCGCAGGAATCCATCCGCGACCTGTTCGGCGGGCTGTCGGACCCGGGTGTGCGTGAGGCCTTTCGGAGACTCGATGATGTGCGTTCGATTTGTGCGGGCCGGCACGGTGTTGGTTTTGGGGTTGGGGCTGGCCTGTTGCGTTGCGCCGCCGGCGTACCCGTGGGGCGGCGAACACCGGCAGATTTCGGCGGCGGCGATCGAGTCGCTTCCGGGGCAGGAGCAGGAGTACCTCCGGTTGGAGCGGGCGGCGATTGCCGAGCGGTACTGCACTTTCCCCGATATCAACTGGCCCTGTTACGGCCAGTGGGGCGGCGGGACGGGCGATCCGCGGGCGGCTCGGATGCCGGATCTGCGCCGGCTGTGGGGCGTGTCCTTCTATTGCCAGTGGGATCCGGTGCTGCAGAAGGGCAAAGGCTACGCCCATGCGCCGCCGCAGTCCTGCGCGGCGGCCGGGGTCTATTTTGCCAACGCGGTCAAGGCGTTGGAGAAAGGCCGATTGGAGGACGGCTGCCGCGTCCTGGGCGTGATGCTGCACTACATCCAGGACAGCGGTTCGCTCCCGCGCATCCAGCCCGTCCACCGGATTTTCCACGTCCGAGCGACCGAGCAGATCGGGCTCGATGGTTTCACGCCGCGCGTCCTGGGCGAGACCCCGGCGGAGGCGGCCCAGGCCCTGTCCGGCCGCGTCGAGCAGTTGACCGGCTGGACGGAACAGCGTCTGGCCCCGCTGCTCGCGTTGGCAGGAATGCCGCTGGAAGACGCCAAGCGGCAGGCCGCGCAGCAGACGATGGCTCCCGCCGTGGTGGAGGCGGTCGCCAGGTTGCGCGCGGAGAAGCCGGCCGAGTTCGAGGCGGCGGCCGTCGATTGCGCCAACGAGTGCGTTCGCGTCTGCGCCGATGCCATTCACTCGGCGCTGGCGTTTGCCCAGAAGCCGTACGTCGAGCCTGAGCCCAATGCCCCGAACGTGAACCTCGTCTTCAATCCGTCCTTCGAGGAGGGCGAGGCCGACGGCGTGCCCGCCGGCTGGTGCGTCGGCTGGCTGGACCTGCGCGACCGGACGGGGCGGGCCGAGTGGTATCGCGCGGGCACGCACTGGGAGAAACACGTGCGCACCGGCCGGTACTCCACGCTCGCGCTCTGGCCGCCTAAGCCCGGCCTGGACTGGCAACAGACCTGGCCGCAAGCCGTGCGCGTGCGGCCCGGCGAACAGTACCGGGCCTGCGTCTGGGGCAAGGCCGTGGCGACGACAGGCGGGAGTTGCCTTGCCGTCGAGTTCTCCGACACCGACTACCAACCCATCCTGACCGTGAAAACCACCGCCTTGACGCCCGACGGGACGTGGCAGCGACTGGGCCTCGATGCGGCGGCTCCGGATCGTGCCCGCTGGCTACGAATCATCCTGCACGCGGCAGGCAACGAAGGGGCCGTTTGGTATGACGATGTGGAAGTGGTCAGGATGCCGCCCTGAGCCGTTACACTTACCCTTGAAAAGAAAGGTCACACGCCGCAATGAAACCTATCCTCCTTTCCCTCACCGCCTGGCTGCTGGCCGCACCGGTCGCCTTGCACGCCCAGTCGTCGCCCGCCACGCGCCCCGTCAAGAAGCTGATCGAGTACGGCTGGGACGTGCCGTATCCGGACCAGGTGCGGAAAGACATCCGCAACCTGGAGACGAAGCCGTTCGACGGCGTCATCTTCCGACTGCGGGAGTGGAACCACGCCTTCGATCCGCGGCCGTGGGACGAAGCGCAGCTGAAACCGCAATTGGACGATCTGGCCGCCATCCAGTGGCAGACGTTCACCGATAACTTCCTGTGCCTGTACGCCGCCAACAACTGGAAGATGGATTGGTTCAACGACGAACAGTGGAAGGCGATTACCGCTAACCTGGGGCTAAGCGCCAAGGCCGCGAAGATCGGCCGCTGTGTCGGCCTGGTGTTCGATCCTGAGCCCTACGGAGACAACCCGTGGGCCTATCCCGGGATGAACCCGAACCGCACTTTTGCCGAGGTCGAAGCGCAGGTCCGCAAACGGGGCGGTCAGTTCATGAGTGCGATCCAGGCGGAGTTGCCGAACGTGCGCCTGCTGACCTTTTTCCACCAGAGCCTGTTCTCCGGCTTGCTCGACAACCCCGACGCCCAGGAGCGCCAGAAACAGCTGGCACAGCAGCATTGGGGACTGCTGTCCGCGTTCTGGAACGGCGCCCTGGAAGCCGCCGGCCCGGACGCGCGGATTATCGACGGGTACGAACTGGCCTACTACTTTACCAAGGGCGAGCAGTTCTTCCGTGCGTATCACACGATCCGGCAGCGCTCGCTGAGCCTCGTCCCGCCGGAGTTGCGGACCAAACACGCCGCTACCGTCCAGGCGGGCATGGCGCTGTACATGGACCAGGTGCTGGCCTTGCGTCAGCCCCCCGAAAAGTACCTCAGCCATTACCTGACGCCCCAGGAGCGGCTGCGGTTCTTCCAGCACAACGTCTATTACGCGCTGACGGCCAGTGACGAATACGTCTGGTGCTACAGCGAACGCATGAATTGGTGGCAGGACAAGGTTCCCGACGGCGCCGATGCCGCCATCCGCTCCGCCCGCGAACTGGTCGCCCAGGGCCGAGCCGACCAAGCCGAGCGGCTCCGTGCCGAAGTCGCCGAAGCCGTCGCCGCCGGCCAGAAGAAGATGGCCGACCGGGCCAAGGCGAAATGACGGGACCAGACTGACAGGGCCAATCACTTCTCAACGAACGCCCGCGGTCTTGTTCCGGTCTACTTCACGGCCAGGACCTGTTTGGCTGCGATCAAGCGGGCTCGCAGCCGAGCATAGTCGACCGACTGCACGGTGGTGTCGTGTTCCAGGGCCTCGACCGCGGCCAGGCCGGCCGATTGGCCCAGCACCATGAACACGGGCTCCATGCGGATCGAGCCGTAGGCCACGTGCGAGGCGGATACGCACACCGGCACCAGCAGGTTGGTACACTCGGCGGCCCGCGGCACGATCGCGCGGTAGCTGACCGGGTAGGGCCGCAAGGCGAGATTGCCTTCGGTCTGGACGTTTCCCTCGTTGCGCACGCGGCCGTACTCGTCGACATAACGCTGCACGTTGTGGGAATCCATCCCGTACGAGGCCAGTCCGACGGAATCGGGCACCGAGCGCCGGTCGAGGCAGTCGTGTTCGGTCATCACCTCGTCGGCGATCATGCGGCGGGCCTCGCGCACGTACAGCTGGTGCGGCCAGTGGCCGTTGTCGGTGAATTCGTCCTTGGCCAGTCCCCAGCGGCCCATTTCGCGGCGCACGGCCTTGGGCACGCGCGGGTGGTGGGCCAGCGTCCAGTACAGCCCCAGCTGGTAGACCCGGTGATCCTCGATGATCTTCGCCCGCGTGGCGTAGTCCGCGTCGGGATAGGCGTAATTCATGCCGACCTGGTCGAGCGATACAGCGTGGACGTTGTTGTTGTCGGTCTTGCGATTGGGCAGGAAGGCCGCGGGCGACAGCCCTTGGGGATTGAGTCGGCGGATCGGATCGACGGGAATTCCCTCGAATCCGGCCTCGTAGTAGCGCAGCAGCAGCTCGTAGCGGCGCGGATCGTAGCCGTCGGGCTTCGCCAGCGGGACCTGGTTGTCGGGTTGGTCGGTCAGGCAGGTGCGGAAGCAGTACGCCTGGACGCGATGATCGCCCTCGCCCTCGCGGCCCGGACCGCCGTCGTGGATGCCCGGCAACAGGCCGCTGGCCGGATCGCCGGGCTTGACGTACGCATCGACCGGAGCCATGAACTGGTGATAGAAAGAGTAGCGTTCGTGCTCGCGGTGGGGCTGGACGCCGTTGAGCCGTTCGTCATAGCGGCAGTTGGGCTCGCGGCCGACGGTGTACGACACGCCGGCCTGGGCCATCAGGTCGCCTTCGTAGCTGGCGTCGATGAACACGCGTCCGGCGCAGGCCTGGCCCGACTCCATCACGATCCGCACGATTTGCGGGCCCTGCTTCACGACCCCGCGCTGCAGGTCCAGCCGCTGGCCGAACACGACGGGCACGCGGGCCTCCTGGACCAAGGCATCAAACACGGCCTCGGCCGCGTGAGGCTCGAACATCCACCAGGCTTGCTCCTGAACCCAACTCTTGCGGCCGGCACTGGCGGCGAGATACTCGTCCCGAGTGCCGTACTTCCAGGCTTCGTTTCGCAAGTAGTGGCGATAGACGCGCTCGTAGAACTCGCGGGCCAGGCCGCCGATGGCTTGCTTGACGCCGATATCCGTGGCCCCCAGCCCGCCGGAACTCAGCCCGCCGAGATGCCGCCCCGGCTCGATCAGGACCACCGTCTTGCCCGAGCGGGCCACCTGGACGGCGGCGACCACACCGCCAGAGGTGCCACCGTAGACGACGACGTCGAACGGTCCCTCTGCGGGCGCCGCGATGCTCAGCAAGCCAATTCCCAGCCACAGTGATGCCGTTGTCATGCGTGCTGTCTCCAGATCGCTCAGGATCAAATGACTCCGCCCCCAATCACCGCTCGTCCCGATTCTTCGCAGCGGGGTTACAAGGTCCCGCTGAGGCGGTCGGCAATGGCCTGCCGACGGAGTTCCTTCATCCCGGTCAGGCCGAGTTTTTCGATCATCCGGGCGCAGTACGACTCGACCGTCCGCGAGCTGACGTGCATTTTGGCGGCGATCTCGTCGGCGCTCGACCCTTCCCCCAGCAAATGGTACACGTGCCGTTGCTGGTCGCTGAGGTGGGGGTGGTCCACGCTCGACTTCGTCGCCTTCCGGGCCAAGCCTGTTGCCGCGCGCGGGCTCAGGTACAGTTTGCCGGCCAACACCCCGCGGACTGCCTCGACGAGGTACAGCCCCACCTCGCGCTTGGTCACGTAGCCTCCAGCCCCCGCCGCCAAGGCCGCGGTCACTCGAGAGGGCTCTTCGTGCATCGAGTAGATCAGCACGCGAATCCCGCGTTCCCGCAGCGCCGCGATCAACTCTACGCCGTTCTCCTCGCCCAACGCCAGATCGAGAATCGCCACGTCGGCCGAGGCGAGTTGCGGGTGGCCAAGCGTCTCTGAACCGTTTCCGGCTTCGCCGCAGACCGTGAACCCGGCCTGGGAGAGTACGACCGTCAGACCTTGGCGCACCAGCGGGTGGTCGTCCACCAGAAAAACGCGGCTTGCGAAGCGTGGCTCACTGTGCATGGGGATCGTTTTCCTGCAGCGTTGAAGAGGATCGAGAATCGTCCTGGGGACCCGCGCCGCGGCGTTGGCCCCCGTCGCCTTGGCGCCCGCGCGGCACGCGGCACACGATCCGCGTTCCGCCACCGGGCACCGCCTCGACGCCGAGCGTCCCGCCCAGGATTCTTGCCCGGTACGCCATGATGTTCATCCCCATGCCGCCCGATTTGCTCTGGACCGCGGGTATCCCGCAGCCGTCGTCCTCGACCTGCAGGATCAGGCTGTCGGGCGTGCCATGAAGGGCAATCAGGATGCGCCGCGTATGGCCGTGCTTCGCCGCGTTGCCGACCGCTTCTTGGGCGATGCGATACAGGTGCAGGGCGGTCTGCTGATCGCCGATCGACGTGGCCCCTTGCTCCTGATACTCGCACTCCAACCCAGCCGCCTCCTGCGTCCGCCGGACAAGCCGCTCCAGCGCCGGGCCGAGCGAATCGGCGCCCAGATCCAAGGGACACAGCCCGCGGGCGACTTCGTGGGCCGTGCCGATCGCGTCCTCCAACAACTGCCGCAGCACGCACAGCGGGGAGGTTGGCGGCGCGGCCGACGACTGGTTCTGGAGGGGCTGGCCCGGCAGGGGCGGTGGACCGACGCCCACCGTTCGCCCATCTGCAACCGCCTGCTGGTTTTCCAGGGCCACGCACTGCAACAGGGCCGCCGTCAACTGCTGGCACAGCCCGTCGTGCAACTCCGAGCCCAGCCGCCGCCGCTCCTCCTCGCTGGCCCGCGTGATCTCCTCCTCCAGTCGCCGCTGCTCTCGGACGGCCCGGATGTGCAGTGCCCAAAACCGGCTGAGCAGCACCAGCAGCAGCACGGCTGCCCCCAACAGCAGAATTCCTTGCATGATCCAGAAGTCCGGATCCGCCGGGTTCTCGCGGATCTCCAGATGCTCCCCCGCCGGCACCCACGCCCACAAGCCAATGAATGCGCTGTACAGGATCGCCGCCAGGAACAACGCCGTCCAGCCGGAACGGTACCCGGCGAAGAGCAGGGCGTACAGTGGAATGGCCACGAGCGTGATCCGGCCGCTGCCCGCCATCCCCGCCCGGTACAGTTGCAGGGCTGCCACTGCATAGAGAATCAGCAGAAATGCCCACACGCGATGCCGGGTCTTCGCCCGATGCCCCACGGCGATCGCCACGGTGCCCAGGTACAGCACCGCGGTGGAAAGACGCATCCACGGCGAAAAGGGCTTCGGCCACTGGAACGTGACCATCCATACCCTGAGAAAACCCACGAGCAAGGTCAGCCACAGCACGGTATTCAGCGTCTGGGCCTGCCATGCCTCCGTCACCGCCTGAATTCGGTCTGAGCGCTCCGGGCTTCGGTCCATCGCAGTCAGCCTGTCCGCGCCGAACATTGCCTCCGAGACGTGAAATGACGCGCCTTTCATTCTACAGATCGCCCGGCACGCACAACAGCCTCCGCACGCTCCGCGCAACGACCGAGCTGAAAACACCGCCAACGACGTGCCGCCTCCTCGTCGCTCCACCGGCCCGCCATGCCGGGCCGGTTTCGGATTGCGAGTTGAACAGGATCGCTGATCGTCGCCAGCGCGCAGACGTCGCTGGAGGACCTTCCCGCGAGAAACGCTAATCGCTCCTGAATCCAGACTCCGCGGCGATCGAACTCTCGGCCCGTCACCGGGCCCCGCGGGATCGTCCAGCGGCGACGCCCCAGACTCCTTCCGCGTCATCGCCGTGATCGTAGTGCGTCGTTGTACCGGCTCAGCAGGCGCGGGTGCCGGGAGACGGTCGCCATGTCGGAACCGACGGCCGTCGTCCAGTCGTACACGCAACGCTCGCTCCAGCGCAGCCGTTCGTCGACCATCAACAACCGCGAGGGGTGTGCGAGGCCCTTGACGATCTGCCCCCAGGCCTCGTCGCGTCCTTTTTCTTCGCTGGTCATGACGCCGTCTCTCCCCAGCGGCCTAGCGCAGTTCGAACACATACGCCAGGGAAAACCAGACTCCTACCAGGATGAAAACGCTGCCCGTGACGGTCCTCGCCCACCACTCGACCTTGGACAGCACGTTGTAGGTCTTGCCGACCGATTTCGCACTGTAGGCCAGCAGGAACGCCACAATCAACACCGGAACGCCCGTCCCGATGCCGTAGACCAGCGGCAGGACAAGCGACCCGCCCGGCAGCGCCGCTTGCGGCAGCGCGATGCCGACTTTCTCCAGCACCCCCGTAATCGCCCCAGCTTCGGAGCCCATGATCAAGGCGACCAGGCCAAAGAACCACGCCGCCGAAGTGGGACAGAACGAGAGGGCGAAGAAAACGCCTAACAGCAGGGCGCCCCAGACGCCCATCGCGTCCACTCGCTTCTGCATCCCTGCGCTCATCATCGTCCCGCCGCTGGTGACCGTGATCAAACCGACCAGGAACATGCCCAGCACCAGGAAGATCGGCCCCAACACCAGGTGCATGTACTTCTGCAAGAAGATCGATACGGCGGGAATTGACAGGGCCGTCGTCGTCAACAGGACAGCCAGGGTCAGGTACAGCAGACAGCGTCCCAGCGTATAGAGCAGGCCCGCGTTGACGACGACGCGGGTGTTGCCCACCTTGCGGGCGACGTACGAAATCGCGGCGATGTTGGTCGCCAAGGGGCACGGGCTGATCGAGGTCAGCAGGCCCAGGTAGAACGCGGCCAGGATGTAGAGGGCATAGATCATCACGTGACACCTCTCGACGCGAATCGTGGGTGCAGTAACGGCAGAACCCGTTGAACAATCGGGGCGAGCCCGCTGGCGTAGTTACTTGGCCAGACAGGCTTTCACGTTTTCCTGGACGTAGCGGAGGAACGCCGGCTTGTCGCTGACCTTGTCCCAGATGTCCTCCAGGTTGCGGTAGGACGCCACCTTGTTGCTGGAAATCCTGGCGACAATCAGCGCGGGCCCGTTGATGTTGTAGGCCCTGGTGTAGCGAGCGTTCTTCTGGGCCTCGAAATCGATGAAGTGGAACGCGACTCGACCCGCCTTGATTTCGTCGGCAAAGGCGGCCTTGACCGCCTCCTCGGAGTAGCTGCCCATCTTCTGACAGGTCGGACAACGTTCCGTGCGATGGAAATACATCGCGATGACGCGGTCCTTGGGAGCGTCGGCAGCTTGCGCCGCACTCGTGACGAACGTGATGACGAAGCTGGCGATCAGCGTCAAAAGAGTCGCAACGGCGAGACGTTTCATGACAGGCTTTCTCCTGATTCAAGGAAGCTGAAAGGGAAGCTGGAATTGGACGGCATGTTACTCGGGAATCGGCATGTCCACGGCGGCGGGCACGGCGGTGTCCGCTGGCGGCGGGGCCGCCAACGTCGTTTCGCGGCTGTCAGCCGGGGGCGTCACGCTCGGCGGCGGCTCGGCCGGGCCGAGCATCTGCTTGATCTCCTCCCGCACGTAGGCGGCGAAGCGGGGCTGGTCGCCGACCAGGGCGCCCGCACGGTCGAGTCGTTTCCACCGCGTCATCTCGTCACCCTGCATCTTCGCGAGGACGACGGCGAAGGACACGACGTCGAACTGTTTTCCCAGGCTGGCTCCGGAAGGTTCTTCGTAGTTCACGGGCTTCCAGGTCACCGCCTCGGATGCCAGCTCGGCAGCGAAATCGGAACGTACGACCTCCTGCGCCTGCGATTCGACGGCGCGGCAGGTGGGGCAGCGCGTGTTGCCGTGGAAATAGTAAACGACCAAACGGGATTCACCCGTCCGCTCCGCACGTGCCGCCGCGAGTCCGCCCTGCTTGCGCAAGGTCTCGAGCTCGTCCGCGATTTTGATCAACTGCGGCTCCAATCGCGCAGCCGCCTGCAGATCAAGTGCCCGCGCGATTAGCAAGACGACCGTCGCCGCAAAAAATGAAATCAAGCAGACTGTCAACGCGTTCTTCAGTTCCATGTTACGGCTCCATGTGTTCCGTCCCCGAGTGCGTCTTCAAGGCAAAGATCGTGGGTTGTGAGCGGGACAGCGCTCGCCGTGCCGCTCACACATCGCAAGCCCAACTCTCGGGCGGGAAAGTCGCAGAGGCGCAAAGTCGTCACGTCAACAGCTTCTGGATCTCCTCCGAACTGGCCACCCTGCCGACCAACTTCACCTCGCCATCAACGGCCAGAGCGGGCGTCATCATGACGCCAAAGCCAGTGATGACGTTGATGTCGCTGATCTTCTCCACCATCGCCTCGACGCCGGCGTCCTTGACAGCCTGTTCAGCATTCCTCTTGAGCGTCTCGCATTTCGCACATCCGGGGCCGAGTACCTGAATCAGTTTCATGACAAACCTCCTTACGCGTTTTACAGCCAAGCGTCCGTCAGCCTTTCCAGCCTGGCTGTGTCAGCCTGGAAAGGCCGCCGGACAAACTCGCGGCCCGTTGCCGCTACACAAAGAACCAGCCAAAAATCATCCCCACGATCGAACTCATCACGATCGTCAGCAGAACGAACATCGCCGTCTTCTTGAAGCCGACCACGCTGTAAATGACGGCGATACTGGGCAACGACAGCGCCGGCCCGGCCAACAGCAGCGTCAGCGCCGGCCCGCGGCCCATGCCCAGGCCGAGCAACGCTTCCAAGATAGGAATCTCGGTCAATGTGGCAAAGTACCACATCGCCCCGATCACGGAGGCCACCAGGTTGGCCCGGAAACTGTCGCCGCCGACCCACTTGGCAACCATCTCCTCCGGGATCAAGGCCCCGACGAATCCCGTCACCAAGACGCCGCCGAACAGGAGCGGAATGATGGACTTGGAAAAACTCCAGGTCTGGCCCATCCACTCAGCCAGTTCGTCCCGCTCGAACCACGACCCGACCATTGCCAGGGTGGCGAGGAAGCAGGCTCCGGCAAACCACCAGCGATGATCGTACACCCAGACGGCCCACTGGTAATTCGGCGGAGCGAACCGCTCCGTGCGCTCGATGTCCGACTTCTGAAGATCCAACTTCTGGCCTTTTCGCCAGTTGCCCACCGGCTCCTCGATCTGTACGCGGAACATCTCCGTGGTTTCCAGCATCACGGCCACTTCCAGGCGGGTCCCATCCTTTTTATGGAGGATCGTATGGCTGGGATTCGCCCAGTCGCTGAAGACGAGGAAGGCGATCATGGCCACGAAGAACAGGCTTGTCTGCCACAGCGAACGTTTCGCGGGCGGAGGCTCCGGCAGGGCCATCGCGGCCGCCGTTCTGTCGTCTTCGTCCTTGCGAAAGATGGCGGCCATGATCAGACCGATAATCACGGCGAATACGATCGAGCCAATCAAACGGGCGATGCCCAAGTCATACCCCAGCACGCGGGCCGTCAGGAAGATTGCCATCACGTTGATCGCCGGGCCAGAGTACAGGAAAGCGGATGCCGGGCCTAAACCAGCCCCGACGCGGTAGATGCCGGCAAACATCGGCAGTACGCTGCACGAGCACACGGCTAGCACCGTTCCCGAAACCGACGCGACCGAATACGCCTCGACACGCTTCGCTTTCGGTCCCAAGTGCCGCAGCACGGCTTCCTTGGAGAAGAAGCACGCGATCCCGCCGGCGATGAACATGGCCGGGACGACGCAGGCCAGCGTGTGGTTCCGCGCGTACCACTGCAGCATGTAGAACGCCTCCATCACGGCGTCCTTGATTTTGGGATCGGTGAAGTTCAGAAAGTAGGCCAGCAGAAAGACCGCCGCCAAGCCCGCAAAAATGCCCAGTTCTCGCTTGTTCATAGACGGTTTCCCTTCCCATCAGCCGTCGCTGTGTGCTGGGTTATTTGGCGAAATCAACAATGTTTAACCCAAAAAAACGCCTCAAATTCAGGCAATCAACTCCTGGTGCCTCTTTGCGTTGCAAGTCATCACCGACTCGATGCAGTCGAAAAAACCGAGGATGCACTGCACGCGCAACCGGTAGAACACCATCTGCCCGCGTTTCTCGTCCTCGATCAACCCGGCCCCTTTGAGCAACGCCAAATGCCGAGACACCGTGGACATGTCCGAACCGATCATCTCGGTCAACTCGCACACGCATCGTTCACCGTGCTTGGACAGTTCATCGACGATCAGCAACCGCGCGGGGTGCGCCAGCGCCTTCAGGATGCGCGCCCGAGCGTCGTACTTGGCCATGGTCTTGGCATTCATGGTTCGATTATCGCCTCCTGTTACTTGGCAATTTAACCAAATATACACCGAACGGTCAAGATCGGTTCCAGTTTTTTCGCTATGTTCGAAGGGCGACCGCCGATGGCCAGCCGCCGCAACAAACGAAAACGGCTTGGGCTGGATGGAGCGGGCGGCCGCGCTGCAGGTCGCTGGATGGAAAGCTGTTCGCGCGATGGAATTGACCCCGACCGACGAATCGCTGATGCACGCAACCGCCGAGGGCGATCTGGCGGCTTTCGAGCAGCTCGTGCTGCGGCACCAGCAGTCCGTTTGGCAAACGGCCTATCGGGTGCTCGGCTGTCGGCAGACCGCGGAAGATGTCGCTCAAGAGGTGTTCTTGAGCATCTTTCAGGCGGCGGACCGGTATCAGCCGACGGCCGCTTTTCGCACTTATCTGCGCCGGGTCGTGGTGCGGCGGTGCTTGGATTGCCTGCGAAAGCGGCGGCCGGCGCCCACCGACGACGTCTGGCAAATCGTCGATCCGACAACGTCTCCGGAACAGGACGCCGCGGGCCGCGAACGGGCGCGCGCCGTGGCACAGGCCTTGAATCGTCTGCCCGCGAACCAGCGGCTGGCGATCGTACTGCGTTACTACGAAGGACTCCGCGGGCAAGAAATTGCGGCCGCGATGGACACCAGCGTCAAGGCGGTCGAGCGTCTGCTGGCCCGCGGGCGAGCGGCGTTAGAGCGGCAACTGGCGGATTTTTTGTTGGATTAGGGATTTTCTGAGGGGGTTCTGGCCGGGACGCTCGTTTGTTCTCACAGCCGGTGAAACGGAGGGGCTGGTTCCGAGCTGCGTTGCAGAGCCCCTGCGAAAGAACGGCCATCGCGAGGTGCCTGGCCTCTTGTTTCGACCGGCTGCAAGCCGCGAGGGTGAACTTTATGCTGTGCCGGATCGTCCAGCAAAAGCTCGATCTGTACGCAAATCAAGGACTTCCACGGCCCGAGCAGGATCAAGTGGAATCTCACCTGCGGTCGTGCCCCGTCTGTCAGCAGGCCCTGGCTCGGCAGGTTCGACTCCGGACGCTGCTGCAGGTCGTCGCCGTTCCGCCGGTTCCGGAGGATTTCGGCGAACGAGTGTTGGCGGCAGCGGTTCAACGGGAAACGGTCGTCACCGAGTTGCCGGCGTCACGGCGGGCGGATGGCGTCGGAGTCGGGCGCATCCGGTCGGCGTGGGGGATGGCCGCTGCGTTGGCTGCCGGACTGCTGATCGGCGTGCTGCTGGGACATGGGACTTGGCGGCCGGATGCATCGGGCTCCGGCGATCAAGCCCAGGCCAATTCGGGCGCCGTTTCCCGTTGGGACCCTTGGATCGACCCCGGCGATGACGAGCTGGCCCAAACGTATCTGCGATTGACTTCGCCCCGCGACGGTTGAGGAGTCTCGGTATGTGGCAACGCACAAGACCCTATCTGATTGTCCTCTCGGCGGCGTTGAATTTGTCGTTTGTCGGCATGTGGATCGCCCATGCGGCTCCGGCGCGTTCGGCGGGCGGGCCGGACAGCCCCGCGGCGCTGCGGGAGGGCGTCTGGTGCCCGCTGCATTCCGAGTTGGGCGTGACCCAGGAGCAATGGCAGCAAATTGAACCGCGGTTAAGGGAGTTCCAGGCATCCGCAGGGGTGCTGGGCGAGCAGATTGACCGTCTGCGGATGGAGGTCATCGACTTGCTGGCCGGCCCCGAGCCGGATCTGGAGGCAGTCCGGGCCAAGCAGGAGGAAATCCTGGCGACCAAGCGCGTGATGCAGGGCAAGGTGGCCGTTCACCTGCTGGCCGAGAAACAGATTCTGACGCCGGAACAGCAGCAACGTTTATTTCAGACGCTCCGCGACCGCGCGGCCTGGGCGGGCGCCGGACCGTCGATGTCCGGTCGGAGAGCGGGGCGGGGGATGGGCCAAGTGCTGCGTGGAGACGCCGGTCCACAGCCATCGGGAGACGCGCGATGACAAGTGCTCGCACCGGTCCTGATCGCGCCGGCTGCACCCCGTCCGCAGCGGACAAGAAGCCGTCGGGCAAAGCCGGGGCTGCGCAGGCGCGCCCGCTCAACGCACGCCCGCTCACGGCCTCCCCGCTCGCTGCCGAACGCCGCCGGCGGAAACGGCGCGTGCGGGGGCTTGCGTTGGCGGCCCTCGCCGGGCTGATCGGGGCGGCGGTCTGGTGGTTCTGGCCGTGGGAATCGGCGGGCAAGACCGACGTCGCGCCGGCCTCGGCGCGGGTCGAACGTCGTGATTTCGCGTCCTCGGTGCTGGCCACCGGATCGGTTCAGCCCCAGGTGGGCGCCGAAGTCCGCGTAGGCGCCCGCATTTCCGGCAAGGTGGAACGTCTGCACGCGAACATCGGCGACGCGGTCGCCAAGGGCCAGGTGGTCGCAGAACTGGAACAGGCGGATTTGGAAGCCTTGGTGGCCCAGCGTCAAGCCGAACAGGAACTGGCCGAGGCCAAACAGGCGTCGGTCGAGTCCCTGTTGCCCAAGGAGATCGAAAAGGCCCGGCTGGACCTGGACGAGAGCCAAGCGACCTACACGTTGGCGCAAAAGCAATTCGACCGCGAAACCCAACTGCGCCAGCGGGACGCCAACGCGGTGGGGGATCTGGACCAGGCCGAGCAACGCTACGCGGCAGCGAAGGCTGGCTTGGCGGTCGCCCGCAAGTCGCTGGAATTGGCCGAGACGCGTTATGCCGAAGAATCGCGCCAGGCCAAGGCCGAGTTGAACCGGGCGCAATCGGCCCTGCGGAACGCGCAGGTCCAACTGTCCTACGCCACGATCACGGCGCCCATCAACGGCGTTATCGCCTCGGTTTCGACCGAAGAAGGCGAGACGGTCGCCGCCGGAATGCAGGCCCCGACGTTTGTCACGGTTATCGACCTGGACCGTTTGCAAGTCGACGCCTATGTGGACGAGGTTGATATCGGCAAAGTCCGGCTCGGCCAGCGTGCGCTCTTCACCGTCGATGCCTTTCCCGCCCAGGAATTCGAGGGCCGGGTGACGGCCATTTACCCGAAGGCGGTGATCCAGGAGAACGTGGTCAACTATGACGTGGTCATCGACATCCAGACTCCCTATCGCGGCCTGCTGAGGCCGGAGATGACGACCAACGTGACCATTCTGCTGGAAAGCCGGGAAGACGTCCTGGCTGTCCCGGCCAAGGCGGTGCGCCGGGAACGCGGCAAGAGCGTCGTGTATGTGTCGGCCGGCGGGCGATTCGAACCGCGGGAAATCAAGGTCGGCTGGCGTGACGGCCCGTGGATCGAAGTCGTGTCGGGACTCCAGGAGGGACAAACGGTAACCCTGGAAGATCCCCGCCAGGAACAGGAATGAAACCGGAACGTAACCGGAACGCCTCGAGATCCTCGGTTCGGGTCCGGGGGCGACGGCCAGGAAGGAACGAAGTGCATTCGGGAGACGCCATGATCGAACTGGAAAACATCGAAAAAACGTACGGCAACGGAGGCCTGGCCACGCCGGTGCTGAAGGGCATCACGTTCCGCGTCGAGCCCGGCGAGTACGTGGCCATTATGGGTGCGTCGGGCACCGGCAAGTCGACGCTGATGAACGTGCTGGGCTGCCTGGACAAGCCCACCGCGGGAGAGTACCTGCTGGACGGCGTGAACGTCGTCACGCTGGACGACGACGACCTGGCGCACCTGCGGAACGAGAAAATCGGCTTCGTCTTCCAGCAGTTTCACCTGCTGCAGCGCACGACGGCGCTAAAGAACGTCATCCTCCCGTTGATCTACGCCGACGACTTTCCGGACGACGCGGAAGAGCGGGCCGAGGCGGCGCTGGTGGCCGTGGGGTTGGAAGACCGCTTGCGGTACCGCCCCGGCGAACTGTCCGGGGGCCAGCAGCAGCGGGTGGCGATCGCGCGGGCCTTGATCACCGACCCGGAGATCATCCTGGCAGACGAGCCCACGGGGAACCTGGACAGCCGCAGCGGCCTGGAAGTGCTGGCGGTTTTCAAGCGGTTGCACCGCCAGGGGCGGACGATCGTACTGGTGACCCATGACCAGGACGTCGCCGAGCACACGGATCGGGTCATCGTGCTCAAGGACGGCACGATCGCGGAGGACCACCGGGTGGCTCGGCCGCGCGACGCGGAACAGGAACAGGACCACGCTGCTGAAGAGGAGTCTGCCGCATGAGGATTTCGCGCATCGCCGGGGAAGGTATCCATTCGTTGGGGCTGCACAAGCTCCGCACGTTTTTCATGATGGCCGGCACAATTGTGGGCGTGGCGGCACTGGTCGTCATCATGGCCATCGGCAAGGGAACCGAGCGCAAAGTCATGAAGCGGGTCCAGAACTTCGGCCCGCGCGCCATGATGTTGATCGCCGGCGGCGGCAAGGATCTGCCCCCGCCCGACATGACCGTGACCACGTTGACGCTGGAGGACGTGGAGGCGATCCGGCAGCAGGTCGACGGCCTGGAAATCGTGGCCCCGCAGGCCTGGCGGTTCGACATGGACCTGAAGCACGAAAACGCGCAGACTCGCGCCGTGATTTGGGGCGTCGAGCCGCAGTGGCACGACGCCTGGAACTGGCCGGTGATCGAGGGCGACGGAATCACGCCCGACGATGTCGCCACGATGGCGCGCGTGTGCGTGATCGGCACGGCAGTCAAGCGGGAGTTGTTCCCAAACCAGGACCCGCTGGGCAAGGACCTGTACGTCAACAAGGTGCGGCTGACCGTCAAAGGGGTGCTGGAGCACAAGGGCGTCGGCGGGATGGGCGGGGCAGGCGAGTTCGACAACCGGATCATCCTTCCGATCACCACCGCCATGCGGCGGGTGATGAACGTGGATTACGTCGGCGCGATCCGGATCGTGACGCAGGACGCCGCACGGATGCCCCGGCAAGCGGAGCAGATCCGCGACCTGATCCACCAGCGTCACCACATCACACCGCCCCAGGAAGACGACTTTCGCATCATCACGCCTACGGTGATTGCAGAAATCGCCCGCGGCACGTCCGCGTCGCTGTCGATTCTGTTGATCGCCCTGGCGGTCTTGAGCCTGCTGGTGGGCGGCGTCGTGCTGATGAACATTCTGCTCATCTCGGTCGCGGAGCGAACCAAGGAAATCGGCTTGCGGCGGGCGCTGGGGGCCACGCGACGGGACGTCTTTGTCCAGTTCCTGGCCGAGTCGTTGGCCGTGACCCTGCTGGGGATGGTGCTGGGCAGCTTGCTGGGATTGGGCGTCAGCGCCTTGTTGCCGCGGCTGACGCCGATCGTGGCCGTTCCGTCGTGGGAGCCGGTGGCCCTGGGACTCGGTTTTGCCCTGCTGGTCGGCCTCTTCTTCGGTGTGCAACCGGCGCGCCGCGCGGCGCGGCTGCATCCGGTCGAAGCGTTGCGATGAAGCTCTCTCAGAACATCGGGTTGTCTTGCGAGATTCTGGCGGCGCACAAGCTCCGCACTTTGCTCAGCGTGATGGGCGTCGTGGTGGGCATTGCGACGGTCGTCCTGATGGTCGCGTTCGGACGGGGCGCGGAGCAGCAGATCCTGGACCGCATTCGCGACATGGGCACCAACTTGATCGTGGTCAACGCGGGCCAGACGCGGATCGTCGCCGGACGCCAGCGGCAGACGTCGCTGGTCACCACGCTGCAAATCGACGACGCGGCGGCGATTGTCGAGCAGTGCCCGGCGGTCCGTTTGGCGTCCCCGGCGATCAGCAAGAAGCTGGCCGTCCGCTGGGAATCCGAAAACGCGGTCACCACCGTGATCGGGATGTCGCCGCAGGGGTTCTCCGTCCGGAATCTCGCCGCGTGCAGCGGCCGGGCGTTCGACGCCGAGGAGGACCGTGCCCGGCGGCGCGTGGCGGTGCTCGGCCCCACGGCCGCGCGGAACCTGTTCGGGCGCCAAGATCCGCTGGGCCTGCCGGTCCGCATCGGCCGCGTGCCGTTCGAGGTGATCGGCGTGACAGACGCCAAGGGCATGGACGCCAACGGCCTGGATCAGGACGATTTGATCCTCGTCCCTTTGGGAACCGCGATGCGGCGACTGCTGAACGTCGACTACATCGACACCGTCTATGCCCAGGCCCACTCGGCCGCAGTGCTCGACGCCGCCGAAAACGAAATTCGCCAACTGCTCCGCCAGCGGCACCGGCTGCGCGACAAGCCCGATGATTTCACCATCCAGAACCAGGCGACGCTGCTGGCGGCCGAGCGCGAGACGGCGCAGTCGATGACGCTGCTGATCGGCAGCGTGGCCGGCATTTCGCTGCTGGTGGGCGGCATCGGCATCCTGGCGGTGATGCTGATTACCGTGCGCGAGCGGACGCCGGAGATCGGACTCCGCCGGGCGCTGGGAGCGACGCGCGGCGACGTGCGGCTGCAGTTTTTGTTCGAATCGGCCCTGCTGTCCGGCTCCGGGGGAATCTTGGGCGTCGCCGCGGGGGTGGCCGCCGCAGAGCTGGTTTCGCGGTTCGGGGATTTCCCGGCCGTGATTTCCTGGCCCACCACCGCGCTGGGGTTCGTCTTTTCCGTCGCCGTCGGCCTCCTCTTCGGAATCTATCCCGCCGCGCGGGCCGCGGCGTTGGAACCTATCGAGGCGCTGAGGTCGGAGTAACGCGCTGGTCTTTGCCAGGAATGTCTTCTTGCGGTATGAATTCTGATGGCAATCACGCCACGGTCGCTTCGTGGCCGACACATGGACGTCCGCTTGGGTTCTGAAGCTGCGCTCCCGCTTAATTCGCGGACGTGCTTGGCGCCGTAACGCGAAATGTCGACGCCCGCTTCGGCGATGACCTGCACCGCCCTGCTGTTCAGACCATGCATTTCGACGCCCGCCGAGTACGGCTCGATGACCTTGCCCTTCAGTTGCCGCGTCCAGCCTTCGGCCATCTGGCTGCGGCAGGAATTCCCCGTGCATAGAAAAAGCACGTTCAGCATCCGCACTCCCCTTGTCCGCGACAGCGTTCTTCGGGATTCATGCTCAGGATCCGCTTCAGCCGCGTGTTGTCGGCGCAACTTTGGGCGTGTTGCGCCACGTACCGGAAGACCAGCGCCGCTAGCTCGCCAGCCTCAAATCGTCTTGGATCAACGGCCAGAAGCCCACACGCGTTCCTTGCAAGTGCCGCGAAATGATCGCCGTCGTCGCAGGGTTGTCCAGTCCCGCAGAGGTAACCTCCGTCTTGAGCGGAAATCCCGGCTCGGCCATTCGCCGTCTGGGTGCGAGCGACCCGGCACCAGTCCTAGCGCGTGAGTGGTGCGGGATTCAGCCGGTATTGTGAAACCGCCGGAAGACGGCACTAGCAACGGACGCCGAAATAACTTCCCCGTTTCGGCGGAACTTGGCGGCAAGTCAAAGCACTCGTCGACTCGCAAGCTGAAGTCCGCAGCAACTTTGCGGGGGCAGCCTCCTCCTGGCCCCCACGCTGCTCGCCAGCGTGGAGCGGTGTTCAAGACCAGAGATGTCGACGAAATCGGCCTCTTCGCCCCCACGCTGCTCGCCAGCGTGGAGCGGTGTTCAAGACCAGAGATGTCCGCGATGACATCGGCTGTCGTAGGGCGGGACGGCGGCGGGTGCTGAACATGGCTCCACGCTGACGAGCAGCGTGGGGGCCTAAATCCGGGAAGTTATTTCGGCCACCGTTGCTACAAGCAGCTTTTGATCGGGCGATCGGTCAGGGAATCTCCCACTATTTCCAGCGCAACGATTGCATTTTATGCATAAATGGCCAATAATGCAGTTATTGCGATTGCGGCAACCTCTATCGAAGCGAAAGGCGTGCCTGGATGACCAGTCCGAGAGATCCCGCGCGGTACGAGTTGCGTGCCGGCATTGTCAAGGCCCTCGCGTGCCCTGCGCGTCTGATGATCGTCGATGAGTTGGCCGAGCACGGGGAACGTTCGGTGCAAGAACTCACCGCCATGATCGGCACGGACGGATCGACGGTTTCGCGGCACCTCTCGACGCTCAAAAACGCGGGCGTCGTCGCGAGCCGCAAGTCGGGGACTACGGTGTACTACCGCCTGCGAATGAAGTGCATCCCCGTATTCCTGAACTGTATCGAATCCATGCTGCGGGAAGACTCCGAAATGAAATGCCGCGTCTGAAGACTCAACGCCGCGAGGAAAACAGGGTGGCGACCGGGACGAGAATCCTGTTGCGGTTGGGGTCGTGAACGATTTGCGGAAAACGGTTGAAACTATCTGGCTCCGCTGCTGGAAATACTCCCATGTGGATCGTTCGTCTCGCCCTTCGCCGACCGTATACCTTTGTCGTGGCGGCTCTGGTTCTGTTGCTGCTGGCGCCGTTGGTCCTGCTGCGCATGCCGACGGACATTTTTCCGGCCATCAACATTCCGGTGGTCAGCGCTGTCTGGCTGTACGGGGGGCTGAGCGCCAAGGAGATGGAGCAACGGATTGTCTACTTGCACGAGCGTCAGATCGCCGCGACGGTGAACGACATCGAGCACCTTGAATCGACGTCCTACAACGGCGCCGCCGTCATCAAGGTGTTCTTCCAACCCGGCGCCTCGGTGGAAGCGGGCGTGGCCCAGATTTCCTCCGGGGCCCAGGCGGTGTTGCGGTTCCTGCCGCGGAGCGTGACCCCGCCGATCATCATCCGCTACAACGCCTCCACGGTGCCGATCCTGCAATACAGTTTTGCCAGCCAGAAGTACTCGGAATCCGAACTGCAGGACATGACGTTCAACCAGGTGCGGATGGGGCTGGCCAACGTGCCGGGCGCGTCCGTGCCCAATCCGTTCGGCGGCAAGGTGCGCGTGGTCTCGGTCGATCTGGACCTGCCCGCGTTGAAGGCGAAGAATCTGGCGCCCATGGACGTCGTCCATGCGCTGAACGCCCAGAACCTGATCTTGCCCAGCGGCAGCGTGAAGATTGGCGAGACCGAGTACGACGTGGCGCTGAACAGCAGCCCGCTGATCCTGGACGAACTGAACGAAATGCCGATCAAGTCCATCGACGGCGCGGTGATCCGCGTGCGCGACGTGGCCCTGGTCCACGACGGTTATCAGCCGCAACTGAACGTTGTCCGACTGGACGGAGTCCGCGGCGTACTGCTGACGATTCTCAAGAGCGGGATGGCCTCGACGCTGAACGTCGTGCGTGGGGTCAAGGCCACCATGCCGCGGATCTTGAGCGGGTTGCCGCCGGAGTTGGAGGTCAAGGAGTTTTCCGATCAATCACTGTTCGTGCGCGCCGCGATCGACGGGGTGACCCACGAAGGCTTGATCGCAGCCACGCTGACCGCGCTGATGATTTTGCTGTTCCTGGGCGCATGGCGCGGCACGCTGATCATCGCCATTTCCATTCCGCTATCGGTGCTGGTGTCCATCTTCACGCTGTCGGCCCTGGGGCAGACGATCAACCTGATGACGTTGGGCGGTCTGGCGTTGTCGGTGGGCATCCTGGTGGACGACGCCACGGTGGAAATCGAGAACGTCCACCGGCACATGGCCATGGGCAAGCCCACGGTGCAGGCGATCCTGGACGGCGCGCAGGAAATTGCGATGCCCGCCTTTGTGGGCACGCTGTGCATCTGCATCGTGTTCGTGCCGATGTTCTTTCTGACCGGCACGGCGCGGCACCTGTTCGTGCCGCTGGCCGAAGCCGTGGTGTTCGCCATGCTGGCCAGCTACGTCCTGTCGCGGACGCTGGTTCCCACGCTGGTGATGTGGTTTTACCGGCACGTCGAGTATCGCGGTCACGGGACCGACTCGCGCCGCGTCGCCTTCTGGCTGCGGCCGTTCGTGGCGTTCCAGCACGGCTTCGAGTGGGCTTTCGACCGCTTGCGGGAAAGCTACCGGCGCTGGTTGGGCGGCGTGTTGCACCATCGGCTGCTGTTTGCCGCGCTGTTCGTGGCATTCTGCCTGGCCACCGCGGCAATCCTGCCGCAACTGGGCCAGGATTTTTTTCCGGCGGTGGACGCGGGCCAGTTCCGCTTGCACTTGCGGGCCCGCAGCGGCACGCGGATCGAGGAGACGGTCAAGCTGACGGCGGAGGTCGAGGCGGCGATTCGCCGGGAAATCCCGCCCGGTGAAATTGAGGGCGTGCTGAACAACATCGGGATTCCTTCCGGGGGCATTCCCCTGACGTACATCGACAACGGCCTGATCGGCACCGGCGACGCGGACATCCTGGTTTCGCTGCGGCCTGGACACCAGCCCACGGAAGACTACGTACGACGTTTGCGAGTATTGTTAAACCACGAATTCCCGGGTGTGATGTTCTACTTCCTGCCTGCCGATATCGTGAGCCAGACGATCAATTTCGGACTGCCCGCCCCCTTCAACATCCAGATCATGGGCCGCGATCAAAACACCAACCGCGTCCTGGCCGGGCAGTTGGCCGCAAAGCTCCGCCGCGTGCCGGGTGTGGTGGACGTGCGGGTGCAGCAACCGGCCGACTTGCCGCGGCTGCAAGTCGCGGTGGACCGGACGAAAGCCTCGGACATGGGCTTGACCGAGCAGCACGTGGCCAGCTCGATGCTCCTGGGATTGAGCGGCAGCGCCCAGGTTCAGCCGATGTACTGGCTCGATCCGCGCCGCGGCGTTCAGTACCTGATCAACGTCCGCGTTCCCGAACGCGCGATCGATTCGCTGGAGGCCCTGCAGGCGATTCCGGTCGAGGGCAGCCAGCCCGGTGAGGGCGATGCTTCGCTGTTGGCCAACCTGGCCACGCTGCAGCGCACGAGCGTTCCGCCGGTCGTCAACCACTACAACGTGACGCCGGTCATCGACGTGCTGGCCAGCGTCAGCGGCCGCGATTTGGGAGGCGCCCTGCAAGACATCCGGCCGCTGATTGCCGAGACGGAAAAGCAGCTGCCGCGCGGCAGCTTCATCAGCCTCCGCGGGCAGGCGGAGACGATGAATTCCAGCTTCCTCGGCCTGGGGATCGGGCTGGTCATGGCCATCGTCTTGGTCTATTTGCTGCTGGTCGTCAATTTTCAAAGCTGGCTGGATCCGTTCATCATCATCACCGCCCTGCCGGGAGCGTTGGCCGGTGTGGTGTGGGGGCTGTACCTGACTTTTACCACCTTGAACGTACCGGCCCTGATCGGCGCAATCATGAGCCTGGGCGTGGCCACGGCCAATTCGGTCCTGGTCGTGACCTTTGCCCGCAACAACTTGCGCGCCGGGATGGACCCGTTGGACGCCGCCTGGCAGGCGGGCACAGGCCGCTTGCGTCCGGTGCTGATGACCGCGCTGGCCATGATCATGGGCATGTTGCCGATGGCCATCGGCTTGGGCGAGGGCAGTGAGCAGAACGCTCCCTTGGGCCGCGCGGTGATCGGCGGCTTGCTCGTCGCGACGTTCGCCACCCTGTTTTTCGTGCCCGCCGTATTTCGCCTGTTGCACCACCGCCCGGAACTGAGACGGCCGGACGATTGGGACGCCACTGCTTCGCAAGACAGTCTCAGTCCGCGCACATCGTAGGCCGCTCGCTCCGCGAGCGGATAGCGGATTTCCGCTCGCTCCGCGAGCGGCCTACGATGGTTTGCGGGCCTCCGCCCGCGTGAGGAATAATTTGCCATGCCTGCAGCCACATCGAATCCCACGAACTCGGCAGTTGCTCCGCTCGCCAAAGCCGCTACCGCCTCCCCGCGACAGGTCGGGCTCAGTTGGCTTTGGGCCGCGGCAATTCTCGCTGCGTTGCTGTTTGCCGGGGCCTTCGTCGCCGCCCGCCGGCCGCGGTTGCAGCAGCGTGAAGCCTTGGTCGTCCAGACTCGCGAGTTGGCGGTTCCCACCGTGACGGTGATCTCGCCCGTGCCCGGCCAGGCGGCGGACGGATTGTTGCTGCAAGCCGAAGTCAAGCCGTGGCTTGAAACGCCCATCTACGCTCGCGCCAACGGCTTCCTGAAACGCTGGCTGGTGGATCTGGGGGCTCGCGTGGAGGCGGGCCAGTTGCTGGGCGAAATTGAAACGCCCGAACTCGATCAGGAGCACGAACGGGCCCGGCATGAACTGGCTCAGGCGGAAGCGGCGTTGGCGTTGGCCAAGACGATCGCCCAGCGTTCGGCGCAGTTGGTCGAAGCGGGGGGCGTCAGCCGCGACGTGTACGACCAGGACCAAGCGGGCGTCGTCTTGAAATCGGCGGCGGCCGACGCCGCTCGCGCCGGGGTCCGCCGCTTGGAGGAACTCCGCGCGTTCGCGCAACTCACCGCGCCGTTTGCCGGCACGATTACGGCACGCAAAACCGACGTCGGCGATTTGATCGTGGCGGGCAGCGGCAAGGAGTTGTTCCGCCTGGCCCAGACCGACCGGCTCCGCGCCCGCGTGCGCGTCCCGCAGACGCGGGCGTTGGCGATTGAACCCGGCCAGACGGCCGAACTCCTGGTCCCGGAACTGCCGGCACACGTCTTCCCGGCCAAGGTCGGCCGCACGGCCGGAGCGATCTCCGCCGACTCGCGGACCCTGCTGGTGGAACTCGACGTGGACAATTCCGGCGGAGAAATCTTGGCGGGCAGCTTTGCCCAAGTGAGATTTGCCGGAATCCAGGACACGGCAACGCTGACATTGCCCGGCAACACCTTGCTGTTTCGCGCCGCGGGCCCCCAGGTCGGTGTGGTGCAGGCGGACGGCAGAGTCGAGTTGCGATCGCTGAAATTGGGCCGCGATTTCGGCAAGACGGTGGAAATCCTTGCCGGAGTCAGCGACACCGATCAGGTGATCCTGAATCCGTCCGATGCGCTGACGAGCGGCGCCGCAGTGCGGATCGTCGAGCCACTTCGAGACCGCGAAGCCGATTGACTTGCGGCCCGCCGAACGCAGGACCATCCGACGGAAGTCTGACGTGGGCCGGGCTAGCGCGCGGAAGGCCGATTTCCGCGGCGCGGGGAATCGCTCTCCGCCAGATGCGCGGGACGTGCCGTTTCGGCGCAGGATGCCGAGAGTCGTAATTCCTCCAGGAAAACCGGGGACAGGAAAAGCACTGCGGCGTGCCCAAGCCGTCTACCGATACACAGAACACGCTTCGACTACGGACAGCTGAAGCCGGTTGGTCAGCGACTCCCACGGAGGGGTCAGAGTCGTTTCTATCAGTCAGCGGACAAATGCTGATTGTTCGGGAAACGTAATCGACGGTCCCTTCGCAGGAGTGACTAGGATGTTCCGATCCGTGGTGCGTGCGTCTGGCGTGTTCTTGGCTGTCTGTCTGTGCTTCGCGGTAAAGGCAAAAGGCACCGACAGTCCATTCAGGCTGGTGTCTTTCTCGACAGCGGGCTCTGAGGCAGAGTCTCCCGAACCGGCCTGGGACGAGTCCCAGAAAGAATGGGATGAGTCCCAAAAAGGCTGCACCGAGTGCGGTCTTCTGGGCGACTGGTTTTGCGGCGTAAGGCAGGGACCGGTCTTTCTGGCTGAGGCGATGTTCCTCAAGTATCATCGAGCGGACGGGGTGCGCGTCGGCCACAGACCCGAAGATGCGCTGTATGGCGACTATTTGCCCGCACCGCGGTTCACTTTGGGCTATGTCTTTCCCGGAGGACTTGGCATCCGCGCAAGGTGGTGGGAATTCGATCACGAGCAGAGGAGCGAAAACAACTCTCTTCTCGCGGTGGACACCTACACGGTGGACCTGGAGGTGTACGAACGTTTTTGCCTGAACTGCAAATGGGCGGTCGAGGTGAGTGCGGGCGTGCGATACACCGAATTCTACGAGTACCAGGAAAAAGATAAGGGCCCAAGTTTCCACGACTACTCCGGCTGGGGCGGCGTGCTGGGACTCGAAGGCGTGCGGCGCGTCGGCTGCTACGGCGGACTGTACGCTCGCGCCCGAGGTGCCATCTTGGTGGGCGACAAGTACATCGAGAATGGGGAGAGGCCTTGGCAATCGTGGAACTCCGTCACCCTGCAAGATACCACGCAAGGCATGATCGAGTTGGCGTTTGGCGTTCAGTACTCTCGTCCGTTGCGGAACGGGATGGTGGTGACCGGCCGATTCGGGTACGAGTGGCAGAACTGGTACAACTTCAGCAGCGCTTTCGACGGGCCGCCGCCCATCAACACGACCATCGACTATTTTGTCGGTCCCAGCGATGTCGGCTTCGGGGGTTTCGTGCTGGCACTGGGCGTCAACTACTGAGCCCGGACGGAGCGTCCTGGCAACGACCGCGGTCTCCGACTTGGGACCGCGGACACCGGCGGGCCGGACCTTCCAGGCCGCCGCCGATCCGGAATGCTCTCTCGCCAAAGCCTGCGGGGAATTTCATAGCGGCCGTTCGGCCGCTATTCCCATTCGCCCAGCGTCACGCGTTTGCTGAGCGTGCGCCCGTCGCGGACGATCTTGACGATGACAGTGTCGCCCGCGACGTTGGCGGCGATCAAGGCCGTGAGCGTCTTGTAATCGGCAACCTGCCGGCCTTCATATTCGATGATCACGTCGTGCATCAGCAGGCCGGCTTTTTCCGCCGCGCTGCTGGGGCGGACCGTATAGATGGCGCAGCCTTCCGCTGCGTCCTGACACCCGACCCCCAGGAACGCGCCGCGTCGGAAATCGATGTCGCTGTTGGGCAGGTCCTCTCTCAGCTTGGCAACGCCGGCGTCCGTCAGACGACCGCCGTAGATCCGGAACTTGCCCACGCCCTGCAGACGCCGCAGCGTTTCAATCGCCCGGTCGCCGAGGGGGACGTACATCAGGTTCAACACGGACAACTCCTTCAAGGTTGTCAGATGCTGCAAGCCCTCGTGACTGACGCTGGCCCGTTTGACGGTCAACATCGTCAGGCCATGCATGGCTGCCACATAGCTCAGCCACTCGTCGGTCACCTGCGGGCCGTCCAGGACGACGGCGCCGGCGTCGCGCAGCCAGCGCAGGCGGGACAGGTCCTGGAGGGTACCTTGCCAGCCAGCCCCCAACTGGACGGCATAGCCTTCGACAAGACCAAAGGTCAGGTCCGCTTGACGGTCGCCGATGTCGGCTCCGAGCTGTCTCAACTCCTGGATGGCCCGTTCCTGACGCACCAAGTCCAAACGCGCCAAGGTAGCCCGCGCGCGGCGGGACGCCGGGGTCAACGGCAGCTCGGCAGCCTGTTCCAGGGCGGCGTGCGCCGCGTCCGAGACGCCGGCATCGCCGTTCAGGGCCAACTCCTGCAGGATGTAGATGGCCCGCGTCACGACCTCCAGATTGCTTTCCGCCAAAGCCGCCAGCACGGGGCCGACCGCGCTGCCGCCCGCCGAGACCAGGCTTGCGGTGGCCACTTCCCGGTCCACAAACCGTTCGGCATTCAGCTGGCCGATCCAGTGCTGGATCTGG
>Ga0209612_1000269_pt1 | contig 58067 bp, 36 predicted proteins | sample BioC12SIPDNA_FD_185746 | JGI IMG/M metagenome (GOLD analysis project Ga0209612, IMG submission 185746) | Anaerobic biogas reactor microbial communites from Washington, USA - Biogas_R1_B C12 SIP DNA (SPAdes) (version 2) | ecosystem: Engineered > Bioreactor > Anaerobic > Unclassified | place...
GCCGACCAGCGTCCCCAATTTCCGCGCCATCGAAGGGATGGAGGATCATGACGTCAACACGATGTTCTTCTGGGACGCCAGCGACAAACTGTTGGCGATCGTCGTCAACGTTTCCTGCCCGTCGCAAGAGGTGGAAAGCAATCGCCTGCTTTCCTCCGACTACTGGGGCCCGACCCGCGAAATGCTCAAGGAGAAATACGGCCAGGACGTCACGATCGTGGGGCTTTGCGGAGCGGCGGGCGACCAGTCGCCGCATCTCCGTTACCGGCAGGCGGCCGACGACCGGATGAGGAGCCTGCGCAAGCTCGACCGACTGCAAGAGATCGCCCGGCGGATCGTCCACGGAGTCTCCGAGGCCTACGAGGTCGTTCAAACCGCCAAACAGGACGACGTGGTCGTGAAGCACCAACAGGCCGTCCTCCATCTTCCGCAGCGCATCGTGACCGAGGCGGAATACCAGTCGTGCAAGGCCGAAGCGGAGCGTCTCAAGGCCAGTCCGGGCGACGGCAGGGGAAACTGGAATGCCCGCGTTGTCGCCCGCTACGAAAAACTGGCGGCCGATCCCCATCCGACGCATGCCACCCCCATCAACGTGCTCCGCATCGGCGACACGGTGATCTGCACCAACCCGTTCGAGTTGTACACCGACTTTGGAGTCCAGATGAAGGCCCGCTCGAAAGCGGTGCAGACCTTTGTCGTCCAATTGGCCAATGGGGCCGCAGCGCCCCCACCCCCGGCCGACGCGCCGGAAGACGAGACAAACGACTGGCTCTACGCCTCCAGCGGAACCTACCTACCTTCCTTCCGAGCGGGCCCTGAAGGGCGGCGGATACGGCGCCGTCATTCAAAGCAATGTGGTCGGTCCCGAAGGCGGGCAGATGCTCGTGGAAGAAACGGTGAAGATGGTCAACGCCATGTGGTGACGGGGGACCTGTCCGATTACCTGGAATGGCTGACCAACACCCACACACGTCGTTGGTGCGTCAAATCGAGACAAATGAGACCCGCCCCCGTTTTCGCTCCCGTTTTCGCTCGAAGATGGCCGGAATCGTCATCCCCACACACCCATTGAGGCCCGCCATGAACCCGCGCTCGTTTGCGTCGCGTCGTCGTTTCCTGCAAACCACGGCCCTTGCCGCCGGAGCAACGGCCTTCGGATCACCAGCCGTGCTCTCGGCCAGGTCGCCCAACTCCAAGATGAACGTCGCGTGCATCGCCGCCGGCGGACGCGGCGGCTCCCACGTCGGCGAGTCGAAGAAGATGGCCGACCTGGTCGACTTGGTCGCCCTTTGCGATGTGAACTCCAAGGCCCTCGAACACGCAGCCGCCCAGTTCCCCAAGGCACGCACCTACCGCGACTTCCGCGAACTGCACGCGAAAATGGACGACATCGACGCCGTGTTCATCGCCACGACCGAGCACACCCACGCCTTCGCGATCCTGCCTGTGCTACGGGCCAAGAAACACGTCTATTGCGAGAAGCCGCTCACGCGCGACGTGTTCGAGTGCCGCATGGTCATGGAGGAGGCCAAGAAGGCTAACGTCACGACCCAGATGGGCACGCAGATCCACTCGACGCCCAACTACCACCGCGTGGTCGAGTTGCTCCAAAGCGGCGCAATTGGCCAAGTGAAGGAAGTCCATACCTGGGTCTCGCGCTCTTGGGGCATGCAGTCGCGAGCCGAGGCCGAGGCCAACGCCGACCTGTTCGTCAAGGCCGGCCTGCTGGACTACATCGACAAGATGCCCGCCCAGGGCATGCCCGTGCCGGCGTTCCTCGATTGGGATCTTTGGATCGGCCCGGCCCCGATGCGTCCATTCCACGACATCTACTTTCCCGGCCCCCGCTGGTATCGCTACTGGAGCTTCGCGAACGGCACGATGAGCGACCTGGGGAGCCATGCGAACGACCTGCCGTTCTGGGCCCTGAAGCTCGATCACCCGCTGACGGTTGAGGCCACCGGCCCCGCGCCGCATCCGGAGATCGCGCCGGCCAACATGCACGCCACGTGGACCTACGGCCGCCGCGGCGATCTCGTTCCGGTGACGCACCATTGGTACCAAGGTACGGTAAAGCCGAAGATCTGGACCGACGGGCGAATCCCGCAGTGGAAAGACGGCACGCTTTTTATCGGCGAACGCGGCATGGTGTTGGCCAACTACGGCCAGCAACTTATCATGCTTGACGACAAGGCGCAGGAGTTCAAACGCCCGCCGCAGTCGATCGAAGACGGCCCGAGCCACCAGCGCCAGTTCATCGAATGCGCCATGGCCGGCAAGAAGGCCCCGTGCGATTTCAGCTACAGCGGGCTGCTCACCGTGGCCAACCATCTCGGCGGCGTGGCGTACCGCGTGGGTAAAAAAATCAAGTGGGACCACGCGACCGGCAAGACCGACGACGCGGCCGCCAACAAGCTACTCACCCGCGAATACCGCCCGGGCTGGAAACTCGTCTGAACCCAAGGAGTGCGTCCATGCGTATGCAATCATTACGAGTCGCCGGGGGCGTCGCCTGTTGGCTTCTGGCCTCGGCGGCCATCGGCCGAGCCGCCACCAACCCGCAGGCCATCGAGGAGGTGCGTGCGGGTAAACGGCCCGTCGCTCAGGCCTCGTGGTGGGGCTTCGATCCGGCGGAGTCGACCGCCGCCTTGCAAGCCGCCATCGATTCGGGGGCCAAGAAGGTGGTGGTTGAGAAGATGCCCTCGCCGTGGATCGTCGACAAGCTGCGGCTTGCTGACGACCAGGAGCTGTTCTTCGAACGCGGCGTGGAAGTGCTTGCCAAAAAGGGCGGCTTCCACGGGACGAGCGATTCGCTCTTCAGCGCCGCAGGCAAGAGGAACATTCGCCTCATCGGCCCCGGCGCGGTACTTCGTATGCGCCGCGCCGACTATGACCATAAGGCCGACTACAAGCACGCCGAGTGGCGGCACGTGATCAACCCGCACGGCTGTACGGGCGTCACGATCGAAGGGCTCACCCTGGCCGAAAGTGGCGGCGACGGCATCTACCTCGGCGCCGGTCCCGGCGGCAAGCCCTGCAAAGACGTGATCATCCGCGACGTGGTTTGCGATCGCAACTATCGGCAGGGCATCAGCGTGATCAGTGCCGAGAACCTGCTCATCGATCGTTGCACGCTGAAGGACACGGCCGGCACGCCGCCCGCGGCCGGCATCGACTTCGAGCCCAACTCACCCAAGGAGCGGCTTACGAACTGCGTGATGCGCGACTGCGTGATCGAGAACAACCAGGGCTATGCGCTGCACGTGTATGCCCCTAATCTCGACGGCGAGACGCATCCGACCAGCCTTCGCGTCGAGAACTGCGTTACGCGCGGCGCGAACGCCCGCTCGGTGAGCGTCGTCGTCTCCGGCGGCCCAAAGGGCGCGACACCGGGCCTGATCGAGCTGGTCAACTGCCGCTTCGAGGATATCGGCACGACGGCCATCACGGTCTGCTCCACTTCGCCCCGCGGCACCCGTCTGCGGATGGTTAATTGCACGCTCGCCGACCCGGCCGAACAATCGAAAGCGGCCGCGTCGATCCTTCTGCAGACGCGTCCCGACACAGTCGAGCCCCTGGGCGGCATCGAGCTGGCCGGCGTGACGGTCCGCGACCGCATCGATCGCCCCATCTTCAAGCTCAACGATCCGGCCGGGGTGCCGCTCGTCGACGTGACCGGCCACGTCACGCTTGAACGCAATGGAAAGAAGACGGAATTCAATCTCGACGAGGCAACGCTCGCCCAGTTGATCCCGGTCGACAAGGCCACGCACATCGCCCGCTGGCCGCTCGGTAAAACGCCGCTCGCCCCGGTGCAGGCCAACGCCACCGTCGGCGGCAAGCTGTCGCCGGCAAGGCTGCGTGGCGAGGCCCTCTTCCTCATCCCGGCCCGGCAGGGCGAAACGGTCGCCATGCAACTCGCCTCGCAGGCCGTCGGACGCTACAACGGCAAGCCGGTTGAGGTGCGGATCATCAGTCCCGCCGGCAAGGCGGTCAAACGCTGCAAGGTGGAATTCCAACAGGAGGGGCCGGTCGATTTCACGGCCGCCGAGACCGGCGTCTACCGCGTAGAATGCCAGGCCGGTTCGCACACCACGCGGATCGTCTCGTGCAGCCACGCCGCGATGATCGCCGGCGAGGCGGGGCCTGTCCGCCTGCTGGCCACGACCGGCGAATTCTATTTCCTCGTGCCGGCCGGCGTCCATCGCTGCGCCGTGCGGTTCTGGGGCGAAGGCGATTTGGAGCGCGTGTCGGCCGCGGTGTTTGATCCAACCGGCAAACAAGCGTGGAAGCAAGACGACATTTCCGCGGCGCAGTCGTTCCAGATCGAACGCGGCGACGCCTCGCAGGATGAAGTGTGGCGTTTCAAGCTCAGCCGTCCCAAGGTCGGCGTCATGGAAGACCATTGTGTGGAGATGCGCGGCATGCCGGTAATCCTCGGATTCCGGCCTGACGGTCTGCTGACGCCAACCAAGGCAGCCCAATAAGCGGCACAATCAGTCATCCTGGACAAGATAAGTAATTAGCAAACGATCTCGCTATTATGAGAATTTATGAAAGACTAGTCGCAGCTACGGTCCTCTGTTTCTTCGGGGCAGGACCGTTCGTTTTCTCCGCAGAACCGGACAGGAAAGGAACCGAAGATCATATTGATGTGGTCCGGTATGCAAGATTCGGGGCTGTCGGAGACGGTGTGACCGATGACATCGACGCCATAGTGAGTGCCCATGAATTCGCCAACCAGCACGGGCTTCCTGTAAAAGCCGACGAAGGGGCCACCTACTACATCGGGGGAAAGGATAAGACGGCTGTCATCCAGACGGACACCGATTGGGGAACGGCCAGCTTTGTCATTGACGACACCGCCATCGTAAACCGCAATGCAAACATCTTCGTTGTCCAATCAACCCTGAAGCCGGTCGCGCTTGGGGGGATTTCTTCTCTCAAGAAGGGCCAGTCCAAAATTGCCGCTTCGCTGCCCGGAAGCTGCCTCATCAGCGCTTCGAATTCCCGTGTCAAACACTTCATCCGGTTTGGATTGAACCAGAACAATGGTTCCCCGCAGACCGATACCTTCATCGCGGACAAGGACGGCCAGGTCGACGTGAATACGCCGATCATCTGGGACTTCGACCAGATCACGAACATAACCGCCCAGCCGATGGACAAGACGCGGCTGACCATTACCGGCGGACGGTTTACCACCAAAGCCAACGCTGTCGAATCGAAGTACAGCTACTACAGCCGAGGAATTGGGATCAGGCGTTCGAACGTGGTGGTCGATGGAGTGGAGCACCGCATTACCGGCGAGGGAGACCATGGCGCGCCATACGGCGGATTCATCAATATCAGCTCTTGTGCCAACGTCACGGTGCAAAATTCCATCCTTGCCGGGCACAAGACATTCGTTACCATCGGCTCAGTGGGGAAGCCGGTCAGCATGGGTACCTACGACATTTCCCTCAACCGGGCGCTGAACATCTCCTTCATCAACTGCAGTCAGAGCAACGCTATCAAGGACCGCAGCCGCTGGGGAGTTATGGGCACCAACTTCTGCAAGAACCTGCTTCTCGACAAGTGCGCCTTTTCTCGTTTTGATGCCCATCAGGGGGTCACCAACGCCACGATCCGCAATTCGACGTTGGGCCATGCGGGGATCAACGCCATCGGCTTTGGGACGCTGGTCGTGGAGAACAGCACGGTTTACGGAAGCAGTTTCATCAACCTGCGATCCGATTACGGCAGCACCTGGCAGGGCGAGTTCATCATCAAGAACTGCGTTTTCGTTCCCTCCTGCGGCAGGCCCGCCACGGCAGCTCTGATCAGTGGGTCCTATTCGGGCCAGCACGACTTTGGTTATACCTGTTACATGCCTCAACAGATTGCCATCGACACGCTGCGGATCGATGACACCCAACATCCGGACAAATATCGTGGGCCGGCCATTTTCTCTAACTTCAACCCGAAGTTCACCGACGATTCCTACCAGGAGAACTACCCGAACGTTAAGACCGAAAAGGTCGTCCTGAAGAATGTCACCACCGCCAGCGGCAAACCTCTGAGACTCAGTGATAATCCGTTCATGTTTAAGGGCGTGAAGGTGATCGTCCCACAATGAGTATCTGGCTATCTAGGCTCTAAGGGTCCACGAACGCCGGGGCAAGGATTCTTGGAGTCAGTTCCGGGTTTTATTAACCGCCCGCCTCAAGTGAGAAGCAAGGGAATCGGTCGAGCAAGCGAATTCTTCACGCCGAAGAGATGGAGCAATTGTGATGTGCCGACTTTGTGCTTTGACGATGATCCTGGCGGCGGCGATCAGAATCGGCAATGCGCCTGCAGCGGCCCGGGCCGACGGCAGCGACTGGCCGCAGTTCAAACGCGACGCCGCTCGCACGGGCGACAACCCTGATGCCCGGTTGAGCTTCCCGCTCGCCCGGACCACGGCGGTGCAATTCCCCGCGCCGATCTACGCCTCCCCGGCCGTGGTTGCGGGGCGAGTCTACGTTCAAGACGCCGATGGCAACCTGGCGTGCATCGTCGCCGCGAGCAACACGGTGCAGTGGCTGACGGCCCTGGGTGGTTTCAACAACATGTCGTCGCCGGCGGTTGCCGACGGCAAGGTCTATGTTGGCTCCACGGCCGGCGCCTTCTACGTGCTCGATGCCAGCAGCGGCAAAGTTGAAGCCCGGGTGCCCGCTCCCGGCGGCGTGGTCGCGGCGCCGGCCGTCACTCCCGAGGGGGCCTATTTTTGCACGCTCGATGGCCGGCTCACCAAGTGCAGCCGCCGGGGGGAGGTTGTCTGGAGTTATCAGGCGTGGCGTCTGTCGGTGACCGAGTTCGCCGTTCGCGGCCGGATCATCACCTTGTTTGCCGGAACGAGCAGCGTCCATTTCCACCGGCTGCGCGACATGGGCGAGGCGGTCGAGGTGATCAGCAAGACCACCGCCCCCGGGAACTGCGTGCCTCAGAGCGGTCCCGTGATGGTCGACGACAAGACGTACGCTTTCCAGAGCTTCGATAGCGAGTGCGGGCGGTTCTACGTGTGCGCGGGCAAGTCGGCGCATCATCGCGACGTGAACGATACGCACGCCACCCCCTCGACTCGCGGCGGACGGATCTATCGGGGTGACAAGTGCTTTGAGCCGGGCGAGGGCGCGCCGAAGCTGCTGTGGCGCGTGGATCCCCAGGTCCTCTACGACGGCGGATTTCACTCCTCGCCCGCCCTGGCCGACAACGTGCTGGCCATCGGCAGCGAGCGCGGAAACGTCTATTTCCTGTCGCTCTCGGGAAGCGAAACGGTGCGCAAGCCGGTGTGGGAATTCGCCACGCTTCGCGCGGGGCAGGTCAACAGTGCGGTCAGCTCCTCGCCCGCAGTGGTCGACGGGGCGGTATACTTCGGCGGGGAAGACGGGATTTTGTATGGGCTGAGCCGGGGGGGCGAGACGCCGCTGACGATGGCCCCGCTCCCCACCACGCAGGCGGCCATCGAGGCGTCCCAGGCGCCGGCTAGGCTGACGGGGACGGAGTGGCGCACCGCGGGGGGCGACATGGGCTACAGCTTCGTTTGTTGCGACCCCCGCATCAAGCCGCCCTTCCAGGTCCAGTGGAAGACACGTATCTTCAGCAGCTACAAGTGCCCCATGATCGTGGCCGATGGCAAGGTGTTTTGTACCGGACGCGGCGGTCCGTTGACGGCGCTCGACGCGGCCAACGGACGAATCCTGTGGCGCGCTCATCACGCCGGGGTCGAGTCCCGGCCCCCCGCCATCTATGAGGACGGCAAGCTGGTGGTCATGCGGATCCCCAACGGCCAACGCGACAGCCCTTACGTGGCCGGCGTCTCGGGCGGGCCTCCCGGAGCGGGAATCTATTGTCACGACGCCAACACCGGCCAGGTCCTCTGGCACGTGCCGTTGGCCTTCAAGTACCACTTGAATCACGACGGTCTGGCGGCGCACCAGGGCAACGTGTTCACCATCGCCACGGACCCCCAGGGGCGTTTGCTTGCCCTGGCCCTGTCGCTGACCGATGGCAAGGAGGCCTGGAGACGCGAGTTCACCGAACTTGTGCCGAAACCATCCAAGACGAAGCCGCCGCTTCCGCCGCGATTCGCCAGCCTGATCGCTGGCGGCTTGTGGTGCGTCTCGTTGAGCGACCTGGGCACCGCCGGGATCAGCCCGCAGACGGGCGAGCTGGTCTGGCTCAACACCGAGGTGTTTATCACCAAGCGATCGCGTATCGCCTCGCGCAACGACATCTTGGTGGTCTTTGCCGCTTCCGGCGACCACGCGTTCGATGCCGCCACCGGAAAACCCTTGTGGAAAGGGGCCGCAAAGTATTCGGCGTACACCCAGGCGCTCAGCGACATGTACTTGGAAAGCCACGGGCGCCAGGGCATGTATCCCACAGCCACCTGCGCTTGGCCCGTGCATGCCAACGGCTATTGGTTCGCGCACAACAGCTTCGCCACGGCTCACGGCGACAACCGCATGGTGTGCATCCAGCCCAAGGACCCGGCCCAGTACGACGGGTTCCTGAATCCGAAGCAGGTGGTGTGGGGATTCGACTTCCTCTCCAACGCCTGCCCTTCGCCGTCGCCGGCCTACGGGCGTCTCTACTACACCCCCAATGCAGAAGGAGTGATCTACTGCTTTGTCTCTGTCGAGAGTCTGTCCGGAAAGTCCCCCTCTCTCTAGGCAACTTCCCGACTAAGGCCGCAATCGCTAGCCTCCGCCATGATAACATGTTAGGGCAGGCTCAAGAGAGACCTGAAAACGCCGCTCTCATGAACGAAGATAATTCCAAAAGGCGCGAACCTCGTAAATCGTAATTCTATCAGCCCGGAGCACCAACCGTGAATGACCATGATTTTGACTTCAGTGCCGACAACAAGTTGGCCCGCAGACAATTTCTGCAGAGCGCCGGGGCGATCTGTTTGTCCGGTGGAGCGTTGGACGGTCTGGCATGGGCAGGGCCGGACGAGCGAGGGCCCACGCTTCGCAAGGGAAACTCGCAGACCCCGGAAGAGGCGAGGAAGGAGCTGGAGGAGTTCAAGGCGAGCTATTCCGACCTAGCGGGATGGGAAAGACGCAAGGCAAGGATCCGCCAAGGCATCCTCGAGGGAGCTCGGCTCTCGCCCTTGCCCGAAAAGACGCCGCTGAAGCCCATGTTCTTCAACAAACGCGTCTACGCCGGTTACACCGCGGAGAGCGTGGCCATCCAAAGCTGGCCCGGCTTCTACGTGACGGGAACGCTGTATCGCCCTTTGGACATGAAACCCCCGTATGCGGGTGTCGTTTCGGCGCACGGTCACGGCGGACGATTCCTGCCCGGACGACAGACGCGTTGTGCAGTGTTGGCCCGGATGGGAGCTCTCGTGTTTCACTACGACATGGTCGGCTACGGGGACTCCCAGGAAGCGGGCTGGGTGCATAGCAAGACTCCCGAGGTCCTTCGACTCACCACGTGGAACAGCATGAGGGCGTTGGACTTCGTGCTGTCGTTAGACGGGGTTGACCCAAAGCTGATCGGCATGACGGGGAATTCCGGCGGCGCCTCGCAGACGTTCACGCTCTCGGCCATCGACGAGCGGGTGAGGGTTTCGGTCCCGAGTTGCCAGGTTTCCGCCCACTTCTTTGGCGGCTGCCCGTGCGAAAGCGGCATGCCGATCCACTGGGGGCCCAACCACAAGACGAACAATGCCGAGATCGCAGCCATGACTGCTCCGCGGCCGCAGTTGCTCCTTTCCAACGGCGCCGATTACACGAAGTTCACTCCGGAGGTGGAATTCCCTTACATTCGCCACGTCTACAGCCTCTATGGGGCTGCCGACAAGGTGCAAAACGCCCACTTCCCCCGCGAAAAACACGATTATGGTCCCTCCAAACGCTTGGCGGCATACGCCTTCTTCATTCGATATCTGGAGTTGGACGGCTTGCGCCCTTGGGAAGGACAGGACCGGATCGACGAGTCCTTCGTGACCGTGGAGTCGCGCGAGGATATGTTGGTGTTCGGATCGCGAAATCCTTATCCCAAGGACGCCGTCAAACCCAATACGCCTTTGCCGTAGCACGTCAGGACGCACGGGAGCAGGGCGACGTGCGGCTGCTCGGTCTTTGCCTGCCGCGCATCGGAGAAGAAATCATGAGCACATCCTGCGACTCAGCCGGGAGTTGGCACCGCTCGCGGCGCCTTGCCGAGAAGCGCGTCCGGTGTGGGCTGCTGCTGTTTCTGTCGCTGGCGGTCGTGCCCCTTGTAGCGCGGGCTGCCGATCCGGACCCGTTTCCCGGCACCAAGAGTCAATGGAACGGGTACGACCGTTACGATTTCTCGTGCGACGCACGCCCGTGTATCCTCGTCACGCCCAAGACGGCGGCTCCGGGCAAGCCCTGGATCTGGCGGGCGCGGTTCTTCGGTCACGAGCCGCAGGCCGATCTGGCCTTGTTGGCCCGCGGGTTCCACCTGGCGTACATGGATGTCGTGGAACTGTTCGGGAATCCCGCAGCCGTCGCGCATTGGAATGCCTTCTATCAGGAACTGACCACGCGGCACGGATTGGCCCGGCGCGTGGCGTTGGAAGGCATGAGCCGCGGCGGCTTGTACATCTACAACTGGGCGGCCGCGAATCCCGACAAGGTCGCCTGCATCTACGCCGATGCGCCGGTGTGCGACATTCGCAGTTGGGCCCGACGCAAGGGCACCAGCGAAAGCACGGCGCGGTTCTTCGCCGCCTGGCTGAAGAGCTACGGATTGGCCGAGGAGCGGCTCGCCGAGTACCGCGGCAACCCGGTCGACAACCTGGAACCCCTGGCCCGCGCCGGAATCCCGCTGCTGCACGTGGTGGGCGATGCCGACGACGTCGTCCCGGTCGCGGAGAATACCGCCATCCTGGAAGCACGCTACAAGCAGTTGGGCGGCCAGATCACGGTCATCCACAAGCCGGGCGTGGGCCACCATCCGCATTCGCTGAAGGACCCCGCGCCGATCGTGGACTTCGTGGTGCGCTGGGCGGCACCCCGCGTCCCTTGATCGAACCGGCATTACAAGAAAGGGTGGTGTCAATCCCGGCTTCCGACAACAACGGTATCAAGTGCAAACCAATTCTGTGTAGAAGAATAACGGTGGAGGTGATTCGATGAGCGCGCATCGTTGTGGTGAAATCGAGGGGCTCAGCCTAACGCGGCCTGACGGCCACAACCAAAGTGGGACGGATTGGCACTCCGTCCTACGAAGATGCGCGCGTGGCGCGCGCATCGTACGAACCGAGACTCTAACGCGGCGCGAGGTGCTTGCGGCAGCGCTGGGGGCGGTCACGACCGCCGCTGTGGGCGGCCGTCTGTCAGCGGCGTCGGCGGAAAGATGGCCGGTCAAGATCGGCTGCGGAACGGTCAGTTTCCGGAAACAGTCTTTGCGCGAGGCGCTGGAGCGAATCCACCGAGCCGGCTACAAGTACGTTGAGCCGCAGGCCACCGGCCCTTGGTGCCCGCACGTCGACGTCTGGAAGAGCGATCCGGCGGAGTTCCGCCGCCTGCTCACCGAGTTTGGGTTCGAGGGCGCCACGGCGCTCTGGGCTCCGGACGGGGCGCTGATTCCCAATCCGAAAAGCCTGGAGGGCGTGTCGCGGGCCGTCCGCTGGGCGCACGAGGCGGGCATTGCCGTCGTGAACTGCGGCGATGGCCGCAAGCCCCAGACGATGTCCGACGCCGACGCTCTGAAAGTGCTCGGCGAGCGTCTGGCAGCGATCCTGGAAGTGGCCGAGAAATGTCAGGTCTACCTGGCCATCGAGCCCCACGGCACCTTTTCGGTCACGGCCGAAGGGCTCAAGAAAATCCTGGGGCTGTCGCGCTCGAAGTGGCTGGGAATCAACTACGATACCGCGAATGTGCACCACGCCGGCAGCGACGAAGTGGCCACCCTCCGGGCGGTTGTCGAGCGTGTCATGCACGTACACGTCAAGGATACCGTGGGCAACCAATGCGTGGCCCTGGGCCAAGGCGAAGTGAACCTGCGCGGCTGCCTGCAGGTGCTCAAACAGCACGGCTATGCCGGTGTCCTCTCCCTGGAAACCGAAGGCGAGTTCGAGGCCGATCAGGTGCAACCCCTGATCGGCGCCAGCCGGCAGTACCTGGTCAACGCCGTGGCGGAAATCTGAAGCGTCTGTCTTGCTTGTCGCTGCGGTCCCTCCGCGCGTCCGAGTTTTGGGTTAGGAGTGGAGTTGGGTTGGTCATGACCGATTATCGCCTGATGGTGTTTTCGTGGAAACTCTGGCTTTCGACTAGATGATCCGAGGAGGAGGTCTTTGCGATGAGGATTCAGCGGTGGGTTGCGTTCGTCGCGGTCGTCGGGGAGATGTTCGGGGTGGCAGGTGCGCTTGCCGCGCAGGAAAAGGGACTGGTGTTTGCTCACCGTGGCGGCGCGCACGAGTTCGAGGAAAATACGCTGGCGGCCTTTCGGGGCAGCTATGAAAAGGGTCTCCGCGGATTCGAGACCGACATCCGCATGACCCAGGATGGCGAACTGGTGATCCTCCACGACGACACCCTCAACCGGACCCACAATGCCACGGGGGCCGTGGAACAGAAGACGGCCGCCGAGTTGAGGACAGTCGTGACGAAGAAAAACGGCGAACCCATGCTCTTCCTCAAGGACCTCTTGGCGTACTTCGCCGATAAGCCGGGCATCTACCTCGAGTTGGAAATGAAGACCGGCAACAAAGCCCAATATCCGGAGGAGCGTCTGAACGAGTATTGCCGAAAACTGCACAAGGCTGCCCGCCAGAAGCCCCAAGGGTCGTTCTATGTGCTCACCTCGTTTGACGAGCGGCCCTTGAAAGTCGTCAGAGCGCTCGATGCCAACGCCGAGCTGCTGCTGATCAGCGGCGACCCCTGCTCGGAAAAAGTGGTCGCGCGGGCGCGGGCTTTGGGGGTGCAGCGAATCGGTTGCGTCATGGACGGAACCTCTCGGGCGGCGGTGCGGGAATCGCAAAAGGCCGGCCTGCGCGTCACGGGCTGGCCGGGACGTAGCCTGCAAGACTACTATCTTGCCGTGGGGCTCGGCGTGGATGCTTTCTGCACCGACATCCCAATCGCGATCTCGACCTGGAAAGCCCGGCTCGAGCAGTCGGCCCCCGTCCCCGCTGCCCATGAAGACAAATGAGACCCGACCCCAGCCTGCATTGCTGCGAGCCCTACGCGGGAAGTCCGCCATGCTGGTAGTTGCAGTCGCGTCTGTGGTCGCGTGAATCCTAACCGTAGAGGAGAAAAGGAGCTTCCGCCATGCGAGTCCCTCATCGGCGATCTTTCCTCAAGCACACGCTGGCCGCCGGCGCGGCGGCAGCCTTATTGCCCACGGCCCGGGTGTTGGGGGCCAACGACGACGTTCGCGTTGCGGTCGTCGGCCTCCGTTCGCAAGGCAAGTCGCATCTGCGCAACTACCTGAACATGCAGGGCGTGCGCGTGGTCGCGTTGTGCGATGTCGACCAGGCCATCCTCGACGCGGAAGTGCAGCGTCTGGCGCTGCGTGGGCAAAAGGTCCAGGCCTTCCGCGACTTCCGCAAGCTCCTGGAACGCAACGACATCGACGCCGTGTCGCTGGTCACGCCCAACCATTGGCACGCCTTGGGGACGGTCTGGGCGTGCCAAGCGGGCAAGGACGTGTGCGTCGAGAAGCCGGTTTCGCACAACATCTGGGAAGGCCGCAAGATGGCGCAGGCCGCGCGCAAGTACGGCCGCATCGTCCAGGCCGACCTCGATGAGCGCTCGCGCCGCTTCAACGACCGGGCGTTCGACTATCTGCACTCGGGCGCGCTGGGCAAGATCCTCGCGGTCCGCGGATTCTGCTACAAACGGCGCCTGGGCATCGGCAGGACCCAAGGCCAAGGCCACATCCCCAAAACCGTGGACTACGACTTGTGGTGCGGACCGGCCGAGAAAGGCCCGCTCGACCGCGCCGAGTTGCACTACGATTGGCACTGGGTGTGGGACACCGGTTGCGGCGAGCTGGGCAACAACGGGGCCCATCAGTTGGACGACATTCGCTGGATGCTGCGTGAGCAGGGCTTTCCCCGCCGCGTGATGAGCCTGGGCGGAAGGTTCGGCCTCGACGACGGCGGCCAAACGCCCAACACGCAGCTTGTGTTCTGCGACTACCCCACGGCCCCGGTGATCTACGAGGTCCGCGGCCTGTCCGAGAAGCCCGGCAGCGAAACGATGGACACGTACTCGTTCACGACGTCGACTGGCCGGACGATCCGCAATCAGTGGCAGGGCCAGGGGCCGAACTGCGGGTTGATCATCCAGTGCGAAGGCGGCTACATCGACCTCGCCGGCCGGGCCGCGCTGGACAACCAGGGCAAGCAGCTCGCCACCTTCAGCAACGACGGCGCCGTGGATCCGCAGTCCAACTTCATCAAGGCGGTGCGCAGTCGGCAGCCAGAAGACCTGAAGACCAACATCGAGCAGGGCCATCTGTCGGCGTGCCTTTCGCATCTGGGCAACATCTCGTACCGCCTGGGCAAGACCATTGCGCCGGAGGCCGTACGCGCGACGCTCGAGAACGACCGCGACGGCCTGGAGGCCTTCCAGCGGTTCGCGGACCACTTGGCCGTGCACGAAATCGATCTGCGGAAGACGCCCGTCGCGCTCGGACCGTGGCTCACGCTCGACGGCACGACGGAACGTTTCACCGGCCCGCTGGCCGACGAGGCCAACGCCTTGGTGAAACGCCGATACCGTGCGCCGTACGTGATTCCCGAGGAAGTGTAAGCCGTTGTCATCAAGCCGCGCCGGCCATGCTTTCGTATTGCCCGGCGGCGAAGAAATAGCGATTCACACACCACAGGTCAGAAGGGAGAACACCATGCAACCTGCCACTACGACTTCAATCGTCAGCAGAGTCACGCGCCGCGGCTTCCTGCGCAACGCCGCCATGGCCTTGGGCAGCGGATTGGCGCTGCCCAGGTTCGTGCCCGGCTCGGCCTTGGGAGCCGACGGGAAAGTGGCGCCCAGCAACCGCATCGGCATCGGCTTCATCGGCCTGGGACGACAGGCCGTCCACGCGAATATGTCGGTGTTCCTGCGATCCGGCTATTGCCAGACGGTGGCCCTGTGCGACGTCGATCGCTGGCGACTGGCCATCGAGGGCAACCCGAGTGCGGCGGCCGTGGCGAAGAAGAACCAATGGGATCTGGCCTTGCTGAAGGACACCTTCCGCACCACCGACTTCCGCGAGTTGCTGGCTCATGAAGGCGTCGACGCGGTGATGATCAGCACGCCCGACCACTGGCACGTACCGATCGCCCTGGCCGCGATCAAGGCCGGCAAGGACGTGGCCCTGGAAAAGCCGATCGGGCTGGCCATCGCCCACGGACGAGTGCTGGCCGATGCGGCGGCCAAGGCGAAGACCGTCTTTCGCACCGACAGCAACTTCCGCTCCGAGCCCGAGTTGTTCCGCGCGGTGAGCCTGGTCCGCACCGGCAAGATCGGCCAGTTGAAGACCATCCGCATGTCGGTGCCCATCTACCCCGTTCCTGCGCCCCACGAGGCGCCGATGCCGGTGCCCGCGGATTTGGACTACGAAATGTGGCAGGGCCCCGCCCAGCGGCAGCCGTACACCGAAGACCGCGTTCATCCGAGCGGGAAGTTTGGCCGCCCCGGCTGGTACAGCAACCGCCTGTATTGCGATGGCATGATTTGCAACTGGGGCCATCACCCGGCCGACCTCGTGCAGTGGGCCAACGATACCGAGCGAACCGGGCCGGTCGAAGTGGAAGGTCGCGGCGACTTGCCGCCGGCCCAGGGGCTGTACAATACCATCGGCGAATTCCAAGCCCGCTACCGCTACGCCAACGGCGTGGAACTTCACTACCTCGGCCGCAAGGACTACCAGGAAGGCGAGTCCTACATGCTCTTCGAGGGGACCGAGGGCTGGGTCCGCGCCTGGCGTGCCCCCAACCGGATTGAGGCGGAGCCCAAGTCGATCCTTTCGGCCGACGTCAAGTTCGAGGACTTTCCCTTCTTCCTGCGGAACGAGAAGACCGACTTCATCGAATGCGTGCGAGCGCGCGAGCCCCAGACGCTGGAAGACGCCGAAGTGGGCCATCGTTCGAGCACCGTGGTGCAGTTGGCCTACATCGCCTGTCTGTTGGGCCGCAAGCTGAAGTGGGATCCCGTGAAGGAAGAATGCCCCGGCGACGAGGAGGCCAACACGCTGGTGCGCGGTCAGCCCGGGCTGCCGCCGTGGACGATTCCGTAGGCGACGTTCACGACACTCCCCTTGGGGACGCGGCTGGTTCGGTCTTCCACCGATTACTTGCTCTTGTGGAGATCTGTCATGGTACGGTCAAGTGCGGCGGGCGTGCTGCTGGCGGCCCTGGTCCTTCTGTTGGCAGTCGGCGGCCATGCCGCCGCCCAGCCATTGGGCTGGTGGACGTTTGATGCCAACCAAGTCAAAGGGGTGACGGTGGTCGATCGGGCAGGAAATCACGACGGCTCGATTCAAGGAGAAATACGCCTGACGCAAGGCCCCTTCGCCGCGCTGGCCCTCGACGGCGAAGCGAACAGCGTTGACGTCCCAAACGTCCAAGCCGCCGACCTCCCGGCGCGGGAGCTTTCGATTGAAGCCTGGGTGTCGTTGGACGCCGGTCTGGCCTGGGGCGGGATCGCCGGCTATTTCCAGGACAACGGCAGCTTCGAGAAAGGCTGGCTGTTGGGATACGACGAAACCCATTTCAGTTTCGCCGTGTCGGCCTCCGGCCGGCTCACGTATCTCAAGGGCGCCACGCCGTTCCAAGAGGGGCAATGGTATCACGTCGCCGGCACGTATGACGGGCAAGCGATGAAGTTGTACGTGAACGGAAAGCTCGAGGCCACTGCGACAAACCAACGCGGGGACATTGACTATCCGCCCACAGCCCTCCTGACGATTGGCGCCTACCGCGACGACAACGAGTTCTACCGGGCGCAGGGCAGGATTCAGGAGGTTGTGCTGCACGGTCGGGTGTTGGAGCCCGCAGAGATCGAGTCGCGTTTCGCGGCCACGGAAACCCAGATTCCCCGGCCTCTGGCGTTTCGCGTACCGCCCTGTGCGCGGTTTATCGCCCCCGACGCGGTGGTCGTCGCCTGGGAGACGGACGAACCTTGCGAGAGCATCGTCGAGTATGGCCTCGAGGAGAAGTGGGACCGGCAGGCGCGGGATGCCGCATTGAAAACGTCGCATCGAATCACGTTGGCCGGGCTGGAACCCAAGGCTCGCTGCCAGTATCGCATTCGAGCGAACCAGCCCGGGCGGCCAGCCTCGATCAGCGAAGTGTTTGAACTGGACAATGCCTTGAATTACACCGTTGCGCGGGTACCAGATCTCCCGTCTCCCTACGCATCCGATGAGCGCGGCCAACGCTGCCGCCAGGCCGCCCAAGAAATTCTCTCCGCCACGCGTATCACCCGGGGATACTGCCTGGTCCTCGGCTGCCATGACGGGCAACTCGCTTACGAACTCGTCAGGCGAAGCGACTTGATCGTTGTCGGCGTGGACAATGATTGCAACCGGATTGAGCGGGCTCGGGCGGCGTTGGGCAAGGCGGCCGCCTATGGCTCGCGGATTACGCTGCACCACGCGGCTGCAGCCGATCGTCTGCCGTTTCCGCAATCGTTCGCCAACTTGATCGTGGCGGAAGACGGGATCGTCAGTGGCGAACTGCCCGCCACTGCCAGCCAAGTGATTCCCCTCCTCCAACCCGCCGGCGGCGTGGCCTGCCTCGGGCCGCTGCGAGCCGCCTCTTCGGCCGATGCCAAAGGCCGCGTGGAGGATTGGCTCGGCAAGACGAAGGCCCACTGGGACTTCGTGGAAACCAGCCTGGGCGGGTGGGTGGTTGCCCGACGCGAATTGCCGCCGGGCACGGGCGCGTGGACCCACCAGTACGGCGATGCCGGCAATTCCGCCAACGGCCAGGAAGACTTGCAGGGCGTCACCAGCACGGATCGGCTCGAAGTGCAATGGCTCGGCAGGCCGGGCGGAGATTTTGGGCTTGACCGCAACCCGCGCATGCCGGCGCCGTTGGCCATCCACGGACGGTTATTCCACCAGGGCATGAACCGGATTGCCTCGCTCGATTCTTACAACGGGGCAGTCTTGTGGTCGCTGGAAATCCCGGCCTTGCGGCGAGTGAACATGCCGCGCGACGCGGGAAACTGGTGTGCCGACCCGCATCACCTGTATGTCGCGATCAAGGACCGCTGCTGGGTGATTTCGGCGCAAACCGGCGAAGTGATCCGCACGCTCTCCTTGGCCGATGCTGGATTGCGCGCCACACACGAATGGGGTTATGTCGCCCAGGCCGGCAAGTTCCTTTACGGCAGCAGCGTCAGGAAGGGCGCGCCGTACACCGACTTCTGGGGCGGGAAAAGCTGGTACGACGCCACGTCGGGCGCAGGCACGGAAAAGGTGTGCAGCGATGATTTGTTCGCGCTGGCTGGCACAAGCGGCGAGTTGAAATGGCGTTATCGCGGCGGAGTGATCCTCAATACGACCATCGCCGTGGCCGGCGGCAAGGTTCTGTTTGTCGAATGCCGCCATCCCGAAGTCAAGACACTGGCCACAAGCCGGATTGGATCGCCGCAATTGTGGGAGGACCAGTTCCTCGTGGCATTGGACGCGGCGACCGGCCGCAAACTGTGGGAACAGCCGCTCGACACGGTCGACGGGATCGTGGTGTTTTACCTCCTGGCGGCAGCGGACAGGGTATTCATCGCCTCTTCCGAGGCGGGCCAATACCACCTCTACGCCTTCAGTGCAGCGGACGGGAATAGCCTGTGGCATACCGCCCACGACTGGATTCGCAACAACCACGGCGGTCACATGCAGCATCCGGTGCTCGTCGGCAATGCCGTTTATCTCGAACCCTGTGGGTACGACGCCGCCACCGGCAAATTGCTGACCAAGAACGTCGGTCGCCACGGAGGCTGCGCGACTTACGCGGCTACCACCAGCGCCCTGATTTATCGCGGCGAGGCAGGGCGGATCTCCATGTGGGATGTTGCCAGTGAGAAGGTCACGGGCTGGTACAACCTGCGTCCGAGTTGCTGGCTGAGCACCGTGCCCGCGAACGGAATGGTACTGTCGCCCGAAGGCGGCGGCGGTTGCAGTTGCGGCAACTGGCTGGAAACTTCCATCGGATTCGCGCCGGCGCCGAGTTCGGCAGCCAAGTAAACGGGGAGCTTTCATGGACTATCCGTCTCGAACCGTTTTCACTCTTCTGGCTCTCATTGCCGCGGCGAGTGCCGCCGCCGAACCAGCGAGCAGCGCGGATTGGCCGACGTACCGGGCGGACAACCGACGCAGCGGCGTCACGCCGGAGCCGCTGCGGCTTCCCTTGGCTCCGACCTGGACTTACACGGCCCCGACCCCGCCTCAGATGGCTTGGACCGGGCCGGCAAAATGGGATTCCTACGCCAACCTCCGCCGGCTTGAACCCATGCGGAACTTCGACGCCGCGTTTTTCGTGACCACCGTCGGAGATTCGGTCTGCTTCGGGTCGTCCGTGGATGATGCCGTTCACTGCCTGGATGTAGAGACCGGCACGGAGAAATGGGTGTTTCCTGCCGGAGGGCCGGTGCGTCTTCCTCCCTCCTGGCACGAGGGCAAAGTCTATTTCGGTTCAGACGACGGGCATGCGTACTGTGTGGACGCCGCCACCGGATCGCTGGTCTGGAAGCGAAAACCGTCCGGGCCGGAGACCCTGATGCTAAGCAACGGGAAGTTGATTTCGCACTGGCCGTGCCGGACGGGAGTGCTGATCCACGACAGTCTCGCCTACTACGGCGCATCACTGCTGCCGTGGGAAAAGTCCTACCTGTGCGCGGTGGATGCCCGATCGGGTAATGAGGAGGGCTCCGGGCGCTATTGTGTCACGTTCGAGCACCTCACGATGCAAGGGGCGATGCTGGCCACCGAATCCCGGCTTTGCCTGCCCCAAGGCCGGCAACGGCCGGAGCTGTTCGATCGAGCCACGGGCCGTTCACTCGGCGGATTTGGCGGCGCCGGCCAGGGCGGAGTCTTCGCCGTCGTGACCCGGACCGGCGAGTTTGTCAGCGGTCGCGGCCAGAACCACGGTTCGGGTGGAGAACTCCGCGGGTTTGACGTTAATAGTCGGGACTACTTCGTCACGTTTCCCCAAGCCAGGCACATCCTTGTCACAGACGAGGTTGCTTACCTGAATGTCGGCACGGAGCTTGCGGGTTTTGCCTGGGCCAGGTATATCGAGTTGGCCAAACGCCAGACCCAGCTCCAATCGCGGCGGAAAGCCATCCAGGAGCAGCTCGCAAAACTCCCTGGACAATCGCGCGGTACGGCAGGTGAGAATCTGAAAGAAGAACTCAAGCCAATCGAATCGGAACTGGCCGCGATGCCTCCGAAAATGGCCGCTTGCTACACATGGAAAACAACGGCCGACTGTCCGCACGATTTGATCCTGGCCGGAAACACGTTGTTTGCCGGAGGTGATGATCGGGTCGTTGCCTTCAACGCAGCCAGTGGGAAAGAGCTTGGATCGGTCCCGGTGACGGGCAGGGCTCACGGATTGGTTGCGGCCAACGGCCGTCTGTTTGCGAGCACGGATCGCGGCACGATCCACTGCTTCAAGGCGGCCGAGGACCAGTAAGAGCCTGTCTCCTAAGAAGAGGAAAGCTGCCATGCCTCCTTTCCCTTCCGGCACGTGGCTACCCGAGTAGTCTCCACCCTCGCCGTTCAACATCGCCAGAAAGACTCCCACCTGCCCCCTTTATTACTCCTCCGTTTCCGCCGACACTTACACGCTTTTCAGGAGACAAAGCCAAGATGAACAACTTTTGGAACCGCCGCGAGTGGCTGAGGACATCGGGTCTAGCGGCCGGCACTTGGGCCGTCGGTGGACTCGCACCTTCGGTCCTGGCCGCCGGGCCGCAGCAGAGCACGCCCGCCTCGAACGTAGCCACCCATCCCCTTGCGAAGCCCCAAACGCGATTCGCGGGCGGTCAGGGGGCGAGGGGGAAGTGGGCGGCCACGGCCGCCTACTTCCCCCTCGCCCGCTTGCTTCCCCAGGCTTTCTCGCCTATGCTCAGTCTGCGGTCAATCCGCGCCAACCTTCCAAGCTCGACCCGTAAGGAGGTAAAGAACATGGTCCACTACCGCAGTGTCACGCAAGCCGTTATTGCCGTTGCCGCATTGTGCGTCTTGGCCATGCCAAACGTCTCTTTGGCCGACGGCAAGGCTGAAGAGGGCTTCGTCAGCCTCTTTGATGGCAAAACCCTCGATGGCTGGCATCTCATGAACGGCGCGAAGTTTGTCGTGGAGGACGGCGTCCTCAAACACGATGTGGGCCTCGGCTGGCTCCGTAGCGACAAGGAGTATGCCGATTTCATCCTGCGTCTGGAATTCCGCTTCCTGAAACCCAAACAGGACGGCGGCGTCTTTCTGCGGTCCGTCAAGGCGGGCGAGAACTGGCCAAATCAGAAGTACGAAGTGCAGATTGAGAACACTGCCCGCATGGCGATGATCTTCGGAGCCCCACAGGATCTCAACGTCGAGTTGGTGCAGAAGGTGCTGAAGCCCGACGGGGAGTGGAACGCCTATGACATCAAGATTGTCGGATCAAGACTCGAAGTTCGCCTGAACGGCGAACTGGTCAACACCTCCGGCTCCGCGGGCACGTTGCAGCGGGGCTACCTAGGCCTGCAGGCCGAAAACGGAGTTCACGAGTATCGCAATCTCCGCATCAAAGATCTCAGCAACTAGCGAACATGCTGAACTCAGGCAAGCCATCGAGACAGCCGAGCCCTTCTCCCGCAAGCAGCGCTGCACCGGTCGCTCCTGTCACCAACTCCGGAATCCTAGAGCGTCGCGCTAGTCTCTCGAACGGGGCTAACGCTCACCGCCGGGGTCACGAGACTTTCTTCCCCAGGAACGTGGCGTTGACTCGCTGCAGGCGTTCGGGGTATTCGTGCCAGACGGGGTCTTCCGGTCCGGAGTTCGTGCGTGCGACGGCGCCCCACAATCCGTGCTCCCGGTAGGCGCGGGCGGCGTGCTCGACGACTTCCCAGTAGGCGTCGCAGCGCTCCTCCCAGCGGAGACGGTGATCCGCACAATAGCTGACCCCCTCGCCCAGCACCAGCGGGATGCCGGGGAAAACCTCGTCACGCAGTTTCACGGCCTGCTCGACCGCGTCGGTGGCCTTTCGTTTGTACTGGTCGACGTGCTTCTCCAGGTTTTCCTGCAGCAGACGCTCCAACTCCGGCATGGCGTTCGGATCGAGGTTGCGATACAGCCAGATGCGGCGGTACCAGCCGGAAACCATGGGCGGACGCCCCTGACGGCTGTCCAGGATCGCCTGGAACGGCACCAGATCCCGTCGCAGGAAACGGCGGATCGGAGCGTAGCTGGCGGGGTCGGTCAGGTCGACCTCCCTGCCGAGCAAATTCTGCTCGAAGACTTTGTAGACATCCCACAGGTAGTAACTGTGGAACGTCCAGACCTGCGCGTTACGCGGGACGAAGTCGGGATTGACCGATGCCGTGCTGGTGTCCAACGCAAACCGGATATCCGGGTGCCGCGCTTTCAGAAATTCCAAAGCCTCTTCATGCAGGTTCCGAAACTTGTGCAGCACGTCAACGGGTTTCTTCTGCGATCCGTAGCCGCCGGAAAAATCCATTCCGTTCACCTCGTTGAAAATCTCGGCGGCGATGATGGTGTCGGCCAGGCCACGCTGTTTCAGCTCTTCGAGGATCCGGTCCAGCCCTTGGGCAAAGCGGATGAAGCGTTGTTCCGGAGGCAGGCCCAATAACTCGAACGTCACACTTTTGTCGGTAAACCAGAACGTGTGCAGGTAATACCAGCTCGAGAGGATCACTTTGACCTGGTGGCGTTTCGCGACGGTGCAGAGTTCGATCAGTCGCTGCATCAGATCGACGCGACCACCGGTCATGTGCTCCATCTGCCGGGTGAAATGGGCGTGGCCCGGGACCGCGGGACAGAACATCAGCTCCCCACGCGGCTGGCCCTGGGCGTCGTGCGTGATTCCGGCCCCCCCTTCAATGCGAATGCAGTTGAAGCCGCGCTCGACCAGTTCCGTGATGCGCAGCTCGAAATCGTTGAAGAAACCATGGGTTCCCGTGTCCCACAACGCCCAGATCCAGAAGGAAATGGCCAGGCGTTCTCGTTCGGCTGCTTCCGCCGCCGGCGCGCCGGCGGCCGCAACCGCGGTATTGAAGATGGTTCCGAGTCCGATCTGCATTGCCTCGCGGCGAGTAAAACCGCTGGACCGTTGCTGTGCATCCTTCATGTCGATGCTCCTTGGTCAAAGTGGATGATTAGCTGCCATGATTGGCAAAGGACCAGAACGGAGGCGATTTCAAACAGTTCCATCGGAAATCTCCGGGCTCTGCGAAGCGATCGGCGGCGAATGCATCGTAGCGGGACTCCTCGCCGGTCACAAGCGGCGTCCGCGCCGGCGTTGTCGGCGTCCGGCCAGCCGCGAGGCTCTAGCACTTTCCAGTTGCGTGTCTGGCACGGCGGAGCGTAAGGAGTGGGTTGTGTTCGGACGCCTTCCGTAACCCGACATCTCGGACAAAAGGGGAGTGTCGCCGTCTTGTTTTCCACACTCGAGAAGGAGCCTGCCATGCGCGTCCTGCGTCACATGTTCCCTTGCCTGTTCGTGATCGTCGCGGTTCTTTCCGCGGCGCATGCCCAGCCGAGGGTAGCAACGCTCACGAAATAGCTTCCCCTTTCTTTCCAGGGCGTCACGAGTGCTGGCCGAGACGGCTGAATTTCGCCGGCGCGCTCGTCGTCGTGATTCATGAATCCCGCTGGCTCGCCCAGCGGATCGTTCGGTTTTTCGCCACACGCGGATGTCCCCCGCCTCTTTCCGCCTCTCCCGCGGCGGCTTCGTCGCTGCGGGAGAGGCGGATGAGGAAGGAACGTCGAGGGCCCGCCTCCTGTAGCGAGAAACGGGAGCCTCCGCGGGGCAAGCCCGCGGCAGCCAATTCCACGAACCGGACCCTTTGGCGACCAGCCAACGGGGGCTTGGTTGGAACGAGGAATCTGTTTCGTGAGCTTTGCCAGGCGGGAATCTGCTTGTGGGCATCGCTGTAGCAACGGTGGCCGAAATAACTTCCCGGATTTCGGCCCCCACACTGCTCGCCAGCGTGGAGCCGTGTTCAGAACCAGCCGTCGTCCCGCCACTGCGTCTAACCATGTCCGGAGCCCAATCGAGCAGGTGCCTGACGAACTCGTCGGGGTGTTGTGCTTCGACTCCGTACGCGGCCAGGATTTCCGTGGGGAAGTCACTCAGATTAAACGTGACGATGACCTCAGCCCCGGCTCGAATGGCCGCGGCAAGCACGTGACGGTCATCTGGATCGGGGAGCGTGACCGTCTCGATCAATTCCTCGTAGCCGGCAACCAGACAATCCCGGACAGCCGCATCCATGAGCGTCCGCGTCCGCTCTAATCGTTGCGGCGCGATAGCGGGGTTGTCGCGCAACACGTTCCGCATCCACTCGTCGTGGATCTGCTTTGTCCAGCATGCTCGGACAAAATCTGCCTGCGCCAGGCGAATCAGAAGATCTCGGAGCGGCGCGGGATACAGAACGCACGCGTCGTAGATGGCGGTGACGGGGAAGCGCATCAGTATCCCATTCCGAGTTCTTGGGCTTCGGCCGTGAGGGCGTCGGCGATGCGGCGACGCGCTTCATCGTCCTGACGCTTGTAGGCCGTCAAGTCCTCCAACAGAATCCGCCGATGGGTGCCGACTTTGCGGAAGGGGATCCGGCCCTTCTCCAATTGCTCGATCAGGAACGGCCGGGACACGTGCAGCAACTCGGCGGCCTGTTGCGTCGTCAGTTCCGCGTGGACCGGCATGAGCATGACGGCTTCCCGAATTGGAGAAGGTCTGGGAATTGTGCCGGCAGTTCTACTTTTTCCCGGCCGGGGTCGCGTTGCTCAATGCCTTCAGTTTTTTCTCCGCGTCGGCTCGCCAGGGGGCGTCTTTGGCCGCTGGCTCTTGGAGCGACTTGGTCAAATGCTGTTTGGCCAGTTCGGCTTTGCCCAGTGCCTGGTAGCACACGCCCAACTTGTAGTGCTCCCACGAGTGATCGGGGTTGTGGGGGCGGCCGGTGCCCAGATTCTCGGGCCACTCCATGGCCAGTCGCAGATCGGCGACGGCCTTGTCGTGATCGCCTCGTTCCAGGGCCCGCTCCACGCGCAGCCGCAGCGTCCGGACGTACAGTTCTCGGGCGCCGGTCCAGCCTTCCCACGGATGGAACGTGTGGCGCTGGAGGATGTCCAGGGCTGCGTCGTATTGCCCCACGTCGGTGTGGTAAGCCGCCCGCGCCAGCAACACTTGAAAGTCGGCTTTGACCTTAGGGGACGCTCCCTGGAACAGCCGGTCGCGCTTTGCCTGGTCGCCCTGGAGACCGTACAGGCGGTCCAGGGCGAGGTGGTACGCGCTGTCGTTCGGCTCGAGGGCGTGTGCCTTTTCGTACTCCGCCTGCGCCCGAGCGTAGTCGTTCAATTGGTGCCAATAGATCTCGCCCAGGTTGCGATACAGCACGGGATATTCCGGCTTCGCCTGGCGTGCGGCCAGCAGCTGTTCCAGGCCCTCGCGCCACTGCAGCTTGGCGGTCAGCAGCGTGCCCAGGTAGTACTGAAGCTTCCAGTCGCCGGGCAGGTGGCGCAGGCCCGTTTCCAGCACGGCCAGGCTTTCGGTGCGGAACGGGAAGACATAATCCGGCGAGAGGGCCGCGCCCTGGGCGTAGTGCGTCTTGGCCGCTGCGGGCTTGCCGGCCCTGTCGGCCAGGAAACCCTGATAAAAACAAACGAACGGATGCGGCACCGCGCCGGGCTGCCGCCCGTATTGCTCCAGCACCGCGGCGGCGTCCTGGTGCAGGTTCATCTGCAGATAGTCGCAGGCCACTTCCAGATAGGTTTGCGGATCGTTCCGCAGCACGGCCAGCGATGCCGGTTTCGCCGCTCCGAGGAAGACCTTTTCCAGCAGGGCGAGGCTGTCGAGCGGATCGCTGGCCAGCACCTCGTCGACCATCCGGATCGCTTCCTCCGCGCGCCCCTGACGCCGACCGACGCAGGCCAGCATGACGCGCGCTTTCAGGTCTCCGGGATTCTCTCGCAAGGCGCGCCGGAGCCGCTCTTCCGCTCGGCGGAAATCGCCCGCAGCGACGGCCAGCGAAGCCTGGACGAACGGGGCGATGTGCCGATAGGCGGCTCGGCGTCCCACCAAGTCAAGATCATCTTCCACGCGGTCGGAACTGCCCAACGCAAGGCGGCTCAGCGCCCGGTAGTAGCGAGCGGTGTGGTCGTCGTCGTTGCGGCGGAGCGCCAGGTCGGCCAGACGTTGGGCTTCCTGGAACCGGCCCGTCTTGTAATGGACAATCGCCAGCCAGCGCAGGGCGGGCGTGAAGCCGGGATCCTTTTCCAGCGCGCGGTTGAACAATTCCACCGCTCCCGGCAGGTTCCAATGCTTCATCGTAGAGTAGCCGGCGAGGCAAAGCTGCTCGGCTGTCGCCGCGTCGTCCGTCGGCATTTCCGGTTCCAACTCCGGCGGCGGAACCTTGTCTTTGTCGTGCCGGGGGCTGTAGCTGAGGATTTCGTTTCGCTGGCTGTCGAGCAACGCGACTTGGCACGCCTCCTGGCCGGCCGTGAACGGAATCTCTCGGCGCCAGCTGTCGCGGGGCGTCAGACTCAGCGTCTCGCGGTGGATCTCCTTGCCGCCCGCCAGCACTCTGACGGTGGCGTCGTGCAAGGGTCGAGTTACGTTGAGCGCCACGAGGAGTTTCTGATCCCGGACGGCGACATTGACCGCCGCCTCCGGACTCCCCTTGACGAATCCGTCCAGGTTCTTGATCGGATACCAATACTCGTCCCAGCTTTCCTGCAGGTGCGGCTCGAAGATCCAACTGTCGCCCTGGGTCAGCAGCCGGCCCGACTGCAGTTCGATGTACTGCCCGTCCTGGTCGGTGAGGATGTCTTCCCAGATCAGCCCGCTGCGGGCGACTCCCCAGGTCCAGAACTTCTTGCCGAAGCTGTCGTGCCGCGAGGCAAAATGGACGCTGCCGGACTGGCGCTCGTGGTTATAGGCGGCCACAAAATCGGCGGGCGTGCCGCAGAAATAATCGAAGGCGTGGGGCGTGTTCCGGTACCAGCCCAGGTGCTGGCCTTGGTAGTTCGGCCACGGCTGCGGATTGCGCCGCCGCCCGGCGTAGGTGTACTCGGCCGGCGGAAAAATCACCTCGGTGTCCGGCCAGGCGTGGACGGCGGCGTTGGCCCAGAAATAGCCGTTGTTGTCCGTCAACGTGGGGTTGTACAGCAGAATCCGGTTTTGGAAGTACGAGCGGTCGGGATACACCGTGGTCGCCACCGCCCATTTCATCCGCCGCACCCATTCCCGCACACCCACCACGCACGTCACGCTGCCGTCGTCGCCCCGGAGGATCTGATACTGGACCGGGGAGTACGTGTGGACGGTGTGACCGCGCGTGGGGAAGTTCCACTCGATCCCGCCGGAGAGCCAAGCCCCGCGCAGGGCCACCAGGCCCGGCTTGATGACGTGGTTGTGGTAGATGAAGTCGAAATCGCCGTTCGTCTTGTCGTGGGCCGCATAGATCCTGCCGCCCACGTCCGGCAGAATGACCACGCGGATGTAGTCGTTTTCCAGAACCACCGCGCGGTACGACTGGACCGCCTGGTTTCGAGTGATGTCCGTCTGCATCGGATATGGATAGACGTTCAGGTTCCACAGCGGAGGATTCTTGTCCTCCGGCCCCAGCAAGTAGGTGGGAATCTCCAAGGTGGTCTCGCGGATCGAGACGGTATCGGCACGAGCCAAAACGGGCACGAGTGTTCCCCCTAGCAAAATCAGCGTGGCTGCCAAACGCATCGCATCCTCCTCGAGATGATAATTCAGTCTGTGGTCGCTCCACTTGCTACCGCGGCAGCTCTCCCGGCACGGGCTCATCGCGAATGCCGAGGAACTGTTCCAGTTGCTGTTCGATGTAGAGCGCCTGTTCGGCCTCCGTCAGGCCGCCCACGAGCGTCTCGCGGCGGTCGTCGGCCATGATAGCATGGATTGTATAGGCACACTGAGTCCCGTTCTTGCCGTGCTGGACCTTTTCTTTGCTGTACAGTTGGGCGACTTCGTGCGCGACGAATTCCTTGTTGCCGGGCCAAGGCAAAGGGCCGTGGCGGATCTCGATCAGGCCCTGGCCGGCGCGGATCACGGTTCGATTGACGAATCCGGCGACCGTGTAATAGGTCAGCCCAACGCCGACGGCGGTGTGGAGCAAGCCGAAGGCCGACATGAACCAGGCGCCGGTGCTGAGTGCGATGGCGTGCCAGGCAACCATGAAACCGTCCCAGAAAACGCAGAAGAAGGCGAGAAAGACAAACGGCAAGGCAAACCACCGCCGCGTGATTTCCAGCGAACCACCGAACGGGCTCACCTCGATTCCCGGGGGCATCGGCACCGGAGCCCGCTGACGCGACGCCTGAGCCTCGGAGGATAATGGCAGACCCTCGATTCCAAACACGGCGCCGCAGTGGTCGCAGCGGGCCATCGCCAGCCGCTCGACCACGTTTTCGGGCTTCAGCGTTGCCCCGCACGATTTGCAGTGCAATTCCACGAGCTTCATGGGCCATCCACTTCATTCTCGCGAAGTCCCACGCGCGCCCAGGGCGTCGCAGACTTCGATGGTGAGATGCACTCCCACGGTCGTGCCGGCTGCCTGCGGGAGTCACGGCGACGCGGTCTGGCCGGTCTCGGTTTCGCCCACGTCGAGCTTGGACCATTTCTTGCCGGCGAGTTTCTTGAGGCCCTCGGCCGTCACATTGCCGTTCTCCTTGAACGTCAACGATTGCAGGTTCGGCATCGCCAGCAGTTTGTCCACCGCCGCATCGGTCACGTCCGTCGACCGGATGGACAATTCCCTCAAATTCGGCAGGGCGGCGATCACCTCGACAGCGGCGTCGGTCATCTGGGGCACCGTCCAGATATCGAGCACTTCCAGCGACTTGAGCGACTGCAGGTTCTGCAGTCCGGTATCGCTGACGGATGCAAGCTCGTGCAAGTACAGTCGTTTCAGTTCGGGCAGCTCCGTGAAAACCTCCATCCCCATGTCGTCGATGGCCGGCAGATCGCGGAGTGTCAACCGGGAGAGCTTCATGCCCTTGATCGCCAGCAGGCCGTCGGAACTGAACCCTTGACAGCGAAAGACTTCCAGTTGCGTCAACTTCTCGAGTTTGGCGAGGTGTTCCCCGGCCTGGCCGGTCACAGCAAAGTCGTGCATCAGCAACGATTCGAGCGTTTTGCTGCCCGCCAGATACTCCATGCCGAAATCGCTGACCGCCGTGCTGCGATGCTTCAAGGCAGCGAGTTTCGGCAGCGCCGCGATGACCTGCATCGTCATGTCGCCCGCTTCCATGTTGCCGCGGAGGTCCAAGAACTGCAGGTTCTGCAGCTTCGACAAGTGACTTGTGCCCAGGTCGTTGAACCGGTTCTGAACGAGCGTCAACCGCTGCAACCGGCCCAATTCACAGATCACCTTGAGCACGCTGTTGGTCAGATTCGTGTTCGACGACAGATCCAGATCGGTGAGCTTCGGAAACGACTTGGCGATCATCTCCACCGTCGGATCGTTGACGACCGAATTGGTCAGGGCCAACGACCTCAGGTTGTTCAGGCCCGCCAACTGCGAGGCCATTTCGTCGTTCAGTTCGCGGAAATTGTAGATCTGCAGCGTTTCCAGATCCGCCAGCTTTCCGAACAGGCCGATGTCCTCGGCGGTCAGGAGGGAGCCGTCCTGAATCACGATCTCGGTCAGCACATCGCCGGGCAGCAGCGTGTGTTTGGCGTTGGCGCCGAGACCGTCCAGCAGCTTTTGGGCGGCGGCGACGTCCTCCGCTTTGGCCGTCGCCGTGCGGGCAGGGGCCCCCGGTTGCGGGCTTGCGCCGCGATCTGCGACGGCCCCGCCGCCGCTGCTCGCGCCCGCGCCGCCTTGCGGCGCAGGGCATCCGGTCAGACAAACCAGACCAAAGACGAGACCAACCAATCCACCACGGGTCACAACGCTGATGTTCATTATTACTCCTGCACGTTGCCAACAAACTAACTTCGCAGTGCCGCCTCCGGGCGATGCGGCCAGCTTCGATTGTCTCCTTGGCCAGCGGCGGACATTGGCCCGCCGGTACCCCGTGGCGTTGGCAGGCCACCCTTGGAAGGACCGCTGGGCTGGGGCCCGACGTTGGCCAGGCTGCGCGGCGATTCTCTTGAGCCCAGATCGGCGTCCCAAACTAACGCAAACCAAGACCGCCTGAAGGCGGCACGACGACTCCTTGAAGAAGCCCGGCGAGCAGCACCAGCCGGGCTTCTGTTCCTGTCAACAATCGGAGCGGGACCGTCAGTCCAGCCGGTAACCTTCCGGATACTTCGGCTTGACCAAATCGGCCACGCCCGGCGTCTTGAGTGCAGCCAGGTTCGTGACCTTCAGGTTCTTCGCGTCCCACTCGACCTTTTCGCCCCAGTCGCCCATTTCCCCGTTGGCTCCACCGGTGGCGGCAGCCCACACCGCCAGGTTGCCCAAGAGGATCGTCTCGGTCAGCGGGCCGGCCCGGTCGACGAAGTTCGAATGGCAGATCTTCGGATTGCCGGCCGCCACCGCGCGGAACAACTCGTACATGTTGTTCAGATCGTGGTTGCCCTTGCTCTCGGCCTTCTCGTACTCCACCTGGACCTTCTCGACTCCCTTCAATTCGTACCGTCCGCAGTAGTCGTCGCTGCTGTAGAAAGCGCCCTTCTCGCCGACGATCATCACGCCGCTGTTGGACACCTTCTCGATGCCCCACTTGCTAAACACCTCTTGCGGCGGCTTGTTGCCCAGCCGGTCATACCACCAGAACGGAATCGCAGGGCGCTCGGACGTTTCCGGGAACTCGAACTTGATGATCGAACTGGCCGGAAAACTGTCGTAGTCGTGGCCGGTGCTCTTGGCCTGCACCGAGATCGGATCCCGCAACCCGCACGACGCAAAGGGAACGGTCAGCTGGTGGCAGGCCATATCGCCCAGCGCGCCGGCGCCGAAATCCCACCAGCCACGCCACTGGAAGCTGTGGTACAGGCCGGGCCAGTATTCGCGCGACGGAGCGACGCCCAGCCAGTTCTTCCAGTCGAGATGTTCGAGGGCGCGTTCGATCTCCTTCTTTTTCGCTTCGATCAGCCTCTCCGCATCGGCAGGATTCTCTTTCTTGGCCTGCGCGGCAAACTTCTCCATCGTCATGCGGCGGCCGGGCCCTTGCGCCCACACCGGGCGATTCGACCACGCATACACTTCCTTCAGCGCGCCCAGTACGCCGGTGCGGAGCTGTGCGATGGCTTCGCGCGAGGAATCCAGGGCCGTCCCCTGGTTGCCCATCTGCGTGCAAACCCCCGTTTCCTTGGCCACCTGGGCCAGCAACCGGGCTTCATAGATCGTCCGCGTCAACGGCTTCTGCGTGTAGCAACTGAGGCCCATCCGCATGCAGGCCAGCGTGGCGGGCGCGTGCATGTGGTCCGGCGTGCTGATCGTCGCAATCTGCGCGTTCTTGCCGTGCTTGGCAAGCATCTCGCGATAATCCGTGAACTGCTCGGCCTCGGTGAAACCGTTGGCCTTGCCTTTGCTCTCAAGCCTGCCGCGATCGACGTCGCAAATCGCGATCACGTTGCCGAACTGAGAGGCGTTATTGGAATCGCTGCCGCCCTTGCCGCCGATGCCGATGCAGACTACGTTGGGACGTTCGTTAGCAGACCGGCTGAGCGCCACACGGTTTTCCGCGGCTACCCAGAAGCCGACGCCCGCTGCGGCGGTCGTTTGCAAGAACTGACGACGAGTGGTTCGAGCCATCGATAAATTCTCCTTGTGTTTAGAGGGCAAAAGGCGGCCTGCGGCCGCAACCATCGTGAAGGGCCGCGACCGCCGAATGCGGCTTAACCTGGCTGGCAACGTCGAAATCCGATCCGGTTCCGTTCGGCGCCGGAACCCACCAAGACGCGTCTACACCGCGCAGGGTACGGATTGAAGTTCTGACTGCCGTTAAACTTATACCAGAACTCGCCGTCGTTCAATTCCCCGGTACGGGATATTTGGGCCAACTTTTCCGGGAAAACGGGTGCCGTAACGTCCCTGCCGGGCCAGGCATGCGGATCCCACTCGGCCATTGCGTCAGGCAACGTCATTGGCCCGGAAGGATCTCCGGTCTTGCGGAGGCCGTGTTGGGGTCAAAATATGGCGTGCGGCTGGCAGGTTTCGTACGCTAGTGAAGGTGGAAGTCAATTGAAGCAACGACAAATCGCTGACCGGCGCGACCGCGCCGACAGCCAGATCTGGATTGCCCAGGTCCGCATCCGTCAGCCGTAATCGTGCGCGACGCCGGCGATCGCGAACATGCCGCAACGGCATTACACGCCAGCCGCAGTTCTTGCTCGTCTTGCCAACTCCCACTGCCACCGGTTTGGCGAGCTACCAAACGTCCGTCTTCCCCCCGTGGCCTATCCCGCAGGCGCCGCAACCGCCCCTTCCGCGGTTAGCCGACAGCGGATAGGATCTGGCCCCATGGCTGAACTGAACCCCGCACAACAACACGCCGTGAAAATGCTGTCTGGACCACTGCTGGTGCTGGCCGGCGCCGGCACGGGCAAAACCCGCGTGGTGACCTTCCGGATCGCCAATTTGATCAAGCACGGGACGCGCCCAAGCCGGATTCTGGGCGTGACGTTTACGAACAAAGCGGCGGACGAGATGCAGGAGCGCGTCGGCGCGTTGATCGGCAAACGACTGAAAGACCGCCCCTTCATCTCCACGTTCCACGCCCATTGCGTGAAAATCCTGCGGCGGCACATCCGCCGCCTGGGCTATCCTGAGAAATTCGCCATTTGCGACCGGGGCGACCAGGAGAGCATCGCCCGCAGCGCGCTGCGCGAAATCCGGGTGCCCAACGAGTCGCTCCGGCCGGGCGATCTGATCCATTTCATCAGCGGCTGGAAGTCCCATTCAATCTCGCCTCCCGACGCCGTCCGCTTGGCGCAGACCGACAAAGAGCATCTGGCCGCCATGGGCTATCGCCGGTATCAGCGCACGCTGAAAGCCACCGGGGCCGTCGACTTTGACGATCTGCTGCTGTGTACGGAGGAGTTGTTTCAGCAGCACCGCGACGTGCTGGACGAGGAAGCCGGGCGGTTTGACCACGTGCTGGTCGACGAGTACCAGGACACCAACGGCAGCCAGTACCGGATTGTCAAGGCCCTGGCCTCCCGCCATCGCAATCTGTGCGTGGTGGGCGACGACGACCAGTCGATTTACGGCTGGCGGGGCGCGGAGGTGGAACATATCCTGCGGTTTGCCGAGGATTGGCCCGACGCCAGGGTCGTACGACTGGAGGACAACTACCGCTCGACGGCCGAAATCCTCGAACTGGCCAACCGCCTGATCGCCTTCAACCGGACGCGGCACCAGAAGGTCCTGCGCGCCTCCCGCCGCGGCGGCCCGAAACCCCTGGTCCGCCAGCACGAGGACGAAAATGCCGAGGCGCGGGAAGTGGTCGACGAGATCCGCCGGATGATCCAGCACGAGCACCTGGAACCGCGCGACTTTGCCATCCTGTTCCGCACCAACGAACAGCCGCGGGCCTTCGAGACCGAACTGCGCAAGCTCAAGCTGCCGTACGTGCTGCTGGGCGGCATGTCTTTCTACGACCGCAAGGAAGTCCGCGATGTCGTGGCTTACCTCAAGACGCTCGTCAGCCCTCAGGATGAAACCTCACTGCTGCGGATCATCAATGCGCCGCCGCGGGGAATCGGCCAGAAGGCGGTCGAGTCGCTGATGCAGCAAGCGGTCTCCCAAGGCCAGCCGGTGTGGAGTGTGATGCACTCGGGCGGCGGCCTGCCCGAACCGGCCAGATCGTCGGTCCACAAGTTCGTGGCCATGGTCAAGCGGTTCCAGGGCCGGGTGCAGCACGGTCCGCTGCTGGCCGCCGTGCGGGACTTGATCTCCGAGGTCGGCTACGAGGCCGAACTGCAGCGGCTGTACAGCGATCCGAGCGAGTTCCAGTCGCGCTGGGACGCAGTCCAGGAAGTGATCAACGCCCTGGCCGCTTACGAGGCCAAGTCCAAGAAGCCCACGCTGTCCGGATTCCTGGATGAGATCGTGCTGGGCGACCGCGACATGGACAACGACAAGGAAAAACAGCTGCAGCGGAACGCCGTGGTGCTGATGACGCTGCACAGCGCCAAGGGCCTGGAGTTTCCTCACGTGTACATGGTCGGCATGGAGGAAGGGATCCTGCCGCATCACCGCAGCCTGGGAGGGGACGAGACGGGCGTCGAAGAAGAAAGGCGGCTGTGCTACGTGGGCGTGACCCGCGCCCGCGAGCGACTCACGCTCTCCTTCCCCCTGACACGCATGAAATGGGGCAAGGCCCGCGACACGATCCCGAGCCGTTTCCTGTACGAAATGACCGGCCAGGCGGAGAACGCCCAAGCCATCGCCCGGCGGCAACAAGCCCTCCGCGAAGCGTCCCGAAGCCGCCGCCCCAATCCGGCCACACGCGCGGCGTCGGCAGCCAAGGAAGTCCGCCCGGCACCGCGGCGGCGTCCTTGAAGCCCTCCCGCGCACTTCTGCCGGACTCGGACTAGACTGAAACGGGGCAGGTAACATCGCCCCGGATAGCTGGAGTGTGGTTCCCTGGATTCCCTGCCTGACGTCTTGCCGCCGCAAGGGAGAAAAGCGATGGACGCGGATCAGAATGCAACCGATCAGGAAATCACTTTCGAGCCGTTCGCCGCGCAGAAGAAAACCGACCGTGCTGAACTCCTGGCCCTCCCGCCTGACGAGGCTCAAGTGGCGGTGGAACAGGTCTTGTACCCGCCTTGCGATGCTTTGGGGCGTGAAATCAAGCTACCGCTTCGCGCCGTCTTACGGAGAATGTCCCTTTTCGCTCACTCGTGATGGGCCTCCGTACAGACGCCCGCGAATCCTCGTCGCCGCTCAACTCGCGGTGGCTTCTGTGGCCTCTTGTTCCGGAACCAGGCGTCGAATTCGTCTCGTTCCATCAACCCGCTCAACTCGAGCACCCCGCGCAGTTTCACCACGTCCCGTTCCAGCATCGGTTCGTCCGGCTCATGGTACGCCATACACAACAGCGCATTTCTGACTTCGGGATGTGTCAACGCCAGATAGTCGCCGGAACGGTCCTCGAACCCCAACTGCAGCAAGAACTCACGCAAACGGCCGCAGGCCGCAAAATGGTTCATCACGCTGCTCGACAGCGTGGAACGGTGTTCAGGACCAGACCGTCCCGCGCGCCCCCGCCCTCCCACGTCACCACGCTGCTCGCCAGCGTGGGACGATGTTCACAACCAGAGGCGATGACCACCAACAGCTCGCCACCACGGAGGTTGCCTCCGTGGAGCGGTGTTCGCACGGAGGAAACATCATCCCACCCGGACCAGCCGGGCGGTGATGGCAGGATGCGAAGAGCGACTCGGTCTGGTGTTGAACATGGCCCCTCGGAGGCAAGCTCCGCGGTGGCCGGGACGTCGGTCGCACCGGCAAGGTTGGGGATAATTCAAGTCTGAGTCTTGGATTTATTTCGGATTCTGAACTCCGAAATTGGCTGCTGCCCTGGACTTCGCAGGAAAACAGGATATACTTCCTGCACGTTTGATCCTCTCGGTAAGTGCCCATTGGATCACTGCCAGGTCCAATGGTTCTCTGAGTACGCGATGCATGCTGCTCGCCTTCGGTCCTGGAAACTCGATACAGGACCTCGCATGACTTTTGAACGACTCGGTCTAGCTTCGCCTCTCCTGCGGGCGGTTTCTTCGCAGGGCTACACTTCTCCCACCCCGATCCAATCCCAAGCGATTCCCCATGTGTTGGCCGGTTCCGACGTGCTGGGCTGCGCCCAGACGGGGACCGGCAAGACGGCGGCCTTTGCGTTGCCGATCTTGCAGCTTTTGACGGCGGCCGTTCAGCCGCCGCGGGAACGCGACCGGCCGATCCGCACGCTGATCCTTTCCCCGACTCGCGAGCTGGCCGCGCAGATCGCCGACAGCTTTCGGGTTTACGGGCGTCACACGGGACTGCGGCACAGCGTCGTGTTTGGCGGGGTCAGCCAGCGGCCCCAGGTGAATGATCTGCAGCGCGGCGTGGACATCCTGGTTGCCACACCGGGCCGGTTGGTCGACCTGATGAACCAAGGTCTGGTCAATTTGCGTTCGGTCGAAATCTTCGTGTTGGACGAAGCCGACCGCATGCTGGATATGGGCTTCCTGCCCGATCTGCGCCGCGTGCAAGCCAAATTGCCTGCCCGGCGGCAAACCCTGCTGTTCTCCGCGACCATGCCGAAGGCCATCCAGCATCTGGCCGATGCGCTGCTCCGCGATCCCGTGCGGATTCGTGTGGCCGCCGTGCAAGCGACGACGGACCTGATCGCCGAGTCGGTGTGCTTTGTGGCCAAGCAGCAGAAGCCGCAATTGCTGGCCGATCTGCTGACGAATCAAGCCGTGGCCCGCGCTCTGGTCTTTACGCGCACCAAGCACGGGGCGGATCGCGTCGCCCGGCAGTTGAACAAGGCCGGGATTCGGGCCGAGGCCATGCACGGGAACAAGAGCCAGGCGTCGCGGCAACGCACGCTGGCCGGTTTCAAGTCAAATCGGCCCCCGGTGCTCGTCGCCACCGACGTAGCGGCCCGCGGCATCGACGTGGACGACGTGTCGCACGTGTTCAATTACGACCTGCCGCACGAGCCGGAGATGTACGTGCATCGGATCGGCCGCACCGGCCGCGCCGGCGCATCGGGCATCGCCGTGTCGTTTTGCGACCACGAAGAACGAAAGCTGCTGTTGGCGATCGAGCGGCTGATCCGTCGCAAGCTGCTCGTCGATCGCGCCGTGACGGTGCAGGAGGCGGACTCCGTTTCGGCGCCTCGGCCGTCCGTGCTGCAGGATTCCGAGCCGCGGGCGCCCGCTCGCCGCTGGCGTGCCGCGAAAGCGAAGGGGCCTCGTACCAGTTCTCGCTACGCAGGCGGAAAGGGACGACGCTGGTAGGGCGGGCGGCTCCTGACACCGAACGGTAAACGGACGCGATACGCGGGCCTTGATGATGGCACGCTCCGCACGAAAGGGGTCAGGCTTACAGAATTCAATTTTGGCCGAGCGACGTCGTTCCAAATGGTTAGACTTGCCATCGGCCAAAATTGAATTCTGTAAGCCTGACCCCAGCCGCGAGCCGGGCTGCGGTCGCTGGCCACTTCACGACCACATCGCCTGAATCTGACTGCGGATTTGGCGGCTGGTGAGCGAGGCGGCGGCGGGCTCGGAGGGCGGCTGTCCCGCGTTGCAAGGGTTGGCCAAACGAGCCTCAAAAAACGTTCTGAGCGGCGGCGGCAGAAACCGCGTCAGCTGGGCGAAACTGTGGCGGTCGGTGAATCCGCCGCGGTTGGCGTGGTAGTAACGCTGTGGCTGGCAGACGTACAGATGGTTCTTGGCCCGCGTCAGGGCGACGTAGAACAGCCGCAACTCTTCCTCGATTTCTTCGTCGCTGCCCGTGGCCATGTCGGAGGGGATATTGCCATCGGCCGCGTGGATCACGAACACGGTGTCCCATTCCAACCCCTTGGCGGAATGGATCGTGCTAAGGATCAGGTAGTCCTCGTCCAGCAGCGGCGGGCCGGCGAAATCCTCGGTGCTTTCCGGCGGGTCCAGGGCTAATTGCGTCAGCAGCGACGGGCGGTCGGCGAACCGCGCAGCTAACTGCTGGATCTGCTCCAAATCCCGTTTCCGCGGCGCGGGGTTGTCATACTTGTCCTGCAAGATCGGTTCGTAGAAGCGGCGGGCCAGCGAGACTTGCGACGCGACGTCCGCCACGGGGTGACGGGTAAGCTGCCGGAGCACGTCCAGCAGTTGGGGCCAGGTCGCGGCGGCGGCTTTGCCGGCCGGGGCAGCCTCCCAAACCCGCCAATCGCCGCGCGACGAAGCGATCCGTTCCATCAGTTGTCGAGCACGCTTCGGACCGATGCCGGGCAGCAACTGCAGCACGCGGATGCCGGCGACCAGGTCCCGCGGGTTTTCGGCCAGCCGGAGCAGCGACAGCAGGTCCTTGATGTGGGCCGCCTCCAGGAACTTGAGGCCGCCGAACTTGACGTAGGGGATATTGCGGCGAGTCAGCTCGCCCTCCAACAGCACGCTGTGGTGCGACGTGCGATACAGGACCGCTTGCCGCCGCAGGTCGATGCCTTCCTCGCGCCGCTGCAGGATTTCGCGGATGACGTACTCGGCCTGGTCGTTCTCGTCCTGGCAGGTGACCAGTTGCGGCAACGGGCCGCCCTCGCGGGCCGACCACAGATCCTTGCGGAACCGCCGCTGCGCTTGGCCGATCACGTGGTTGGTCGCTCTCAGGATGGGCTGCGTGCTGCGGTAGTTCTGCTCCAGCTTGACGATCGTCGCTGCGGGAAATTCCGTGGGAAAATCGAGGATATTGCGGACGGTCGCCGCGCGGAACGAGTAGATCGCTTGCGCGTCGTCGCCAACGGCCGTCAGCCCCCGGCCGTCGGGCCGCAGCAGCTTGATGATCTCGGCTTGGACCCGGTTGGTGTCCTGGTATTCGTCCACCAAAACGCAATCAAAGCGGCCGCGGATCTGCGGCCCGACTTGTGGGTCCGCCAGCAACCCGCGCCAGAACAGAAGTAAATCGTCATAGTCCAGGATTCCACCCTGTTCCTTGCGTTCGCCGTACGCCGCAAACAATCGCTTCAGGTCCGCCGCACCGTCGCGGCACCAGGGGAACTGGGCCGCCAGGACCTGTTCCAGCGGCTGCTGGGCGTTGACGCAGTGGCTGTAGATCGCCAGGCACGTGCCTTTGCGGGGAAAACGCTGGTCCGTCTTGGACAGTTCCAGTTCGGTGCGGACGACGTCCAGCAAGTCTTCGGAATCGCCACGGTCCAGGATCGTAAAGGCCGGTTCCAGTCCGGCGGCGGGGGCGTACAGCCGCAGCAGGCGAGCGGCGATGGCGTGAAAAGTGCCTCCCCAGACGGCTTGAATGTAGGATCCGCCCCGCTGCGAGTGACCGCTGCCGTGCAGTTGCCTGAGCAGTCCGTCTACCCGGCGCAGCATTTCCGCGGCCGCGCGGCGGGTGAAGGTCAGCAGCAGAATCCGCCCCGGAGGAATCCTTTGCTGGATGTGATGCGCGACGCGGTGGACCAGGGTCTTGGTCTTGCCTGTCCCGGCTCCGGCGACAATCAGCAGCGGACCGGCGCCGTGCTGGACCGCCTCCCGCTGTGGGCCGTTGAGTCCTTCCAGGATCAAGCTTCCGTTCTCTTCCGCCGGCATCGAATTCGCCCTTCCGTAAGCCTGCAAATTGCGCCATCAGTGTAACAACTGCTGCGTTTCGCGTATACTCGGCAGTCGCCGTTTTGGCGTGCGGCGACTTGTCGCCGCTTTGGTCTATGGCCTGGAGGAACACACGAAATGGCAAAGCAACTCGATCTCCGCGGTTTGGTCTGTGCCGACCGCGCCGAACACATCCGGGCTGCGCTGGCCGAATCGGGGCTCGAATCGTTGGACATCGTGGTCGACGACGATGCGAAGGCCGATCACGCGCGAGACACGGCCGCGCCGCTGGGATGGTCCGCCGCCGTCCCGCGGCAAGGAGCCGAAGTCCACGTCATTTTGACTCGCGACAGGAGCGCGACGCCCGTCCCAACGCCGGCCGCCGCGCTGCCGACCACTGGCCGCTCTCCGCGCGTTGTCGGCTACATCGCGTCCAGCGTGCTGGGCGTGGGCGACGAGCAACTGGGCCGCGTGCTGATGCGGGCCTTTGTCAAGACGCTGAAAGAGTTGGACCCGCTGCCGGAGCGGCTGATCTTCGTCAATAGCGGAGTGCGACTGACCACGAAAGGGTCCGAATTGATCGCCGATCTGCGCGAATTGGAAAGCCGCGGCGTGCGGATCCTGTCCTGCGGCACGTGCCTGGACTACTATCAGCTGAAGGACGCTTTGGAGATCGGCACCGCGACGAACATGCACGAAACCGTCACGGCGCTGGCCGAGGCCGACCGCGTGCTGAAGCCGTGACGGGGCCCCGCTGACACGTGACCGGCACGGCGCTGGAACCAAACGGGAAACGGCTACGGGAAGTCGCCGTCGATGATGGCAAGGTCGCGCGACATGGGGTCAGGCTTACAGAATTCAGTTTTGGCCGAGCAAGGTCGTACCATGTGGCTGATACCAAACTCGGCCAAAACTGAATTCTGTAAGCCTGACCCCAGCGCCGGAACCGTGACCTCATCAACGGCGCAGAGAAGTGCCGAAATCCCGTTCGGTACTAGCCGCCGGTCTTGCGGACGAATCGATTGCGGGCACTAGCACCCAACGCTCACTCATTTGTCGAACGGTGCGGAAGTTGATTACGAAAGAAGCTGGACGATGCCGGAACCGGAACTTGACGAACGTTGGATCCTGGTGTTCGACTCGATTCACCACGTGCTGGCGGCGGAGCGCGCGTTGCTGGCTCGCCAGGTGCGGTGCGACTTGATCCCGACTCCGCGCGACGTCAGTTCCGACTGCGGCATGGTCATCGAACTGCGGCCGACGGACTGGACGGAAGCCCGCGGCGTGATCCGCGCGCTGGTGACCCCGCCGAGGGCGACATACCGCCGAATCGATCGCGGGGAAGGAAAGGCTGCCATCCTACTTCTTTCGGACACGACGGCAGCGACGCCTGACCCATCCCCTGCCGTCCCGCTCGACGCGCAAACCCGATAACGTCGTCCCCATGCGGGAGCCCCGTGGAGAGGCACGGCGCTATGTCGAGTGCCGAACGCCGGACCAGGCACCGTGCGGCACGCGCCTCGGATCGACCAGGCTGGCCAATACGGCACCACCACACGCCAAAGACCGTTGGCGCGTCTTTCGGTACCGACGGTTTGTGCGTCTTTTTTTCAGCTGCCTCACGGCGGCCGCGCTAGAGATGCGAGCTAACCCGTAATCCCGCCAAGCACCACCTGGCCGCTTTTCCGTTCCCTTACGGTCGGACGGCTGGGGCTGCGGCGGTGTCCAGGCGGACCAAGACGGGTTCGCCCCAGACGGCGTGATTGGCTTCGTTGCCGGTCGGGCCGGGGTGTCCTTCGGAGAGGAACTCCAGCGTGCCACCCGCGGCGATGGGGAGGGCGACCTTTTGGGCCGGCGAACCGGCCTCCAGCACGGCGCTCTGAAACACGTCTTTGCCGCCGAACCGAACGGTCAGCCGCAGCTTGGCGCCGGACGGGTGCTGGCACAACTGCGAATGCAGGCCGGCTGTACAGCGGAACTCCTGGAACACGCCCGGCGGGATTTCGTAGCTGAAGCGGCAGCAACCGGTGCCGATGCCCTTCGGCAGGACGACTTCCCGTTTCCGCCCGTCGGCTTCCTGGATCCACAACTGCAGCGGGACCGGCTGGCGTTTTACGCTGACACTGCAGCCGTAGGCCAAGGGGCTGAAGCGATAGGGGAAGTTGATCAGCGCCGGGGCCGTGATGGGGACCAGGTCGGTCAGGTCCAACGTCTGGAGCGCCTGTGCCTCGGCGGGCTCAAAGCGTTCCGCAGCCAGCGCAAAGCAGGTGGAGAACATGTCCGCCACCAACTTGGCGTCTTCGACGGCGGGCGGGATCGCCGCCTGGACCGCGCCGCCCTCGTCGCCGGCATAGACGCGCGCCAGCATGGCGGGCAGGGCTTTGCGGGCCATCCGCCGCAAGCGGCAGGAGCGGACGTACAAACGGAAGGCGACTTCCTGCGGGCGCATCCCCAGCAATTGCGGACGGTAATCGTCCAGTTGGACCACGAAACGCGGGTCGCTGTCCAGGCTGATGATCGACTGGGGCGCCCGGTTCCAACTCTGGTCTTCCGGGGTGAACAGTTCGTCCAGCACGGTCCACGGCATGCCGTTGACGCCCTCCAGGGCATGGCACTGCGGCTGGCTCAGATCCTGGAGTACGTGGGCGAACGCGCCCGCGAACTTGGCCGCCTCCGCATCGGCTCCGGCCCGCAACTGGTCCACGATCAGCCGCACGTAGCGTTCCGCGCCTTCCATGAACACCTGGTAGTCTTCCCGGTTCTCCCGCGGGAAGTAATGGAACAGCCGCTTGTTGACCACGATCAGATACGGCTTCGCCTCGGCGTTGTCCAGTCCCATGTCGACATAGACGCAGTATTTCTGGAACCCGGCTTCGCTCTCGCGCCAGCGGGCCCGTTGCCACTCCGGCAGCGACTCCAACGCGGCCTTGGTGATCTTCCCATGCGCGCTGCCCCAGCCGTAGCAGAGACTGCAGCCGAAGAACAAGCCGGCCAGCAGGGCGGCCAGCGACGGGACGATGCCGACGAGTTTTCCAGGACGAATCATGGCTGTTGCTCCTTGATCTGGTAACCACCCGGCTGTGGACAGCCCGGCCCCACGCGATCACTTCTTCACCGGCAGAGTCACCTGGATGGCCGGGGATTTGGTCGAGTCGGGGAAGACCGTCCCCTCGTAATGCGGCCAACCGCTGCCGCAACTGCAATACACGGTTTCGGCGCGGTCGCTTTCCACCCAACTGCCGTCGGGAAGCTGCACGGCCAAGGCGACGTCGCCGAACTTGAATGAGTCGCCGCCACAGTTGGCCACGACGAGCACGTTCTCGGCCGCCAGAGCGGTCAACATCTCGGGCGGAATCTCCATCGTCCGCTCGACCCACAGGTCGGTGCGGTGGCGGACGTTCGGCGGCAACGTGCCGATCGTGACGCCATTCAAGGTGACCGGCTTGTCCGCGTAGCGTTCCTCGGGATTGGCGCCGAACACGGCCAGGTGCAGCCTGGCGGCTTTGATGGTCTTCAGTTCGGCGGCCGAGATCGTCGGCAGCCCGCCGGGTGGCGTTGTCGTGATTTCGCGAGGGGCCTGAACCGGCAGCAGTTCCGTGTGCAGCGTTGCCAAGGGCGTGGGCAGGGCGGGACTCGCCGGCCCCAGCGCCTCCGCCAGCCGCACGGTGATGCGCTGGACGCCGAGCGGGCGGCGGGCCGCGGCATAGGAACTCATGACGAACGACCGCGTGGCGAACGGCGTCTTGGGCCGAGCGCTCACTTGGACTTCCCACGCCACCGTGCTGACCCGCTCCTGAAGCGGTACGCGGAAGGTCTTCCAGCGGTCGCCGCTCAACAGGCCCGTCTCCGCCGCCCGGCCGTTGACCGTCAGCGGGCTCAACGGCAAGACGCTCGCGGCGTTCTCACAAACCAGGAAGAAGCGGCCGTCACGGGAGCCTTCGGGCAGCGTGATTCGGACCGCGTTGTGCAGCGGAGCCGCCGTCCCCGAAACGTCTTCGATGTGCAGCGACTGCGGCGCAGGCGGCAGGGTCACCGAGAGCGTCGCCTCGCGGCCATGCCGTCCAGGCTGCGGCGCACCGTCGACCAGGATCTCCGCGATTTCGACGGGAGCGCTGACGTGCGCCGCGACTTGTTCCCCGCCGGCGCCGATCAGGTCGAACACGACCTCCTTACTGGACTCCGAGACCAGCGCATATCGACAGCCCGCAACCACGGGCCGCCGCAGTTCGGCCGCGGGCGACGCCTCGACGGCCAGCATTTCGTTTGGTGCCAGCACGATCTCGACCGGCTGCGCCGGGTCCGCATCGCGGGCCAGGACCTGGCGGTACGGGTACACGATTTCGACCAGTCGCCGCGCGCGGTTGCCCTCGGGCGGCGCAAGATCGAACGCCGCCGTCTGCGGCCGCAGCGACGGATTCCGCACGAACACGATGGTCCGGTCTCCGACCGCGTGCTTGTAGCCGGTGACCTGGCCCAGGTGCGGGTTTCCCGGCAGCATCTGCGTTGCGACGAGCGTGTCCTTGTTCGCCTCCGCCCAGCGGAGCGTCTTGCCCAGCACGTCCCAGTGGTCGTCGCTCAGCAAGCTGGGCGTGAGGTACAGCTCCTTCATCATCAGTCCCAGGCACATGGACCAGACCGCGTTGTCGGTCCAGCTTTCCAGGGCCTCGCCGCGCCCGCCCAGCATGTGCAGTCGCCCGTACACGATGCCGTGGACCATCAGCGCCGAGACGGGGAACTGGTAGCGGTGCTTGAGGAAGTTGTCGTACAGCACTCCGTCCACGTACGAGATGGCCTGCGCGCGCTGGTCCACGAACGGGTGCGCCCGCTCGTAGCCCGTATCGCTGGCCCCGCGCCAGACGGTGTCGCAGTACATCAGCCACCACGGGCTGAGCCACATCCCGCCGGTGCAGTTCAGGAAGATGTCCGGGTTCACTTGCTTGAACAGCTTCAGCATCTCGAGATAGGCGTCGACGTTCGCCTCGAAGCCGTACGCCGAAGCCGGCAGGTGCCCGTGGCCCTCGGCGTCGCAACTAAAGCTGTTGAAGTCGTGCTTGAAGTACGTGATCCCGTACTGCTTGATGTGCCGCGTCATGACTTCCCGCAACTGGGCGTTGTGCTTGGGCGCCGACAGGCAGACGTGCGACCCGGCCGGATTCGTCTCGTAGCCGTGCTCCCGGCACCACGCCATGTCCAAGTTTCCTTCCACGGCCGTCAGCGGATGCCAGAGGCCGAGCGAGCTGCCGCCCGCCTTCAGCCCGGCGGACAGTTCGGCGAAGCCGTTCGGGAACAGCGTCCGGTTGATCTCCCAGAGCGACTGGCGGTCCTGCCAGCCGTCGTCGGGCACAAACGAATCCAGACGCACGCCGTACTTGTCGCAGAGGTTTTTCCGGAAGCCGGCAAAGGTCTGCAGGAACGCCTCCGTGCTCATGTCCTTCTGACGGATGTCGTACCAGCTGTTGTAATGGACGTGCGTGCGGGGCGGGATGCGGATCGCGGCCAGGTAGTCCGCAAACCCGCGTTCGACAGCGCCCGCCGCCGCCACGCCCAGCACGGCCGGTTTCGATTCGAGAAACGCGGGCGTCAGCCGCTTTCCCGGCAGATGGCTCAGCGCGACGCTGAATCGCGGCGCGGGGGCCTTCGCCTGAACGTTCTCGCGGGCCTGGTTCTGGGCCGCCGGGTACTCCAGGCCCGTGAAGACACTGCCGGCGATGAACACAGGCTGACCCAGGCCGCCCAAGTCGCAAGCCGCGTCCGTGGCAAACTGTTCGACCTCGATGCGGTTGAGCAGCGGCCGGGTCTGGCCGACGGCCCGGACGGCCAGCACCTTGCGCAGCCACGGAACGTCCGGACGGACTTCGTAGCGAAGTTGCACTTCGATGCCCAACGGTTCATGGTCCAGCGTCAAGACGAGCCGTTTCGCCCCCCGGTCCAGGGCCTGCGTGTGCTGGTCTCGCAGCGTCAAATCGGCGGCGGTCAAGACCGTGGTGTCGTTGACGGTCAAGGCCAACTCGGCACTGTCCAGCGGGATCGTCTGCTTGGCAAGTTGATTTCGGATCGCGGTCGTCCGCACCTTGCGGCCGGCCAGGCAGAGGGTGCGTTCCAGCGCGGCGTTGCCGATCACGCACTGGTCGCCTTGGAGGCGAACGTACGCGCCGTGGTCGTCGGCAGCCTGGGCAGTCCCGCCGCCGGCTTCCGCCTGGCCACGGGCCGTCGCCGCCGGAACGACGGCGGCCAGGATCGAAACAGCGGCCAGGAGCAGGAACGCGGACGGTCGGGTCTGGAACATGGAGTGGGTCCTCGATTTGCGAATTCAGGAAAGCACCGTGAGTCGGTCACGCGGCCGCCGCCAGACGGCAACATGCCGCCGACGAGATTCAACAGACCTCATCCTGCGACGGACGCGGCGACCGGTTTAAGCAGCACGCCGTGGAACATCACCGGTACCGCTGGGCTGGCACCCACCGCGGACCGGTCGTCTTAACCCAGTTTCGTGATACCGGGCAGGAACGCGGGGTAGTGGCCGTCGGGACCTGGCTTGATCGGCGGCTCTACGTCCCAGCCGTAACTCGGCAGGGCGAAACTGAATTCCGACTTCAACACCTGCTCCCAGGTCGTGCGCTGGCCGGTGCAGCAGACCATCTCGCCCAGGATCGCGAGCATGGAGCTGTGGCACATGGTCCGGCCGTCGTTGACGGGCTTGCCGTCGCGGATCGCCTGGAACAGCACTTTGTGTTCGTTGTCTGTCATGGACGAGGCGTCCTTGGGAGCCTCGAACCGCCAGGGTTTTTCGCCTTCGATGTACGGCTTGGCCGGCATGTACGCGCGGCCCTTGGTGCCGTTGGCGATCACCGCCGCCTGGTTGAAGCAGCCGGGGATGTGGCGCCCGTGGGCGAACAGCCGCTTGCCGTCGGCGTATTCGTAAACGATCGCGTGATGGTCCAATTCGTCGCCGAACTGGTTGGGATCGGTACACACCTGGCGTCCGCCCAGGCCCCACGCCGCGTCCGGCGCGACGTCGTCCAGCACCCACGAGGCGTTGTCGATCTGGTGCACCAGATTCTGGACAGGATCGCTTCCGGACAGCCAGGTGAAATGGTACCAGTTCTGGAACTGGTACTGCATTTCGCTCCACTCAGCCTGGCGGGCCCGCACCACGTACGGCCCGCCCAACCGCGTTGCCTGGACGGTCAGCACGTCGCCGATCGCGCCGTCGCGGACCCGTCGGATCGTCTCGCGCACGCCGTCGTCATAACGCCAACAGAATCCGGACACGACGCTCAGATTCTTCTTCCGGGCATCGTCGCTGGCCGCCATGGCGATCCGGACGCCGACCGGGTCGACGGCCACCGGTTTTTCGATGAAGACGTGCTTGCCGGCGTCGATCGCCGCTTTCAGAAAGACCGGATGGAAGTGCGACGTGCAGGCGATCACCACGGCGTCGACGCCGCTGTCCAGGACCTTCTGATAGGCGTCGAAGCCGACAAAGGCGTGCGCCTCGTCCACCAGGAATTGATCGGGGTACTTCGTCTTCAGTTGCAGCCGCGCGGCTGCGATCCGTTCGGCGAACACGTCGGCCATGGCCACCACGTGGACGTCCTTGCCGGCGTTCATGGCGTTGGCGGCCGCGCCGGTGGCCCGGCCGCCGCTGCCGATCATTCCCACCTTGATCGCGCCGCTGCCGGCGGCATGGGCGCTGCGGGCCAGGGCCAGGGCGCCGCAGGTCGTCGTTCCCAGGGCTGCCGCTTGCTGCAGAAAGGCCCGCCGCGACACGTCGGCCGCAGGGGCCTTGCGGTTGTTTGTTGTCATGCACGTTGTCTCCGAGTGAGGATATTGAGAGGCGTCAAGCAGACTTTGCGGCGGGGCCTGGTTGGACGTGCCCGACCCCGGCGCGGTGTTGCTACAGCGGCTTGACGCGGATATTGCGGAACTGCATCAGGCTCGACGCCGGCCCGTGCTCGCCCGTCTTCTTGTCGATGCCCCCGTGGTGCTGCAAGCCGATCGGGCCCGTGGCCGGCATCTCGGACAGCCGGACGTTGTCGATGACTTTTTGGCCGTTCAGTTCCACGCTCAGGCGGTCGCCGCGGGCGGTGATCACAAACCGGTTCCACTGGCCCACCGGCTTGTCGGCCGCCACCTTGGGCACACAGCCGGCCCGGACTTCGGCGGGCATTTTGGAATCGTTGCGATAGCCCCAGATTTCCCCGGAGCCGATGGGCCAGCACCAGATGTTGACCTGGCCTTTGCCGTGACCACGGACGAAGACGCCCGAGTCGGCGTTGGGGGTAGGCGTGATGATCGGCTTGCCATCCGGCCCCTTCTTCAGCGAGCCGTCCGGCAGGACCGTGGGCACGGGATACAGCCCGTGGACTTCCTTGATCCGCCATTCGATTTCCAGGATGCAATCGCCGAACGACTCTTCGGTCCACAGGTTCTTGTCGCCCTTGGCTTCCGACCGGGCGTCGTAGTCGATGACGCCGTCGATCACTTTCCAGTGGCCGCCGTCGCCCTCGGGAATCTTCCAGCCGGAAAGGTCCCGGCCGTTGAACAGCGGCCGCCAGCCGTCGTCTTCGGCAGCCGCCGCGGTCGCACCGACCAGAATCGCCAACAGGATTGCCGTGCATGAACGTTTCATCGTCGTCGCCTCAATCAGTGGTGTCCAGAAACCGTCCCGAAACGCTGCCTGGCAATATACCGCTCCCCTCACCGGCGAACAAGCAAGCGGCGTGACGCACGTCCTTGGCGGGCGACGGATCACAGATCCTGGCCGTACACTTCCAGTTCGGCGATCCCGTTGTCCGTCAGCGGAAAGCGTTCCTGGAAACCGGACAATTGGAGCCACTCGCAGGTCTGCTTCGGGAACGTGAACGCTTGCGGCTCGGACGTGTTGCGGAACTCGATCGGCACCCGCTGGCCGTTGGAGAATTCCAGCGTGGCGCCGGTCCATGTCTTGCTTTGGCCGTCGTGCCGCTGCAGCACGACCACCACCCGTTCCGCCTGCACCTCGCGTCCGAATTCCACCTTCAGCCACAGGTCGGTGCGGCGCGCCGGCCGCCAGTATGCGCCGGAGGCCCGCCGTCCGTCGATGGCGTGGTTGGGCGAGAACTCCGGCCGGTACCGATCGTGCGAATTCGACGTCGCCCGCGGATAGGAACGCAGGTGATACGTGTAGGCATCCTCGTTCACGGCCAGGTTCCGCACGGGGTTGCCGGCCACGTTCGAGCCGCCGCGGGCATTCCTGCCCTCCGCCAGGCCATAAAGGGGAACCGTCGCCGGCAGCCGGTCGTAATCGTCGATGAACTGCTTCTGCACCTCGCGGCCGCCGAACGTGTAGTGGGGGAAATCGGCCGGCGCAAAATCCACGCCGCGGTCCCGATGCTGCAGATACTTGTCCAGGTGCTCCAGTTCCAGTTCCGCGGACTTCAGGCGTTTGGTCTCAAAGTACAGATACGCCTGCCGCATCTTGTCGCGATACACATACCACGGGGTCAGGCCGGAATGGGTGGCATGATTGAGCTGGTCCCAGTAATTCAGTTCCATCCACGAGCCCGCGAAGGGCACGTTCAAATCGATCCAGCAGGCGACCCGTTCCTTCTCTTCCGGGGACAGCTGCACGCCGTAGTGCGACGGTTCCAGGTAGTCCATCAGCGGACTGGACGTCGAGCCGTAGGCGTACGGGGGAAGCAGGGCACAGGCGCTGGACACGTGCAGCCAGTTGATGATTCCCCGGCCGGCGTATTCATCAGCCGAATATCCCAGCGCGTCCGGATGAGGGACGTTTTCGGGTTTGCCGCCGAACTGGGCGAGATACGTCGTGTCGCGACTGGCCTGGGCTTTGCCGCCTGCCCCCGCCAGCGGGATTTTGGCGTTGTAGCCGAAGTCGGTCAGGTTGATGTACGATTCGCTGAACGCCCGGCCCGGATGCCCCTTGGTGCTGGTCGCGTAGATCCGCTGCGTCAAACGCCATTTGGCTCGACCGTAGATCTCCGGATTCGTGATCGGGCGGTAATCGCCCAGCAGGCTCAGGGGCACGTCTTTCTTCGCCGGATTCTTGCCCCCGGCGTGGCACTGGATGCAGTGCCGGTCCCAGATCGGCTGGACTTCCCGCGTGTAACTGAAGCCGCGCGGCACGTCCATCGCCTGGGGCGCGTTGGTACCCAGGTACGCCGTTGCGCGTTTTTCGACAGCGGTCAAAAATCGCTCCATCTCCTGGACCGGCTCGTCGCCCTGCGCAAAAAACGGCCTGATCTGCTGCGGCTTTCTTTGCAGCGCCTTGGTCAGCGGGCGGGAATCCGTATAGGTGCTGTGCTTGTCCTCGTGACAGCCGACACAGGCGAACGTCTCGCCCGGCAGGACCATGGTCCAGCTCCGCATGGTCTGCACCGCGCGGCCTTTCTCATCCAGCATCTGGAAAAAGACCGGCACCCGCGACGGGCACTCGAAACAGCAGCTGCCGTCCTCCTCCACGTCCACCGTGCCCAGCACGTGTTTGACGTCGTAGCTGCCGTTGTTGATCGCACAGGGCGAAGTCTGATGCCCGCCCCAGGGATGCAGCCCCAGCGCGACCGTGCCTTTGGCCCGGTAATCCAATCCGACCACGCGGATTCGCTTCACGGTCCCCGGCCGCACGCCTTGCAAGCCGGGGCCGTAGTAAATGTCCTGCACGTAGAACCGGCCGTGCGCCAGTTGCTCGTCCACCGTCGAGGCCTTCTGCACCGGCGAGGGACGTCGGGCCAGCGGCACCTGCTGGCCCGACGAAATCACGGGGTCGTAGATCAACAGCTCGCGCTGGCCGCTGCGATGCATCCAGTAAATGCCGAAAGCCGGACTGCCCGCCTTGCCGTTCTGCAGGCCCTTCAGTCCGCGGATGGGACCGCCCTCCGGGGAATAACAGACGACGTAATTGTCCTCGTCCAACGGGTACGGGTACTGAAACTGTTCGCCCTCCGTGTCGTGGACGATGTTGCCGCCGGTCCCCATGCTCTCCCGGAACGGATACTCGCGTTCCGGAGCCAGCAGTTTCACTCCGACTCCGGCCTGCGTCCCCGCCTTCCGGTCGATCATGATCAGCTTGCCGCGCTGGTCGATGTGGTGGGCCCCGGCGATCGCGATCACTTGCGTCGAGTGGGGGACGCTGCGGGCGTGCAGCATGGCGGCAGGGAATTGGGAATTGTTCCCGTAAAACTCCGTCTGGTTCGTGCCGTCCGGGTTCATGACGAACAGACTGTGCAGATAGCCGGCCGTCCTGTCGGAATACTCCCAGCGGGTATAGATGACTCGCCCGTCGTGCATCACGTGGGGAAACACCGTGTGGCCGTGATCCGAAGCCAGTCGCCGTAGGTAGCGCCCTTGGGCGTCGCAGGTGTACAGATTGCAGACGCTCGACCACCAGCACGGCGCGGACAGCACGCAACGGGTGGACGTGAACAGCAACTGGCCGCTGGGCAGCCATTCCGGCTCCATGTCGGCCGTCCCGGCGCCGAACGTGATCTGCCGGACGCTCCGATCGCGCAGGTCCATCAGGTACAAGTGGAAATCGTCGTCCCCGTCGTGGCTGGTCTGCCGCATCGAGAACGCCACCGTCTGGCCGTCGTAGGACACGCACGGATCGCGCACGACGCCGTCGGGGCAGTCCAGCAGCACCTCGGTGGACACCGCGCCGTCGGCGTTGACCGCCAGCCGGCACAGCTGTGAGTTCATCCGATAATCGCGGCCGCATTCGCGAAACACGGCGTCCGTCAGATGATCCGTCATGGCGAACATGGCCTGGCAATCGCCGAACACAAAGTGCTTGGCATACACGAACTCGCGCGGGTAGCGGTCGAAAACCTTCAGACGTTCCCGGCGGCGCAGCTGACAGGCTCGGAGATACAGCTCTTTCCAGGCGGGATCGTTGCCGGGCCGGTGGCCTTGGACGAGCACCGCCAGCGATTCCTCCAGGTCGCCGGTCGCGACGCCGCGAGTTTGCAACTCGGCGAGCACCTTGCGGACCATCGCTTGTTCCACGCCGTGGGCGTCCGCGGCCACAAAGCAGTCGCCGTGTTTCAAGCCGTGATCCTGATAAACCCAGTCGCGGTGCAGGCGGGAGACCGGATACGGCGCGGTGTGCCGTTTTCGGACGTCGTCCTCGGTGTAGTCCTGCGCGAACGCGGGCAGGCAGGTCAACATCAGCAGGATGCACGACGGCAGTAGTGGATGCATGAGACAGCCTCGTGTCGTCTGAACAGGAAAGCGAACGCCGCGCTGGGCCGCGGTTCGGACTGGCATCCATCCAGAATAACGCCTTGGCCCGCATCCGCAACCCGTTCCGTGCAGCCCGGCCCGCTGGCCGCTTTTGGCCGGCCCGGTTCCGGCCAACGGTTGACGACGCCGCGCCCGGCCGGTAGGCTGTCCCACAGTCTTGACCCCGCCCCCGTAAGATGGCTCTCCGAGCCGTCCCGTCCGAGCCGTCCGGTCCGGCGCGCGAAGGCTCGGAGCTCCATCCTACGCGGTGCGTCTTTTGCCTTGGAGGAAATCATGATGAACCGTTGTCTGTTGTGGATCGTCGGCTGTTTACTGAGCACGCAACTTCTGGCCGCGGAACCGGCCCAGCCCGTGTTTCGCGCGGGGGCGGCCACGAGCAACCTCACGCCGTTCCTGGGCGGCGCCGTCATCGGCGGCTTCGTGCCCTTTCCCGCCACCAACGTGCATGACGAATTGCACGCCCGCTGCCTGGCACTGGACGACGGCAAGACCCAGCTGGCACTGGTGGTCTGCGATCTGCTGGGCGTCAGCCACGACGTGAGCAACGCCGCTCGCAAGTTGATCCAGGAGAACACGGGGCTGCCGCCCGAAAACGTGCTGATCTGCGCCGTACACACCCACTCGGCGTGTACCGCGTTGGGCAAAGCGCCGTTGGACGAGTACCACACGTTCGTCGCCCGCCGGATCGCCGACGGAGTGCAGAACGCGCTGGCCACGCTGCGCCCGGCCCAGATGGCGTGGGTCACGGCCGAAGCGCCGGACCACGTCCACAATCGCCGCTGGGTCATGAAGCCCGGCACGGCTCCGCCCAATCCGTTCGGCGTGGTCGACCAGGTGAAGATGAACCCGCCCGTGGCCAGTCCCGACCTGGTCGAGCCGGCCGGCCCGACCGACCCGACCGTTTCCGTCATCGCCTTCCGCGAACCGGACGGCCGCCCCATCGCACTGTTCTCGGCGTATTCGCTGCACTATGTGGGCGGCGTCAAGCACGGCGACATCTCCGCCGACTACTACGGCATGTACTGCAACGAAATGGCGCGGCGGCTGGACGCCCAGCGGCTGGACCCGCCCTTTGTGGCGATGATGGCCAACGGCACCAGCGGCGATATCAACAGCATCAACTTCCGCGAGCCCCGGCCCTCGCTGCCGCCCTATGCCAAGATGCGGATGATCGCCGAGGACCTCGCGGCCAAGGTTCACGCGGCGCTGGCCAAGGCCGAATACCGCGACGACGTGACGCTGGCTGCCCGCTACCGCGAGCCGATGCTCGACAGGCGGCAGGTCAGCGAGGAACAACTGGCCTGGGCCAAACAGAAGCTGGCCGCCGCCGAAGCGGCTCCGAAGTCCGACAAAAAGCCCGTCCGGGCCGACCTGCCGACGATCTACGCCGGGCGGACCTTGCGGCTGGCCGCGGCTCCCGAAAAAATTCCCGTCCCCTTGCAGATCCTCCGCATCGGTTCGGTGTGCATCGGGACCATGCCGACCGAAGTGTTCTGCGAAATCGGGCTGGAGTTCAAGAAACGCAGTCCCATCCAGCCAGCGTTCCTCCTGTCGCTCTCGCACGGCTACCTGGGCTACCTGCCCACGCCGCGGCACTTCCCGTTGGGCGGCTATGAGACCTGGACCGGCACGAACCAGCTGGAGCCACAGGCCTCCGTCAAGATGCTCGACGCGCTGTTCGAAATGGCCGCGGAAGCCAAGAAGTAGCTTCGCGCCATCGCGCCACGGGGGGTCAGGCTTACAGAATTCAATTTTGGCCGAGCAAGGTCGTTCCAGATGGCTGGACGCTCGATCGGCCAAAATTGAATTCTGTAAGCCTGACCCCAACGCCACGGCCCCCAACGCCACGGACACACTGTCTCCGACCGCAATCCGGAACCGCCACAGGACCACCACCATGCAACACATCGTCATCGCTCTCGCCGTTCTGCTGGGCTTCTCGTTGACGACTTTCGCCGACGACGTCCGCCTGCAGCCGCTCAAAGACCTGAACGGCTACTTCCCCTTCACGCCGCCGAAATCGCTGCCCGCCTGGGAGCAGCGCAAGGAGTCCGTGCGGCGGCAGATCCTGGTCGCGGCGGGCCTGTGGCCGATGCCCGCCAAAACGCCGCTGAACGCGGTCGTCCACGGCCGCATCGACGGTGGCCAGTACACGATCGAAAAGGTCTACTTCGAGAGTGCCCCCGGCTTCTTTGCCACGGGCAACCTGTACCGCCCCAAGAACCCTCCCGGCCGCGTGCCGGCCGTGTTGTTCGCCCACGGCCACCGGGAAAACGCGCGGTTGTACCTGACGCCCGAAGCCACCTTGCGCAAGAGCATCGCCGACGGCGCGGAACGGTTTGAACAGGCCGGGCGCAGCACGTACCAGTCGCAATGCCGCCAGCTGGCCCTGATGGGCTGCGTGGTCTGGCAGTGGGACATGCTGGGCGACTCGGATTCGATCCAGTTGTCGCGCCAACTGGTCCACGGCTTCGCTAAACAGCGGCCGGAAATGAACACGACGGAAAACTGGGGCTTGTTCAGCCCGCAGGCCGAGGCCCATTGCCAGAACGTCCTGGGCCTGCAGACGCTGAACTCCGTCCGCAGCGTGGACTTCGTGCTCAGTTTGCCCGAAGTGGACCCGCAACGCATCGCGGTGACCGGCGCCAGCGGCGGCGGCACCCAGTCGATGATCCTGGCCGCGATCGAAGACCGCCTCCAGCTGTCCTTCCCCGTGGTCATGGTCAGCACCGCGATGCAGGGCGGCTGTACGTGCGAGAACGCCAGCCTGCTGCGGGTGAACACGGGCAACGTCGAGTTTGCCGCGCTGTTCGCGCCGAAACCGCAAGGCATGAACAGCGCCGACGATTGGACGAAGGAAATGGCGACCAAGGGCTTCCCCGAACTGCAGCAGATGTACGCGCTGTACGGCAAGAAGAACAACGTCTTCCTGAAACGGGGCGAGCACTTCCCGCACAACTACAACGCCGTCACGCGGTCCGCTTTCTATACCTTTCTGAACCAGCATTTCAAACTCGGCCAGGTCTCGCCGGTGATCGAAACGGATTTCGATCCGCTGCCGCCGGAGCAGCTGACCGTGTGGGACGACCAGCACCCCGCGCCCAAGGCCGCGGACCCGGATTTCGAACGGCAACTGCTGGCCTGGTTCACCGCGGACGCCGAGCAGCAAATCCGCGCCGCCGCCGCCACGCCGGAGGGCCTGCGGGACGTGATCCGCCCGGCGGTCGAAGTGCTCATCGGCCGCACGCTGGCCACTGCGGGCGATGTTACGTGGAAGCTGCAGGACGAGCAGGACTGCGGCCAGTACGTGCAACGGACCGGCACGCTGGTAAACGAGACGTTCGGCGAGGAAGTGAATGCCGTCGCGCTGTGTCCCAAGCAGGCCAGCGGCCGCGTTGTGATCTGGCTCGCTGACCAGGGCAAGTCCGCCGTCCGCAGCGCCGACGGCAGCGTGCCGCCCGCGGTGCTGAAGCTGGTTCAAGCCGGCGCGGCCGTGGTCGGTGCGGACTTGTTCTTGCAGGGCGGCGAGCCCGTCACGCAGACTCGCGTGGTGGCCAACCCGCGCGAATTCGCCGGCTATACGTTCGGCTACAACCACGCGCTGTTCGCCCAGCGGACGCACGATGTGTTGAGCCTGGTCCTGCTGGTCCGCAGCGCGAAAGACGGCTTCTGTCCGAACGCCAAGACGCTGGCCGTCGCGGGCTGGCAGAGCGCCGGGCCTGTGGTCGCCGCCGCCGGCGCGTTGGCCGGCCCGGCCATCGACCGCGTGGCCGTGGACACGCAGGGATTCCGCTTCGGCCGGCTGCTCGATTACCGCCATCCGATGTTCCTGCCCGGCGGGGCCAAGTACCTGGATGTGCCCGGCCTGCTGGCGCTGCGCGCCCCCCGCCCGCTGTGGCTCTCCGGCGAGGGTCAGGAACCGGAGGTCGTCACCGCCGCGTATCGCGCCGCGGCCCAGACTGAGGCGTTGGAGACGTTCACCGGCGACGCCGCACAACCGCAGGCCGCAGCCGGCTCGTGGCTGTTGCAGTAGCCGCCCGCCCCGCACGAAAGTAGCTGTCTGCGGCACCCCCTGGGTTCCGGTTTGATTCTTGACAACGGCGAGGAAACCCCGACAATTCAAGGATGGCTTGGCGTCCCGTCGTCATGGGCGGGACGAGGCGTGTTCGTGGCAGAGTCCAGGGCGCGCCGAAATCAAAACTCGTCGGCTTCATTCCTGGTTTTTCGCGAGGGAGAAAATGCCATGAATCAATCCAAGCGAAACGCGTTCACGCTGGTCGAATTGCTGGTCGTGATCGCCATCATCGGCATCTTGGTCGCCCTGTTACTGCCTGCGATCCAAGCGGCCCGCGAGGCGGCGCGGCGGGCCCAGTGCTTTAACAACCTGAAGCAACTCGGCCTGGCGGTGCAGCACTATCACGACACGCATCAGCGTCTGCCGGCGGGTCAGACGTACTACAGCAACACCCAGTTCAATGACAAGTTCACCTGGACCGTGTTTCTGCTGCCGTTTGTGGAACAGGACACGCTGTACCGCGAGGTGAACTGGAACAGCGACATGGGCAGCTGTGGCGCGAACGCCAACATCAGCAACAAGGAAATCCCGACCTTCGTCTGTCCCTCCGGCGGCGCAGAAGGCGACTTTGGACATACCTGCCGCGTCCGGCACAGCTATGTCGCCAACGCGGGCATCGGGCCCCTGCGGGCCGCCTGGCCGCCTCCCCAGAAACCGGGCGTGTTCATGCAGAACAAATGGCTGCGGATTTCCGACTTTACCGACGGGACCTCGAACACCATCGGCCTTTCCGAGATCATCAAGGTCCGCGAAGGAGCCGATTTCCGCGGCACCTGGAGCTACTGTGAAGGCACCTTGTACCAGCACGACCGGACGCCCAATACGCGGATCCCCGATGAAACCCGGCCGACGTTCTGTCCGGTCGCGGATGCCAATCACCCGCAGGCCCCGTGCATCGGCACCTATACCGCGTGGAATGCGAGAAGGAGCATCCTGTCGGCGCGAAGCGAGCATCCGGGAGGCGTCAATGCCGCGCTGATCGACGGCTCGGTGCGGTTCGTCACCAACAACATCGATCTGGAAACCTGGCAAGCCCTCGGCACCCCCTTCGGCGCCGAAGTCCTGCGCGAGTTCTAGCCGCCGTTCCAGTCACCCTGGCGCCAACCAAGATTCCGCACTGGGGCAGCCTGCAGAAAATGGACTCCCCAAGGCGAACCGGCGTGGCACGGCTCACTTGTTAGCCGTGCTGCACTGTCTGCACTGCCAACAAGTAGGCAGTGCCACACGAACCCGGCAGACCGGTAGGTCATTTTCTGCGGGCTGCCTGACCCCTTTCCGCAGGCGTCCGGAGCGGGCGCGGAAATTGCCTAATCTCACCGGTCCCTGACGAGGGCGGAGAATTTCCCGGCTTTTTTGCTGCTTCTGGCCACCTACAGTTGATCGGTTAGTCCGCTTGGGGTACGCTGAACTGCAGCGAAGCGATTCTTAATTCTTGTCCAGTCTTTTGTTTGTCTTCTCAACAGGAGGATTTGCCATGAAGCGAATTCGGTCCCGAAACGGTTTTACGCTCGTCGAGTTGCTGGTGGTGATCGCCATCATCGGGATCCTGGTTTCCTTGCTGTTGCCGGCCATCCAGGCGGCGCGCGAGGCCGCGCGGCGAACGGAGTGCAGCAACAACTTGAAGCAGATTGGCATCGCGCTGCACAACTACCACGACACCGTCCATGCGTTTCCGATGGCCAATGTCGTGCGAAGCGTTACCTCGGCAACGCCGTACGGCGACGGTTGGACCTGGCACGCCCGGCTTCTGCCGTACATGGAGCAGGGCGGACTGTACGACCAGATCAAGCATGTCATGGGAACCGACAGCGGCACGTACACCTCAACCGAACAATCGCTCGCCGGCCGCGACACGGTGTTGAAGGTGTTTCAGTGCCCGACGCATCCCCGCGGCCCAATCAATACGGGCGTTGGAAAGTACGGCTATCAGATCAGCACCTACAACGGCGTCTGCGGAACCACCACGTTCAACGACGATCAGCTCGATCAAGGCACCGACGTCGGTTACAAGGGCAACGGCATGTTTTATATGAACAGCGATGTCCGCATCGAGGACGTGACCGACGGCACCTCGAACACCTTGATGGTGGCCGAGGTTCAGGACGATTTTGAAGACGGAACCAAGCTGCCCGGCAGCGACCGCAAATACTGCTTTGCCAAGGACAGCGACAACAACCCGCCGACGGACATCACCGAGTATCTGGTGGGAATGGAATCCAACGATCCGATCAACGTGAGCGTGGGCGAGATCAGGGCGGGATAACCGGCAGAATCTGCGCAAGTTGCCTGATGGGCGCGAAAAAATTCCCTCGCGAAGGCTGATCACTGGATCAAGGTCCGCGAGGGATGTACTCCGTAGAG
>Ga0209612_1000270_pt1 | contig 57832 bp, 55 predicted proteins | sample BioC12SIPDNA_FD_185746 | JGI IMG/M metagenome (GOLD analysis project Ga0209612, IMG submission 185746) | Anaerobic biogas reactor microbial communites from Washington, USA - Biogas_R1_B C12 SIP DNA (SPAdes) (version 2) | ecosystem: Engineered > Bioreactor > Anaerobic > Unclassified | place...
TCGGGCGGCGACAGACGAGACATCCTCGCCACGGTGATAGGAAGAGACAATCGCTTCGGGATCGTCAGCCGCCAGCTTCTGCATACACCCCGTCTCATCGGGTGTCAAGTAATTATGAGATCCTACACGCGGGTAGACCACGGGCCGGTTCCCCGGTCCCCGCGACACCCTCCGGCCGCCGTACCGCCGACCCGGCAGGATAGGCCCCGCCCGTCCCCGGGGAAACGGGGGAAGTTCCCCATGATTCCCGGGCCAGGCAGGTCGTGAGGAGTACGCGAGACCCGGGTCCCGATTCGGGAAGGCGGTATCTGCGGATTATTCGGTTGTTATCAGAAAATGCTTATTCTCACGAGTCGAACCAATGCGACATGTACCGGCATGATCAAGGGGTGTGATCAGTGGTATCCGAACGCTGGCATTACAATATAAACAAATATCCCCCCAGGATGATGGTCGCCATCCCTCTCGTCGTCCTGGCAGTGGCCCTCGTGATCCTCGGGTTCAACACGCTGATGACAGGCATGCCGGTCACCCCCGGGATGGACTTCGCCGGGGGCACGGCGGTCACCGTCTTCACGGACGACACGCTTGAGGAGATCGCGGCGGCGTTCGCCGGGTACCCGCTCATCGACGTCGAGTCCGGGATCAACGACGGCAAGTACCTGAAGTTCGGGCCGATGGACGACGACCGGTTCCGCGCGCTCTCGGCCTCGATCATCGAGCGCTACCCCGACGCGAAGATCGACCAGATCGGGGCGGCGTTCGGGGAGACGCTCCAGTCCCAGGCCGCGATCGCACTCGCCTTCTCGTTCATCCTGATGGCGATCGTGGTCTTCCTGGTCTTCCGGACGCTGGTGCCGTCGGTCGCGATAATCCTCTCGGCCTTCTCTGACATTGCGATCGCTGCCGCCCTGATGAACGTCTTCTCGATCCCCCTCACGCTCGCGACGACGGCGGGGCTGCTGATGCTGATCGGCTACTCGGTCGATTCCGACATCCTGCTCACGAACCGGGTGCTGAAGCGGCAGGGGTCGATCGCGGACAAGATGAGCGGGGCTTTCACGACCGGGTTCATCATGACCTCGACCGCGATCGCTGCGGCGATCGCGATGTGGGTCGTCGCGCTCCTGGGCCAGGTGGAGGTGATCTTCCAGATCTCCTCGGTGATCCTCCTCGGACTCGCGGCAGACCTGATGAACACCTGGATGCTCAACGCCGGCATCCTGCACTGGTACCTCGAAGGGAGGGAGGCCCGATGAAGAAAGACAAGAAGGAGAGGCGGGCGGCGAAGCGCCCGGCCGCCTCCGACGGGCCCACCCCGGCGCGTTCTGCCCCGTCCGTCACGACGGCGGGCGGCAGCGGGAGGATCGACTGGAAGGCCCTCCTCACCGACTGGCGGGTCGCGCTCGTGGTCCTGCTCGTCATCGGCTCAGTGATCGCCATCGGCCCGCACCTCGAGGACGGGGAGATCAGAACCAACCTCCAGTACGGCCTCGACCTGAGCGAGGGGGCGTGGCTCCAGCTCGAGCTGAAGGCCCGGGTGGTCACGCTCGAGCCTTCGGGGAGCATCGAGGACCTCGCGACGGCCCTCGGGAAGGACCTGGATACCGAGGTGCTGGTGGTGGACGCCGGCCGGATCGAGATCCGGAAGGCCCTCCCCGATGACGAGATCCGGGCCGCGGTGGAACGGGCCGGCGGGCGCGTCGTCTCGATCCAGCAAGGGGTCTCGGCGGCCACCGCGGACGATATAAAGCGGATCCTCGAGAACAAGATCAACAGTCTCGGGACGCGAGACGCGAAGGTCAACACTCTGACGGGACTGAACGGGATCGCCCGCTACATCCGAATCGAGATGGCCGGCGTCGACATGAACACGGCGCAGGAGATCGTGGGCAAGCAGGGCAAGTTCGAGATCCGGATCGTGACCGCCGGGAACGCGTCCGAGCATGTTCTCTTCGGCGACGCGATCACCTCGGTCGGCCTCCCGGCGCAGGAGCCCCCGGGCTCGAACAGCTGGGGGGTCTCGTTCACCCTCTCCGAGAGCGGGGCGACCGCCTTCCGCGAGGCCGCCGTCCGGCACGGGGCGGTGAACGACCCCGACAGCCACCACCTGATCATGGTCCTGGACAACGAGACGGTCTACGACGCCCCGCTCTCGACCGACCTCGCCGCGAAACTCCGGGGTGGCGAGAACGTCCGTCAGCTCTTCGCCTCCACCGGCGTCGGCGAGGAGGGGAAGAACGACGCGACCGCCCTCGAGATCCACCTGCGCGCCGGGGCGCTCCCGGTCGACGTCTCGATCGCAGGCTCCGGCTCGGTCTCGGCCGCGCTCGGCGATCACTTCAAGATGATGAGCCTGCTCGCGGCGGTCATCGCGGTGATCACCGTCGGGGTCGTGGTCTTCTACCGCTACCGCGAGCCGGCCATCGTGCTCCCGATGGTCCTGACAAATCTGGCCGAGCTGGCGATCCTGCTCGGGATCTGCCGGTTCATCATCCAGCTTGACCTCGCGACGATCGCCGGCCTGATCGCGGTGCTCGGGACCGGGATCGACCAGCTGATCATCATCACCGACGAGATCCTGCACGAGGGGAAGGTGCCGTCACCGAACCTCTACCTGAAGCGGCTCGCCCGTGCGCTCGGGATCATCGTCGCCTCTGCCGCAACCGTGGTCGCCGCGATGCTCCCGCTCGTGCTGATGGACCTCTCGACCCTCCGCGGGTTCGCGATCGTCACGATCCTCGGCGTCCTGATCGGGGTCCTGGTCACCCGGCCTGCCTACGGCCGCATCATCATGGCCATCCTCTCGCGCTAGGCGCCGGGAACCTGCCCCCCTTTTTTTTAGACCTGCACCGCGGCGCGGGGCGCCGCGGGAGAGACCCCGCGATAACCGAAAAAAGCGATCCGCCGCCGCCCGTTCCCCCTGTTCCACCGAAGCGAGGGAGCAGAGAGATGGGGGTGCGGTCAGACCTCGACCAGGTGGTAGCGGCGGGTCCCGAGCCCGATCTCCTCGGCGTACGGGAGCACCCGCCCGCCGTCGGTCTTCGGGTGGACGCCGCGGAACTTGTCCCCGCCCGCCGCATGGTTCGCCGCGAGCCTGGTCCCGGCGATCCCGGTGCCACGGTTCACCAGGTCGAGCGAGGCCTGGTCGATCGCGACCGGGTCCCGGGACGCCAGGATGCCGATGTCGGGGACGATCGGGGCGTCCGACCAGGCGACACAGTCGCAGTCCGGGGAGACGGCGATAAGGAAGTTCAAGAACCCGACCTTCCCCTCCTTATTCTTCACCGCGCCCAGGGCGTACTCGGCCATCCGCTCCAGGAACAGCCCCGCGTCGCTCTCCCAGTCGATGTCCAGCGCGCCGGTGGGGCAGACGTTCATGCAGTCGAAGCAGCCGATGCAGGTCTCCCGGTCGATCTCCGCCCGGCCGTCAACCCCCAGAGAGATGGCGCCCGTCGGGCAGATCCCGGCGCAGCGCCCGCAGCCCTCGCAGAAGTCCTCGTAGACCAGCGGGCGGACAGCGTGCTGCTGCTGCTTGCCGGACTTCGTCGCGCAGCCCATCCCCAGGTTCTTGATCGCCCCGCCGAAGCCGGCCACGTCGTGACCCTTGACGTGGGAGAGCCCGATCAGCGAGTCGGCCTCGACGATCCCGGACGCGATGCTCACCGCCTGGAAGTGCTTTCTCTCGATCCTGACCTCCGTGCCGCAGCGCCCGGCGAGGCCGTCGGCGATGTGGACCGGGCAGCTCACGGTCGCGAACGAGAACCCGTGCTCGACCGCGATCGTCATGTGGTCGACCGCGTTCGACCTGGAGCCCCGGTAGAGGGTCGCGGTGTCGGTCAGGAACGGGAGCCCCCCCCGATCGCGGACCCGGTTCACGACCTGCCGGGCGAGCACCGGGCTGACGAACGCATCGCAGCCCCGCTCGCCGAAGTGGACCTTTATCGCGACGAGGTCGCGTGGCGCGACGCAGCCGGCGAACCCGGCGGCATCGAAGAGCCGGGAGACCTTCGCGATCCGGGACTCGTCGGGTCCTCGGGCGCGGACCGACGCGAAATAGACGGGCTCACTCATGCGGGCGCGTTGCCCAGAAGAAGAGAAAAATCTATCCGGGAGGGGACGGGGTCAGAGCCGGCGGTAATCGATGCCGGCGTTCCTGGCCTCTGCCGGGTCGACGACGCCGCGCACGTCGACGAGCACGGGCCGGTCGGGCATGAGCCTCGCGAGCTCGGCGGCCGTCATGTCCCTGAACGACAGGTGCGCGACCGAGATGATCACGGCGTCCATGGGCCTGTCGAGGTCCTGGAGCGGGACGGCACCGAAGCGCTCGATCACTTCCCGGGGCAGGAGGGGGTCGTAGCCGTAGACGTTCGTCTCGAACTCTTTCAACTCCTCGACCATCTGCTCGACGGGCGACTCGCGGATGTCGGCCACGTCCTCCTTGTAGGTCAGGCCCATGATCAACACGTTCGCGCCCTTGATCGGCTTGCCCACGCGGTTCAGGCCCTTGACCGCCATGTCCGCGACGTACTTCGGCATCGAGTCGTTGATCGCCCGCCCGGCCAGGATCACCTGGGGGTGGTAGCGCACCTGCTTGGCCTTCTGCACCAGGTAGTACGGGTCGACGGGGATGCAGTGGCCGCCGACGAGCCCCGGGCGGTAGGCGTGGAAGTTCCACTTCGTCCCCGCCGCCTTCAGCACCTCGCCCGTGTCCAGGCCGATCCGGGCGAAGAGCATCGAGAGCTCGTTCATCAGGGCGATGTTCAGGTCGCGCTGGACGTTCTCGATCACCTTCGCCGCCTCAGCCGTCCGGATATCCGGGGCGCGGTAGACGTTGGTGACCAGGCCGTAGAGGGCGCAGAGCGCGTCCGTGGTCGGCCCGTCCTGGCCCGCGACGATCTTGTAGATGTGCGGCAGGTCGTGGGCCTCGTCGCCCGGGTTGATCCGCTCGGGCGAGTAGCCGACGAAGAAGTCCCTCCCGCAGGTCTTGCCCGAGGCCGCCTCCAGGGCCGGGACCATGAACTCCTCGCTCGCCCCCGGGTAGACGGTGGACTCGAGCACCACGATCGCCCCGGGCTTCAGGTGCCGCCCGACAGTCTCCGAGGCGGAGATCACCGGTTCAAAGTCGGGGTCCTTGGACCGCGTCACGGGCGTGGGAACCGCGATGATGACGAAGTCGGCCTCCCGGATCTTCGCCGGGTCGGTCGTCGCTTCGATCCTGTTTCCCGGTGCCGCGTTGAGTGCATCGACCGCCGCCGGGTCGCGCCGGAACCCGATCGTCCGCATGTGCTCCGCGAAGGCCTCGGCGAGCGGCAGCCCGACGTACCCGAGCCCGACCACGCAGACCGTCTTGTCGGTCACATTCCCATCCATCAGAACGACTCCCCCCGTTTGAAACGCACCGAAGAGTTACGGTCTCCAGCCCAAAAAAGGGATCGCCGGGAAGAAAAGAGAATCCTTAAACCGCCTTCCCGCGAGGAGAAGGTACCATGCCTTCCAGAACCATGCGCTGCACTGCGTCCCGCCGCTGCCTCGTGCCCGTGCTCGTCGCCGCGGTGATCCTGCTGGGAACGGCCGCAGTCCCCGCGGGAGGAGCGCCGCTCAGCACCGGCTCCATCACCGTCTCCTCGTTCCCCGCAGATGCCGCCGTGACCCTGGACGGGGTGTACCGGGGCCAGACCCCGTCCGGGGGTGAGGCACTGGCGATCGCGGGTCTGGCCGTCGGGCCGCACCAGCTCGTCCTGACGAAGAGCGGTTTTATCGACAGCCACCACGCGGTCTGGCTCGGCGCGGGCGAGGACAAGTCCGTCCGGGTCACCCTCATCCCGACGTCAGTCGACGCCGGGTCGGTCTCGGTCGTCAGCGCCCCCTCCGGGGCGGATGTCCGGATCGATGGAGCCTACAGGGGCCGGACCCCGATAGCGGTCAGTGGCCTCGAGCCCGGCCCGCACCAGGTCGACCTCGACTTAGCCGGGTTCGTCCCGTACACCACCACGGTCGGGATCCGGGACGGGGTGATGGTCTACCTGGACCCCGCCCTGACGGCAGCGGGGACGACCGGGTTCATCGCGGTGGACTCCTTCCCCGACAGGGCGTACGTATTCGTCGACGGGGTGTACCGCGGGACGACCCCCGCCTCGTTCCCGGCGACGGCCGGCTCGCGGCGCCTTGAGCTCCACCGCGCGGAGTTCGTCGACTGGTCCGGCATCGTGCGCGTCGAGGAGGGCGCGACCGCCACGGTGAACGCGAGCCTTCAGCCACTCCTGGACTCCCTCGACGGCGGGCTCGCGGTCTCGTCGGACCCCGGCGGCGCGACGGTCTACCTCGACGAAGCCGAGCGGGGCGTGACCCCGGCATCGGGGGACCTCGAGCTCGGGGGCGTCCCGGTCGGGCGACACACGCTGGTGGTCAGTCTCGAGGGTCACGCCGACTACACGTCCACCGTGCAGGTCGCCCAGGGTGCGACCGCCCGCGTGCACGCCCGGCTCACGGCCACCGGCAGCCCGTCCACCTCGCCGACGCCCGCCTCGGAGCGGCGGGGAACGCTCGTGATAAGCTCCGACCCGGAGGGGGCGGGCGTGTCCCTGGACGGGCAGTTCAAGGGGCGCACCCCGCTCACGATCAACGATGTCCCGGCCGGCGCGCACACGGTCCGTTTCGACCTCCCCGGTTACATCGAACGGGAGCAGGGAGTCGAGGTCAGGGCCGGCGAGGTCGCGTCGGTGCACGCGAACCTGACCGCCACGGGGGGGGAGGCCGGCGCCCCCGCGCTGATGGTCCTGGCGGCCCTCGGCGTCACTGCTTGTGCGGGAGCGATCTCCCGGGGCCGTGGCCGTCGGTGAGGCGGCAACCGATATGGTCATTAGCCCGGCCCACGATACCTTTATGTCCACCTTCGACCGCGGGCTCGGTGTTTGTCGCGCCCGCCCCGCGGCGACCGTCAAAAAGCGATACATTTAAATGGGAGACGCCTCATGCCGAACCGTGTTCCTGACAACGTACCCAACATCCTGATGCTCGAAGAGATTCGCAAGGAGGACCTTTCGTCGACCGGCGGCAAGGGGGCGTCCCTCGGGGAGATGGCCTCGATCGGTTTGCCGGTGCCGAAGGCCTTCGTGGTGACCGCCCAGGCCTTCCGCCGGTTCCTGATCGAGGCGGGCCTGGAGGAGCGCCTCTTCGCGCTCCTCGAGGGGCTCGACGTCGAGGACTCGGCGGCCCTCGAGCGGGCTGCGGACGCGGCCCGCGAGCTCGTCCACTCGGCGCCGATGCCGGAGAGGATCGCCGAGGACATCCGCCAGGCCTACCGGCGGCTCGCCCCCGAGCCGATGATCGTCGCCGTCCGCTCTTCGGCGACGGCCGAGGACCTGCCCGACGCATCGTTCGCGGGGCAGCAGGAGACCTACCTCAACATCCGCGGGGACTCGGACCTGATCGAGGCCGTGCACAAGTGCTGGGCATCGCTCTACGGGGGCCGGGCCATCTATTACCGCGCCAAGCAGGGCTTCGACGACCACTCGGTCAACATCGCGGTGGTGGTCCAGCAGCTCGTTCACTCCGAGAAGGCCGGGGTTATGTTCACCAGCCACCCCGTCACCGGGGAGCCGCTGACGATCATCGAGGGGTCCTGGGGCCTTGGAGAGGCCGTCGTCTCTGGCACCGTCTCCCCCGACAACTACGTCTTCGACCAGCGGACCGAGAAGGTCGTCGACAGGCTGATCGCCCGCAAGCTGACCGAGATCCTCTCGGACGGGGCGAAGGGCACCCGTGAGGTGGAGGTCTCGATCTCTCGGCAGGAGGCGCAGGTCCTCTCGGACGAGGAGGTCACACGGCTCGCGATGTTCGGCAAGATCGCCGAGGACCACTACGGGATACCGCAGGACGTCGAGTGGGCGATCGTGGGCGGTGACCTCTTCATCCTCCAGTCCCGCCCGATCACGACGATCGGGATGGCCCGTCAAACCGTCCCGGGGACGAAAACGGCCGAGGCGAAGATCCTGGTCAACGGGATCGGGGCCGCGCCGGGAACCGCCTCCGGCCGGGTCGTGATCATCGCGAGCGCCAAGGAGATCGGCCAGGTACGCGAGGGCGATATCCTGGTCACCAGGATGACCAACCCGGACATGGTGCCAGCGATGCGGAAAGTCAGGGCGATCGTGACCGACGAGGGGGGCATGACCTGCCACGCCGCGATCGTCTCACGCGAGCTCGGGACGCCGGCCGTAGTCGGCTCGCGGACCGCCACCCAGGACCTGAAGACGGGGCAGATGGTCACGGTCGACGGGGAGAAGGGGGTCGTCTACGAGGGCGAGGTCGCCCCGGAGCCGATGCCGAAGGCCGTGGTCGAGACCGCGCAGGCGGCGGCGGCCGCACCCCTGGTGACCGCCACCCTTGTCAAGGTGAACGTCTCGATCCCCGATGCCGCCCAGCGGGCGGCGGCGACCGGTGCGGACGGGGTCGGGCTCCTCAGGATCGAGCACCTGATGCTCGGGCTCGGGAAGACGCCGAGCTGGTTCATCAAGAACGGGCGCGAGGAGGAGTTCATCGCGGAGCTCTACGACGGTATCCGGACCGTGCTCGATGCCTTCCCGGGCAGGCCGGTCTGGGTCCGGACGATCGACGCCCCCACCGACGAGTTCCGGAACATGGAAGGGGGGGAAGACGAGCCTGACGAGCACAACCCGATGCTCGGGTGGCGTGGGATCCGGCGCGACATCGGGTCTCCGGACCAGTTCCGGCTCCAGATCGAGATCTTCCGGCGGCTCTGGGAAAGGGGCTACGACAACCTCGGGGTGATGTTCCCGATGGTGAGCCACCCGGACGAGTTCCGCCGCGCGAAGGACCTGATGGCCTCTCTCGGCGTGGACGTGGAGGAGGTCACGCTCGGGGTCATGATCGAGACCCCCGCCTCGGCCCTGCTCATGGAGGAGTTCTGCCGGGCAGGGGTCCGCTTCGCCTCGTTCGGCACCAACGACCTGATCCAGTACACGCTCGCGATTGACCGGAACAACCAGTACCTCACCCATATGTACCGGCCGAAACACCCCGCCGTCCTGAAGCTGATCGACCATGCCCTGGAGGTCTGCCGCCAGAACGGGGTCGAGTGCTCGATCTGCGGCCAGGCCGGTTCCGATCCTGCGATGGCCGAGTGGCTGGTCGAGCACGGGATAACCTCGATCTCCTCGAACATTGACGCCGTCGCGAAGATCCGGCAGGCGGTCGCCCGGAAGGAACAGCAGATCCTGCTCGAGGCGGCCCGGCGCACAAATGCGTGAGTGCGGGATCCCGGAGGAGGAGATCTTCGCCTTCCTGGCCGGGAGGAAGGCGGAGGACCTCTCCCACGATACGATCCTCTCGTCGATGTGCACGCCGCCCCACCCGGTGGCGGCGCGGGCGCACATGCTCTTTCTCGAGACCAACCTGGGCGACCCGGGGCTCTTCCCCGGGACGGCCCAGATAGAGCGGGAGCTGGTCGCCCTCCTGGGCTCCCTCTACCACCTCCCCGAAGCTGCCGGGTACGCCTCCTCGGGGGGGACCGAGTCGAACATCCAGGCGCTCCGGATCGCGAAGGAGCAGGGGCGGGTGGCCGCCCCGAACGTGGTGGTCCCGTCCTCGTCCCACTTCTCGTTCGAGAAGGCGTGCCGGATGCTCGGGCTCGAGCTCCGGAAGGCCCCGCTCGATACCGACCGCCGGGTGGACCATGCCGGGGTCGAGGCCCTGATCGACGAATCCACGGTGGCCCTGGTCGGCGTGGTCGGCACGACCGAGTACGGGATGGTCGATCCGGTCGCCGCCCTCGCCCGGCTCGCGATCGAGCACGACCTCTTCCTCCACGTCGACGCGGCCTTCGGCGGGCTCGTGGTCCCGTTCCTGCTGGACCCGCCGGACTTCGACTTTGCCCTGGACGGGGTCTCGTCGATCGCCGTGGACCCGCACAAGATGGGGCTGTCCACGATCCCGGCCGGCTGCCTGCTGGTGCGTGAGCCCGGACTGCTCGAGCTCCTGAACGTGGACACGCCGTACCTCTCGGTCCGGCAGGAGTACACGCTCGCCGGCACCCGGCCCGGGGCGCCGGTGGTTGGCGCGTACGCGGTCCTGGAGTACCTGGGGCGCGAGGGGATGCGCGCCCTGGTCGAGGGGTGCATGGAGAACACGCGGCGCCTGATCGCAGGGCTCGAGGCGCTCGGCATCGAACGGGCCGCGACCCCCGACGTGAACGTCGCGACGTTCCGGACGACCTCCGCCCCGCCAGGCTGGCGGGTCTCATTCACCCGCGAGAATGACATGCGGTGCGTCTGTATGCCCCACGTCAGCGGGGACGTGGTCGAACGATTCATCGCCTCCGCGGAGCGGCACTATGCATGAGAGATTGACGCGGTCACTCGAGACCTGCCCGATGGTCAGGCGGGGCGAGTACCACTACTTCATCAACCCGGTCTCGGACGGGATCCCGGCCGTCGAGCCTGCCCTGCTCCGCGAGATAGGGTGCGCGATGGTCCGGACGATGGACCTGGAGGGGGTCGACCGGATCGTGGTCGTCGAGGCGATGGGGATCCACCTGGGGACCACGCTCTCGCTGATGACCGACATCCCCCTCACCGTGGTCAGGAAACGGTTCTATGGGCTTCTGGGAGAGGTCGCGGTCCACCAGGCGACCGGGTACTCGAAGGGGGAGCTCTACATCAACGGCCTCTCGGCCGGGATGCGGGTCGTGATCGTGGACGACGTCCTCTCGACCGGCGGGACCATGGTGGCCGTGCTCGCCGCCCTGGAGGCGATCAGGGTCGAGGTCGCCGACGTCTGCGTCGCGATCCGGCGGGGGGACCCCGAGATCGGGAGGCCCTACCGCTACCTGGTCGAGATAGAGGTGACTGACCGGGTGAAGGTGATCGGGCACGGTCCCTGAGCTCCCCGGGATCGACGCCGCGGCGCTCGTCCCGGACCTCCGGCGGCTCGGCGCGCGCAGGGTCGTGCTCCAGCTCCCCGACGGCCTCCGCCGGCGCGGGGCGGCGGTCGCCCTCGCCCTCGAGAAAGAGGGGTTCGAGGTCACGCTCGACGGGAATCCCTGCTACGGGGCGTGCGACCTCTCGCGCGAGGGGCTGGAGCGCGCCGACGTCCTGGTCCACGCCGGGCACACGCCGCTCGGTGACGGAGGCGACCGGGTCGTCTACGTCCCGCTCAGGCTCGACGCGGGCCTGGAATCGGTCGAAGAGGCCGTCCCGCTTCTGCGGGGGAGGGTTGCCGGGCTGGTCGCGACGGCCCAGTACGCCCACCTCCTGCCCGGCGTGGCCGACCTCCTCGTGGCCCGCGGGATCGAGGCACGGGTCGGCGGGCCGACGGCGCGGACCCCGCTTCCCGGCCAGGTGCTGGGCTGCTCGTTCGGCGCGGCCCGGGAGACCGGGGCCGACGAGATCCTCTATCTCGGGACCGGGACCTTCCACCCCCTCGGGGTCACGCTCGCCACCCGCGCGCGGGTGATCGCCTGCGACCCATGCCGTGGAACGGCGGAGGAGGTCGACCCCGACCGCCTGCTCCGCCGCCGGTTCGCCCTGATAGAGCGCGCCCGGGAGGCGGCAACTGTCGGGGTGCTCCTCTCCACCAGGTCGGGGCAGCGGCGCGAACCGCTCGCCCGCCGGCTGGCCGCCCTCGCCCGGGGGCGCGCTGTCGTCATCGCCATCGAGGAGGTGACCCCCGGCGCACTCCTGAACCTGGGGTTCGACGCGTACGTCAACACCGCCTGCCCGCGCCTCGCCTACGACGACGCGGCCCGTTTCCCGGCGCCGGTGCTCTCGCCGCCCGAGTTCGAGATCGCGACCGGGCTCCGGTCCTGGGACGACTACGCGGTCGACGAGGTCGGGTGAGAATGCGTCTCAGGCAGCTCGAGATCACGCTCCAGGGGCTCGCCGGGTATGAGTCCCCCCGGCCCGAGCTCGAACAGTACGTGACTCCCGCCGGGCTCGGAGCCAGGCTCCTCGTCATGGCCGCCGGGCACGGGGAGATCAGGGGACGTTCCGTGCTCGACCTCGGGTCGGGGACTGGCCTGCTCGCCTGCGGCGCCGCCCTCCTGGGCGCCGCGGAGGTGGTCGGGCTCGAGCTCGACCCGGACGCGGTGACGGTCGCCCGGGCAAACGCCGGGCGGCTCGGTCTCGAGGTGGCCTGGGTCGCCGGCGACGCGGCCGATCCGCCCGAGCCCGTGCGCTCGCGGGTCTTCGACACGGTCGTGATGAACCCGCCGTTCGGGGCCCAGGTCCGGCACGCGGACCGGCCGTTCGTCGACGCCGCTCTCGCGCACGGCCGGGTCGTCTACGGGATCTTCAACGCGGGCACCCTCCCGTTCCTCCGGCGCTACCTCGCGGGGCGGGGCGAGGTGCTCGGGACGGTCACCGCCTCACTCCTCCTTCCCAGGACCATGCGGCACCACGTGCGGGACCGGGTCGAGGTCCCGGTCGAGGTGGTCCGAATTCGGAGCGTCGCGCGATGACCAGGCCGCCCGGGACCGTCGTGCGGCTCGCGCTCGGCCACCTCACGATCGACGTGTACATGACCGTGATCCCGGCCGTCATTCCGCTGCTGGTGAGCGAGGCCGGGCTCACGTTCATGCTCGCGGGCCTGGTACTGACCGCGTACAACCTGACCTCCTCCCTGGTCCAGCCGGTCTTCGGCTGGCTCGCCGACGCGAAACAGTGGACCGTCCCCCTCGCTGTCGCCACGCTCGCTGGTGGGGCTGCCATCGGTCTGCTGGGACAGACGGACTGGTTCCCGGCGCTCCTCCTGCTCGCCGGCACCGCGGGGGTGATGCACGCCGCGTTCCACCCGCTCGCGCTCTCGGCGGTGGGCCGCGCCGCTCCCGAGGGCGGGCGGGGGAGGACGATCTCGTTCTTCGTGGTCGGCGGCAACCTGGGGTTCGCCCTCGGCCCGCTCCTCGCCGGGTTCATCCTCGGGCGGTTCGGCCTCGGGGGCCTCCCGCTGGTCATCCTCCCTGCCCTGCTGGTCGCCCCCCTCCTCAGGCGCTCGGCGCTCGACCTCCGGAACCCCGTGACGGCGCCGCCCCCCGACGCCCCTCCGAACCAGCCCGGCCCGTTCGCGCTCCTCTCCCTCGCCTCGGTGATCCGCTCCTGGGCGCTCTTCGCGGTGCTCGGGTTCATGCCGACCTTCCTCGTTTCGAGGGGGATCGGTCTTGTCACCGCGAACCTGATCACGTCCGCGATGCTCCTGGCCGGGGTCGCCGGCCAGCTCTGGGGGGCCTCTCTCTCCGACCGGTTCGGCCGGAAGGAGTTCATCCTTGTCGGCCTCGGGCTCGCAGTCCCGGCGTACGCGGGGTTCCTGCTCACCGACGGCGCGGTCTCGCTCGCCCTGCTCGGGCTCTTCGGCTTCGGCCTCTGGTCGACCTTCGCGATCACGGTCGCGCTCTCGCACGAGCTGATGCCCCGGTCCGTCGGACTCGCCTCGGGCATGATGCTCGGGGTCGTGGTCGGCGCGGGCGGGATCGGCGTCGCCGTGACGGGCTACATCGCTGACCTCTTGACGATCGAGTGGGCGCTCTGGACCGTCGTCCCGGTGCTCGCCCTCTCCGCCCTGCTCTTCGCGGTCCTCCCTTACCCCTGGAAGGCGGCCAACGCTCAGATCCAGCGCCTGCGCCGGAAGTAGAGAAGCATGGAGACCGCGATCCCGACCATCAATACCCAGAGGAGCGGGTAGGCATGACGGTACTGGAGCTCCGGCAGGTAGCGGAAGTTCATGCCGTAGACCCCGACGATGAACGTGAGCGGCATGAAGATCGTCGAGAAGAGGGTCAGGACCTTGATGATCTCGTTGAGCCGGAACGAGACCGAGGAGAGGTAGATGTCGAGCATCCCGGCCACCTGGTCCCGGAGGGACTCGAGCGTCTCGATCATCTGCACCGTGTGGTCGTAGACGTCCCGGTAGTAGACGAGCACCGGGGTGCCGATCAGGGGCGTGGACTCGCGCTCGACCCGGAGTACCAGCTCCCTGAGCGGCCAGACGACGTGGCGCAGGTCGACCATCGCCCGCTTCAGCTCGTGGATCTCGCGCAGGGTCTCGGGCGTGGGGCTGGCGAAGACCTCCTCCTCCAGGAACTCGGCGCGCTCGTCGAACCGCTCGAGCACGCCGTAGTAGCCGTCGACCACCACGTCGGCAAGGGCGTAGGCCAGGTAATCGGCGCCCAGGTTGCGGATCCTCCCGTCCTTTCGGATCCGCTCCCGGACCGGCTCCAGGAGGTCCCCCGGGGCCTCCTGTATCGAGACCACCGCGTTCTCGCCGAGCAGGATCGAGACGTGTTCGATCCGGAGCGCCGGCCCGGCCCCCTCCAGGCCGATCGCCTTGAGCGAGAGGTAGGCGAAGTCCGGGAAGACCTCGAACTTGGGGCGGGCCCGGGTGTTGAGCATGTCCTCGAGGATCAGGGGGTGGACCCCGAGTTGCTCGCCGATCGCCCGGACGGTCTCCGCGTCCAGGCCGACGACGTCGATCCAGGTGACCGGCCAGGCCGGGTCGAGCGGGAAGGCGTCCGCCAGGGGGCAGGCACGACGCTCGTCCACGCCGCCGGGGCCGTAGCGGATCAGGGTGATGCTGGGCTCGCCGGCTGCGCGCTCGCCCACGTAGACGAGCGAGCCGGGAGGGAGGCCCGACTTCCCGGAGGCCCGGGCCACCCGTTCCCGGGAGGGGGCGGGCGGTTCGGCGTTTCCCGCCCGTACAGCTCCCGGGGGACCCCTCTCCTCTCCGGCCATCGCATTCAGCTGAGAGCCGTCGCCCCATAATGGTATTTCGCCTGGCTCGCGGGAGGGGGTGCAGCGCGATCAAAAATGGTTTATACCCTGGGTTCGACCAGTTCTGATTGAAGACACAATGGAGATCGTCAAGATACCCCGGATGGACAGAGAGGAGTACGACCGGCTGATCGACGAGGGCTACATCTGCCGAATCGCATTCCAGGGCGAGAAGTACCCCTACATCGCCCCGTTCCTCTACGTCTTCGACGGACGGTTCCTCTACTTCCTCTCGACCAAGTACGGCAAGAAGATCGAGTACTTCCGCAAGAGCCCGTACGTCTCGGTCGAGGTGGACCGGTACAGCCACGACCTCGCCTACTACACGTTCGTGACCATGCAGGGTCGTCTCGAGGAGATCGAGGACTCGATCGAGAAGAAGCTGGTCCGGGAGAGGTTCGTGGACCTGATCGTGGGGCGGGGGCTCTCCCCCAACATCCTGGCGGCGCTCGGGCACTCGCCGGAGGACCCGCCCGAGGCGATCGCGAAAGAGGAGCGCTCGCTCGTCTGGCGCCTGACCGGGGTGAAGGATCTGGTCGCCCTCAAGAACATCTGACCCCCTCCGATACCCTTTTTCCGTCGGGGCGCAGACATAGACGGTGCGCCGCGGGGAGCCCCGCCGGAGGCCGAACGCCGCTTCGCGGACGACCCCCGCGGAGCGGAGCATCCCCGTGACCGCCTCTGGGTTCGATAAGCTGGCATCCTGGTTCATGCTCCTCGCGGTGATCGCGGCGATCGCCGCGACCGTGATCCTGATCCACCTCCCCCCGCGCGAGGAACCGTTCACCGAGCTGTACCTGCTCGGGAGCAGCGGGATCGCCGAGGACTACCTCTTCGAGCTCCAGTCCGGGCGGGCGGAGCCCGTCATCATCGGGATCACGAACCGGGAGGGCGTCCCGGCGGACTATGTCGTGGAGGCCTACGCGGCCCGGGTGACGATCGACCCGGCGACCAACCGGACCCGGGTCAACGCGATCTCGCCGATCGGGATCGTCAGGACCGGCCTGCTGGACGGCCAGACCTACGAGCAGCCGTTCCAGGTCTCGGTCTCCGACACCCAGGCGAACAGGGTGCTGTTCCTGCTCTTCAAAGCGGAGGCGGTCCCGCCGGCGTCGGTCTCCGGGGCCGACCGGGTCGCCGCCGCCTACCGCGAGGTCAACCTCTGGATCGCCGTCCGCTGAGGTCCGTCAGCACCGCTCGGTGAAGTTCTCGAGGATCCGGAGTCCGACGCCCCCGCTCTTCTCGGGGTGGAACTGGACGCCCCGCGCGTTCCCCCGGCGGACCACTGACGCGAACGGCAGGATGTACTCGGTCGAGCAGAGCCTGTCTGCCATTCCCGTGTCGGCGTAGTAGGAGTGGACGAAGTAGACGTACTCCTCCTCGCCGAGCCCGTCCAGGAGCGGGTCCCCGGGCTGCTCGGCCCGGATGGTGTTCCAGCCCATGTGCGGCACCTTGAAACCGCGAACCCGCGGGAAGGAGCGCACCGCGCCGGGGACGAGCCCCAGGCCCCGGTGCGTCCCGTGCTCCTCGGAGGACTCGAGAAGCATCTGCATCCCCAGGCAGATCCCGAGCACCGGCACGCGTCGGGCCTCCTCGCGGATGACCCGCTCGAGCGGCCGGAGGTGCTCCATCCCCTCCCGGAACGCGCCGACCCCCGGGAGCACGATCCGATCGCACGCCTGGACGACGGCAGGGTCGTAGGTCAGCCGCACCGCGGCGCCCGCCCGCTCGAGGCCGCGCGTCACCGAGCGGAGGTTACCGAGCCCGTAGTCAACGACCGCTACCCGCTCCATCCTTCCCGGCCCTCCGCCACTGCCCGTCGGTGACCCACTCGTCCGGGAGGCCCCGTTCCCGCTGCCACTCCCGGAGCCTCCCGTTCCAGGCGTCCATGAGATCCGGGTAGCGTTCCTCCATCATCCGCAGCACCGCCCGGTCACTCGACGGGCAGACGTAGCAGCCGATCCGGTCCAGCCCCTCCTCGTAGAGCCGGTTGTAGGGGGCCCCCTCGCGGAACAGGTAGAGCCAGACGTGGAGCGCGGTCCAGCCGTGGATCGGGGCGGCCGAGAGCTGGACCGGGAGCGACGGGTTTCGCCAGACCCTCCGGCTCCGCGCGCGCCGGGCGGACTCGTACTTCCGCTGCCCGATGAACGCGAGGCACTCGCCGAACCGGGACCGGATCGCCTCCCCGATCGGAGCGAGCTTGCAGACCCCGCAGCACCACCGGTCCCGGACGGAGGGCGGTCCCCGCTCATCGAAGGCCGCGTCGAAGGCACCCCTCCCCCTCGACCGGACGACCTCGGCCCCGTACCGCGCCGCGACCTCGTCGATGTTCGCGTAGGTCTCCGGGAGCTCGAGCCCGGTGTCCGCGAAGAGGAGCGGGGGGACCCGGTCGAGCGCCCGCATCACGACCAGGAGGGTCGCCAGGCTGTCCTTGCCGCCCGAGAACGAGACTGCCACCGGGAGCCCGGGGTGCGCGCCGGAGACCTCGCGGACGAACGCGGCGGATGCGGCCTCGTACTGCTCCAGGATCGCGGCGTTCGCGGCGACGGCGTCCTCCCAGGTCGCCTCCCCCGGCACGCACGGGCTCGAGACGTTCCGGCGGGTCCGGACCACGGCCCCCCGGGTCATGGCGCGGGCTTCGCCCGCCGAGACCCTCGCGCGCCCGACCCCGATCACGGTCCGGTCCGGGTCCAGGACGAAGACCTCGTCGCCGGCCTTCACCGAGCCCTCGATCTCGAGGAGGCCGGGCGCCAGCAGGCTCGCACCTTCGTCGCGGATCGATGGGACCGCCCCCCGGTCCGCCACGACGAACCGGCGCGACGGGCCGAGCAGTGTGCCGGCCTCGATCCTCGGTATCGGCTCCCAGCGATCCTTTTCGGGCAGGTACCGGACGTGCCCGACGACGGCCCCGCCGACGACGACCTCCTCCATCCGGTCCGGGTCGGGGACCTTGTTCATCAGGGCGAGGGCGCCGTCCGGGACGAGGGGGGCGCCGAATTGGTCGCGGTAGACCCTGTTGACCAGGCCCCTGTCGGCGGGGGAGGCCGGGCGGACATCTCCCGGCGGGGTGACGGGCACCTCCCGGGTCGTCCCCCCGCAGGTACCGCAGGTGCCGCCGAGCACAGGGACGTGGCACGCGTCGCACCAGGCGAGGCGGATCCGGCCCAGGTAGAGGGGGCGCATGCAGAAACGTTTGCGGGGTGCGGTAAAAAAGGGCTCGGGGTTGAAACGTCAGTCGTACTCGCGCCAGGTATGGGCGCAGCTGACGCACCTGAAGAAACGGACCTCGGACTCGTCGGCCGACCGGAGCTGCCGCATCCACCAGTAGGCCAGGTTGTGCCCGCACTCGGGGCACCTGGTCGCGATCGTGGGCTTGGTCGAGATGTCGTCCGCCTCGTCGAAGAAGGCGATCTCCTTCTCCTCGCGTTTGCGTGTCCGCTTCATCTGGTCCTGATCGGTGATCTGGCGGATATATCCGCAGCGCCGGCACTTGAGCTGGCCCGCGCTGGAGATCATCAGGCTCTTACATAGCGGACAAAACATTGTTTCACGTATCGAACCGGGACCAGATTAGCTTTCCGACGGTGCCGACCGGCCCCCTTCCCATGCCACGAGAGAAATTCATAACCGGGCCGTCACCGAGTGTTACTGATGATCGGGTACCTCGTCCTGGCCTCGGCCCTCGCCTTCTTCCTCTTCCTGGTGCCGGGCCCGCACCAACGGTACGCGGGGATCGCGGGATGGGCCGGCATGGTGCTCGTCCTGGTCGCGATGCTGCCCGAGTTCGCGGCCGAGAACAACTTCGTCTACCCGGTCATCACGCTCGCCTCGATCCCCTTCCTGTTCCTCACGGCCCGCCGGCTGCTCGCGGGGGACGAGAGGGTCGCGGCCCTCACGCGCGGGGCCGCGATCGCGTTCGTGCTCTACGTCCCGTTCGCGTACATCCCCTCGCTCGGCGACTGGCTGATCGGGGTCGTGACGAACCAGGTGGCCTGGCTGCTCACCCTGATCGGCTTCCCGTACGAGATGTGGGCCTGGAACATCTTCATCCACAACGGGCTGCGCGTCGAGATCATCCTGGCCTGCACGGGGATCCAGTCGATCGCGATCATGCTCGGGGTCGCGTTCGCGGTCCCGGCCACCCTCCGGCAGCGGGCGCTCGCGTTCCTGGCCGTTGCCCCGGTGATCTACGCCCTGAACCTGGTCCGGAACGTCTTCGTGATCGTGGCATACACCGACCAGTGGTTCCCGTACCTACCCGCGATCGCGAGCAACGGCGAGTACGGCTACGAGTCCTTCTTCTGGGCGCACAACGTGATCGCCGAGCTCGCCGCCCTCGTCATCCTGGTCGGGATCGCCTGGGCACTCTTCCGGCTGATCCCGTCCCTCGGCGATCTCGCGGTCGACCTGGTGGAGCTCTACCGCCACGACCTCACTCGAGCCGTCCGTAGAGGTAGATGACCCGCTGGACGGCCGAGAGGTTGGTGCAGGCAGCGATCACGACGACCGCGAACGCCATCGCGCCGGTGCCGGCGAGAAGGGTGGCGGCCCCGCCCAGGCAGAGCACCAGCACGGTCTCGGGCCGGCCGAAGAACCCCACCCCCTCGAGCGGGTCCTGGATCTTGCCGCCCTCCCGCTCGCCGTACCCGACCTCGGCGTAGACCACCGGCTTGATGAACGTGTTCATGAGCGAACCGATGATCGCGAGCATCACGACGCCGGCGTCCAGGACCCCGGGGACGGGAAGGACGCCCGAGAGGACCGGGATGCCCGAGAGCCCGATCCCGAGCAGGACGGCGGCGTCCACGTACTTGTCGACGATCCAGTCGAAGACCGCGCCGAAGCAGGAGTGACGCCCGGTCATCCGGGCGACGGCGCCGTCGGCGAGGTCGAAGAGGGCCGAAGCGAAGAGGAAGAGCGCCCCAAGAAAGAAGTGGCGCGAGGCGAAGAGCGCGGCGCACCCCAGCCCCAGCACGAGGGAGACAGACGAGAGCTGGTTCGGAGAGAGGCGGAGCACGACGAACCGGCGGGTGATGGGCTCGATGTACTGCCGGAGCCTCGGCCGAAGAGAGGTAATGTTCACGTCCGTCCCCTGCGTGGCCCCCGTGCGGGGGCTGTTCACCAAGTACTCGGCTCCGAGCCCGAATAAAGGAAGGGGTCAGGCCGGACCGCTTTCCTATTTATCTTTTCGGCGCGCACGCCTTCTACCTGCGGAGAGGACCATGCCAGACGACCGCCTCCGGCCACACGTGCTGCTGATGTCCGAGATCACGGCCGACGGGAAGCTGACGCTCAAGCGCGGGGCGTCGAGCAAGATCCTGATGAAGTACATGGCCCCCGAGACCGAGGTGCTGCTCCACGAGACGCGGGCTGCCTGCGACGCGATCATGGTCGGGTCGAACACGATCCGGATCGACAACTCCTTTCTGACGGTGCGCTACAGCGAGGGGAAGAGCCCGCTCCGGGTGATACCCTCCTCGGACGCCGCCATCCCCCCGGGCGCGAACGTGCTCAAGCCCGACGCCCCCACCGTGATCGCCGTCGCCGGGACGGCGCCCGCCGAGCGGGTCGCGTTTCTCCGCGCCGCGGGCGCGGACGTGCTCGTCGCGGGCACCGGACGCGTCGACCTGCCGCTCCTGATGCGCCGCCTGGTCGAGGACTACGGGGTCCGGCGGATGATGGTCGAGGGCGGGCCGACGCTGAACTGGCACATGCTCCACCACCGGCTCGTGGACGAGATCCGGCTCATCCACCTGCCGTTCATCGTCGGCGGCGAGGACACGCCCTCGCTCGTCGGCGGGATGCGGATCGAGTCCGAGGACGAGATGATCCGGCTCTCGCTCAAGGCCCACTACCTCTGCGGCACGAATCTGGTGACCGAGTACGACGTGGTCTACTCCTAGACCATCCGGAGCGGGTCGGTTTTCATGAACTCCCGGCAGACCGTGGTCGCGTACTGCCCGGGCCCGAGGGCGAACGCCAGGGTGACCGCGTCTTCGTCGATGGCCAGGGAGACGTCCGTCGCGAGCCGGATCCGGCGGACGGCGCCGGAGAACGGGGTGCCGACCAGCGCGGCGGCGTCCGCGAGCCCGCGGTGGTCCACCCCGTCGGCCTCCATGAGCCGCCGTGTGACCGCGTCGGTCTCGCCCCGCTCGACGAACGGCTCGCTCCCCGGCATCGCGATCCCGACGGCGGCGCGTCCCCGGGCCAGGAGGAGGCGCGCCTGCCCCAGGGTGGCGCCGGTGACCGTGTCGACACGGCCGTCGGGAAAGACGAGCCGGTCGCCCGGCTCGACCCCGTCGAGCCGGAGCCCGCGGGCGATCCGGGCCGAGAGCACGCGGTTGAAGAGGTGCGACTGGTAGGCCGAGACCAGCATCGCGGCGAGCTTCGGCGGGAGGACGCGGATCGCCCCCGCCCAGTCGCCGGGCGCCGAGACGAGGTGGTGGAGCATCGCCCGCTCGAACCGGAGCGGCACCGGGAACCGGGCGAGACCGGCCCGCGGGTCCCGGTCGGCGAGGAATGCCTCGCGGGCAGTCCGGACCGGTTCGGACTCGGTCGCGAACGAGCGACCGATGTAGGCGGCGACCGCCCCCTCGACGTCTCCCGAAGCGAGCAGCCGGCCGATCAGGTGGGTGATCGGCCTGACGACGCCGAACCGCTGGAGCCCTACGTAGTTCGGGATCCCCGTCCCGACCACCTCGCAGGCCGCCGCGCACCGGGGTTCGAGATCGCCGGGGTCGCAGTCGCGGACCACCAGCCGGAAGCGGTTGCCGGCGAGGTCGCCGAGAGCGAGCGCGCGGTTTGCCTGGCCGACCGGCTCGAGGGTGAGGTCCGGGATCCGGACGTCACGAACGGCGCGCTCCCCGACGTTGTAGAGCGAGACCAGCTGGGACGTCACGGCCCGCCGGTCCTTGGTCCCGGCGTACGAGATCCGCCGGTGGCTGATCCCCAGGCGGCTGGCGACGGCGCGGATCGCTTTCGACTGCTCCCAGTTCGTCTTGGTGAGCCGGCAGACCAGGTACGGCCCCCCGGTCAGCGGCGGCGGGGTTTCGCACTCCTCGACCACGAAGTCGCCGGGCGAGGCCCGGAGCCGCCCCCCGATCCCGGGACCGTCACCAGCGTAGAAGCAGAGCCCGAGCGAACGCTCGAGAGGGTCGTGCGCGGGGATCATAGGAGGGGCAGGTCGCCGGTGACGCGGTCGAGCGCCTCGGAGCGGGCCGGCCCGAGCCCGAGCGCCGTGACCGTGCCCGGCGGGACCTCGGTCAGGCCCGCGTCCATGATCAGCGAGGTCGAGATCCCTTGTGTCTCGGCGATCACCTTCAGCTCGTACAAAGCCGCGAGGGACGGGACCTTGAGCACGACCTTCTTCTGACCCTCGGCGAGCCAGGCGCGCCGCTCCTCTTTCCCGGCGTGCTCGTACGCCCCGATCGCGGCGTGCGCGACCTGGGCGCACCGCTTGCCGCACGAGATCTTCAGGTCCGCTCGGATGAGCAGGCACTGCTTGTACCGGAACTCGGTCTCGGCGACCATCCCTGTACCCGAGCGCGCTCATCCGAGATAGGCCTGCCGCGCCCGGGAGGCGCCTGGCGGGGACCGGGGCCCGGAGAATAGGAGAGGGGACGGGGACGCCCCGGGTGGCCTGCCGGTCACTCCCCCCGGGCAGCCCCGGCCCGGATCACGATGTGCGCCCGCCGGTAGGTGCCGCGGAACCGGAGCCCCTCGTTCCCCATCGTCAGGGCGGTCCTGAGCGCCCGGCGCAGGTGGTTCTCGCCGCGGGAGTCGATCCCGCCCATCCGGGCGGCGCAGTCGACCACCGCGTCCCCGATCGTCGGGTAGATCACGGGTTCAGAGACCTCGGCGGACGCCACCGAGGGCTCGTGCCCGAGGAGTCGGAGCGCGCCGATCAGGTCCGAGGCGTACGGAGGGTCGACGTACGGCGACCCGTGCACGCCCGGCCACTGGGCGGCCAGGAACCGGATCTGCGGGGGCGGGCTCTCGGGCCAGAAGAGGTGGAGTGTCTCCCCCGTCAGGCCGAGGAGCGCCCCGAGCGTCGGCTCGAGCTCCGGGTTGTAGAGCGCCGCCGACCCGACGACATGGTCGAATTGCCCGGAGAGGGAGATCACGCCGAGGGCCCCCTTCAGGACCGTGACCGACTCCTCGACCCGCTTCTGTCTCGCGCAGGCCCCTAGGAACGCGGCGTACCGGGAGGAGCGTGTGACGACGGTCGGCAGGGCGCCGCGGCGCGCCATCAGGAACGGGAGGAGCGGCGTGCCCTCGACGATCAGGACCGTCCGGTCCGCGAGCCCCTCCTCGTCCGGGCAGATCTCGGCGAGGTAGCCCCTCGCCTCCTCCATCGCGGGGCCGGCGTTCCGGGCGATGTCCTCCAGGGCGGTACCCGGCCGGAGGGGGAGCAGGTGGGGCGTTTCCAGGTGGCGGCGCATCGGGTCGCCCCAGGCTGACACGATCTCGTTCTGTGCAGAGCTCCCGTTCATACCGGACACCGTCGGTGCCGGCCCGGTGCAGGGCCCGGCACGGTCGAGCTCTATTGGCATGAAAGCCAGAAGAGGGTATCGGGCGTCGAGCCCGGCGGGGGGCCATGCCCGGGCGAGAAGAAACGGCTGGATCCCGCCGGGACATCCGGTCACAACCTTGATGTGCTCGGGGGCTGAGATTGATCGACGAGCGCCTCCTCGGCGCGGTCCCTCGGCGACCGTATCGGGTCCCGTGCCGGGGCGGGATGGGGGGGAAGGTCTGCCAGGGATGTGGTCTCTTCAGGGACGGACACGGACGGCGGGGGGACGGCGGTGACCTCCGGGGCGGCCCCGATACCGTACCAGGAGCTGATCGAGCGCTCCCCCTTCCCGATGGCGCTGATCGACCGGGGGGGGGAGTACCGGCTCGTCAACCGGAAGTTCCGGGAGATCTTCGGCTGGAGCCTGGACGACGTCTCGAGCGGCCGGGAATGGTTCGCGCGCGCCTTCCCCGACGAGGAGGAACGGAGAGAGGCCGTCCGGGCGTGGAGAGAGGACCTCGGTGCGGACGACACCGCCGTGGTCCGGCCGCGCATGTTCCGCGTCCGGTGCCGGGATGGGGTCGACCGCTACATCCTCTTCCGGCCCGTCATCCTCGAGGGAGGGAGCAGGCTCGTCGTCTACGAAGACCTCAGCGGGCTGGTCTTCCACCACGAGGCCCTGAAGGCGGCGAACCGCCGACTCACCGAGATCATTGAGTTCCTCCCGGACCCCACCCTGGTGATCGACCGGGAGGGGCGGGTCATCGCATGGAACCGCGCGATCGAGAAGCTCACCGGGGTGAGCAAGGAGGAGATGCTCGGGCGATCCGACCGAGCGTACGCGATCCCGTTCTTCGGCGCCCCTCACCCGATGCTGATTGACCTGGCTCTCACGGGCGGGGAGGACGGGATCGAGCGCTACACCAGCGTGGAGCGGCGCGGCATGACCATTATCGCAGAGGCGTGTATCGCCGAGATGAACGGGAGGACGGATGTGCACCTGTGGGGCGTCGCGTCGCGCCTCTGCACGCCCGAGGGAGAGGTCGCCGGCGCCATCGAGTCGATCCGGGACATCACCGAGCAGCGCAGGAACCAGCAGGAGCTCAGGTGGAGCGAGGCGCGGTACCGGGAGCTGGTCGAGAGCATCAACGACATCGTCTACGTAATCGACCCCGCGGGCACGATCACCTACGTGAGCCCGGTGATCCTGCAGGTCTCGGGGTACAGCCAGCAGGACGTGATCGGGCGGTCGTATCTCGAGCTGGTCCACCTCGAGGACCGGGCGATCGCCCTCGAGCGCCTGGAGGCGCTCGCCGCCGGTAGGGACGGGCCGAGCGAGTTCCGGATGCACACCCGGTCCGGGGAGGAGCGGTGGGTCCGGTCCTACACCCACCCGGTCGTGGTCGACGGGCGGGTGACGGAGCTGTGCGGGGTTCTGACGGACATCACCGCCCGAAAGATCGCCGAGACGAGCCTGCGCCGGAGCGAGGCGCTGCTGGCACGGATGGCCGACGCGACCCCGTTCGGGTACTACGTCTTCGACCCGCAGGATGACCGGATCCTGTACGTCAACGACCGGTTCTGTTCGATCTGGGGCGTGGAGGACCTATCCGAGCGCCTGCGGGCTGCCGAGGTGCGGCACAGCGAGATTGCCTCCCGCCTCCGCGGTCTCGTCCCGGGCCCGGACTCGTTCCCCGATGCCCAGGGGCCGACCGGGGACGGGGAGGGGCGGGGCGGCACCGAGGAGGAGATCGAGCTGCTCGACGGGAGGACGATCCGACGGTTCCAGACCCTGATCCGGGACGAGGAGGGGCGGTTCTTCGCCCACCTCCACCTCTGCGAGGACATCTCGGAACACCGGCGGCTGGTCGCGGAGCTCCGGGAGTACCGGGACCGGCTCGAGGACCTCGTGCGGCAGCGGACCGCGGAACTGACCCGGACGAACGACGAGCTCCGTCGGGAGATCAGGGAGCGGCTGCTCGCGACGCGCGCCCGGGTCGAGAGCGAGGAGCGGTTCAGCCGCATTTTCCAGCAGGCGCCAATCGGGATGGCCCTGTTCTCGCTCGAGAACCGGTTCCTCCGCGTCAACGAGGCGCTCTGCCGGATCACGGGGTACTGTCGGGAGGAGCTGCTGGCGATGGGCCCCTTTGACATCACCCACCCGGACGACGTCGAGGCCGGGCGGGAGCTCTCGGAGCAGGTGATCCGGGGGAAGATCGAGGGGTACGTGCGCGAGAAGCGCTACCTCAGGAAGGACGGCACGGCCGTCTGCGTCCAGGTCACGATCGGCCCCGTGCGCGACCCCGCGGGCGGCTCGGTCAGCCTGCTGAGCATGGTCGAGGACGTCACCGAGCGCAAGAAGAACGAGGAGCAGCTCAGGGTCTACGCCGGGGCGCTCCAGGAGAGCAACCAGGACCTCCAGCGGTTCGCGTACGCGGCCTCGCACGACCTGCAGGAGCCGCTCAGGACCATCGTGAGCTTCACCCAGCTCCTCGAGCGGCGGCTCGCCGGGCTCGACGAGCCCGAGGTGCGGGAGTTCCTGGAGTTCATCATTGACGGGGGCACCCGGATGCAGCACCTGATCCAGGACCTTCTCGTCTACTCCCGGGTGGTGACCACGGGGCAGCCCCTCGAACCCACCGATGCCGGTAGGGCGGTCGAGGACACGCTCCGGGCCCTCGAGGCCGCGATCATGGAGAGCGGGGCGCGGGTGACGGTCGGGCCCCTTCCGAAGGTGAAGAGCGACCCGGGCCAGCTCCGCCAGGTCTTCGCGAACCTGGTCGGGAACGCGATCAAGTACCGGCTCCCGGGCCGGCCACCCGAGATCCGGGTCACGGCCGAGCCCGACGGCGCGTTCTGGCGGTTCGAGGTCTCGGACAACGGGATCGGGATCGCGCCGGACAACCAGGCCCGGATATTCGAGGTCTTCCAGCGGCTCCACACGAGGGCGGAGTACGAAGGGACCGGGATCGGGCTCGCAGTCGTGAAGAGGATCGTGGAGCGGCACGGGGGGCGGATTTGGGTGGAGTCGCGCCCTGGAGAGGGCTCCTCGTTCTTCTTCACCATGCCGGCCGCCTGAACGCTCGGTCCCCGACCGGCCCGGCGCGAAAAATCGGCGCGGTTGCTGTCCTCTCCCCGCGGCACGGGGTCTCCCGGCCGGGTGCACGGGCCGCCCGGGTCAGCGGTTCCTGCTGGAGAAGGTGGGCTCGAGCTTCTTCATGAACCACTTCTGCCCCGCGATGTGCCCCCGCCCCGTCCTGGCTCCGGGCGGGGTCCGCGGCGGCTCGTGGCGGGTCTCGCGACCGGATCGCTGGTCGAGGGCGCCGTCCCGGATCAGAATCAGGAGGCCCTCGCAGTAGTCCGCGAGGTCGACGCTGCCGGAGGCCCGGAAGGTCGCGAGATCCGCCTCGAGCCGGGCGATCGTCCCGAGACGATCGAGGGGGGTGAGTCGTTCTGCAGCGGATCGGCTCATCACATCCTCCGGTTGTCGAACGACGGGATAAAGGTTTGGCGCCGGGCCCCGGGACGGGCGTGACTGCGGAGCCAGTCTGGCGGGCGCCTCCCACCCGACGACGGCCCCCTCCCGGGGCGGGAGCGAAAGGGGGCCGGCGAACGACGCCCTCTCTCTCCCGCATGCCGGAGCGCAGGCAGGAGGCGGATCGGATGGGGAAGGGCGGGCACCGCCGTGCACCCGTCCCGGCCCGCGTCGCCGTCGCCGTCCATCCCCGGCGATCACGCGCCCGTCCTCGAGGAACTGCCCGATCACGTCCGCCCCGCCCCGGCACGCCACCGTCGCCACCGCGAAGGCTGCGGGCCGGACCGCCCGGAGCCAGGCAGCGCGACATTCCCCCAAGCCCCGCACGGCACCGGTTCGGGGTCCCGGAACGCGCACCGGGCACCTTCCAGGAGCAGGAGGGGACTGACACCCGGTGCCCCGCGGCGAACCGCCCGGCGAGGCCGATCCCGGCGTGGGGGAACGCCCGCTCTCCCAGCGGGGCGGCCGCCAGGAGGGTCCTCGGGCCCGCCCATCCTCCCTGATGACGAGCGCCGGCAGGTCCCCGGTGGTCGCCCGGGCAGCGGCGAGCACCTCCTGCATTGCCCTCTCCCGTGGACAGACGCCGCGACCGCGCCTGCGCCCGGGAAGCGCGCGCGGCGCGACACTCCCCGGGCCGGCGGGCTGCCGGTGACGGGTGCCGAAGTGCGCACGGGAGGGGTCGCCCTCGCCGTCCATCGTCCCCCGCCCCGGGGACCGACCGCCACATCGTGCCGGCGGCTCCCGGTCCGCGCGGGCGCCCCGGGGAACGGCCGGGCGATCCCTTCATCTTCCCGGAGGGTCCAGATCTCGTTGGCAGTCGCTCCCTGCTCATGCTTGCCGGCCCGGGCCGGGGCACTGCCCCCCTTTCTGCGTCCTCTCCCGTCTCCCCTGTTCCCCGCTACACGGCGACGGCGGCGTGCAGGTCCCCGTTCTCCCCGGAGATCCCCGGTCTCCCGTACCTCCCGCCGGATCCCGGCCCCCGGCAACGGCATGCACGGCACGGCGGCGCTCCTGACCCGGCCCGATCGCGGGGAGGCGGTGCGCCGCCGGCCGTTCGCCGAAGGGAGGTCGAACGGGCGGGTGTCCACCCAGGCACCCCCGCGGTTGACCGGCAGCCCCGGGAGCACCCGCCGCCGGTGCGCCCCCGACATCATGAAGGCACCGCGGCGCACAGTAGTGCATGAAAAAACGATCGCCATGCACGACTACGGAGAACAGTTCGGCCGCATCCTGAGCCTCCTGGACGAACACGGCGCCAAGGGGATGAACGTGACGTCGATCGCGCGGGAGCTCGGCATCACCCGGATCTCAGCCGCGAAGTACCTCGAGCTCCTGGCGGCGAGCGGGGACGTGAGCATGGAGCGGTTCGGCCAGAAGAAACTCTACCGCCGGTCGCGCCGCCTGCCCCTGCCCGAGGTGTTCGACCGACTGCCGAACGCGCTCGTGATCCTGGACGGGGACCTCCAGGTACGGATGGTGAACGCGAGCTTCGTGGCCACGCTCGGGATCCAGGGGAACCGCAACCTGGTCGGCGTCCCGCTCCTCGACCTCGACCTGCCGGTCTTCTCCGAGGTCTCGGTCCGGCGGAACATCGAGCGGATCCGCCGGGGAGAGACCTATCTCGACGAGATGCGGCTGATCGACGATGGGACGGACCGGGTCTACCACGTCGACTTCGCGCCGATCGTCTCCCCCGCCGAGGGATCGGGGATCATGGTCAGCCTCCGCGACATCACAGCCCTGAGGCGGGCCGAGACCGCTCTGCGGGACAGCGAGCGGAAGATGGCGACCCTCTTCGAGACCGTGCCGTCGGGGATCGTGATCTTCGACTCGGCGGGCACGATCCTGGACGCCAACCGCGCCTCGCTCCGGCTTCTCGGGCTCAGGACCTTCGAGCAGCTCTCCGCCGGGACCATCTTCACTCTCCCCTGCACCCCCGAGAAGATGGAGACTCTGATCGCGAAGGGGGTCCCGGCCGAGACCGAGCTCGCCTGCGACTTCGACCGGATGAAGCGCGAACGGGTGCAGAGCACCAAGGCCGGCGTGGCCTACTTCGACGTGATCTTCACCCCGATCCGACGCGACGGCGGGGGCCCGCCGACGGAGTTCGCGATCCTCTTCAAGGACATCACCCGCGACCGCAGGGAGCGGAGGGACCTGAGTCTCCGCGAGACCAGGTACCACGCCTTCTTCGAGAACGCCGCGAACGGCGTGATCATCTTCAAAACCGTCCGCGACGGCGACGACTTCGTCTTCAAGGACCTGAACCGGGCCGCCGAGCAGATCCTCGGGGTCCGCAAGGAAGAGATCGTCGGGCGCAGCGTGTACGACATCTACCCCGATCTCGCTGACCGCGAGCTGAGGGAGATGGGGACGATCGTCCTCCGCTCGGACACCCCCGTCTTCCTCCCCCCGCTCCAGTACCGGAAGGGTCATGGCTCCTGGATACGGCACTACCTCTTCTGCCTTCCCTCGGGCGAGCTCGCCTCGTTCATGATCGACGCCTCGGGCGAGCGCGAGAGCGACGACCAGTATTCTTCGGCCCCCGGCAACCGATAATCGGCCTGCCGGCCGTCTGCCCCCCGGACCGCGCGTGTCGCCGGGAACGAGGAATTTCTTTATAAACCGGTCGCAGTTAGGGCCGGGTCGCCCGAGACCGCTCCCTTCTCCAGTATAAGAACGAGCCCCGATACCGATTATCGGTAAAACGAGACTATATGCATGGACCAAAAAAATTCTCATGTTGTATGAAAGGGCTTGCGAGAACGGGGAAGGGCCAGATCGGCTGGGTCGAGAAACCCAGGCCGTCGGCCGGTCCCCGCGACGCGATCGTCCGGCCGCTGGCGTTCGCGCCCTGCACCTCGGAGATCCACATGATCTGGGGCGAGATGGGCGACTTCATGCCGCCGGACAGGATTATGGGCCACGAGGCGGTCGGCGTCGTTGACGAGGTCGGGAGCGAGGTGTGCGACTTCTCGACCGGAGACCGTGTCATAGTGCCGGCGATCACGCCGACCTTCGGGCGCGTTCCTGCCCAGCGGGGCTTCGCCCAGCACTGCAACGGGATGTGCTCGGGCATGCCGTTCTGCACGGCGAAGGACGGCGTCTTCGCCGAGTACTTCCACGTCAACGACGCCGACGCCAACCTCGCGCACCTGCCGGCCGGGATCTCGCTCGAACAGGCCGTCATGATCGGCGACATGATGACCACGGGCTTCTACGGGGCCGAGCTCGCCGACGTCGCGCTCGGGTCCACGGTGGCCGTCTTCGGGATCGGCCCCGTGGGACTGATGGGCGTGGCCGGCGCGCACCTCCTGGGCGCGGCCCAGATCCTGGCGGTCGGCTCCCGGCCGAACGCGGTGAAGGTCGCCCGCGAGTTCGGGGCGACCGAGATCATCGACTATCACAACGGCGACACCGTCCAGCAGATCATGGATCTCACGGACGGCGAGGGCGTCGACTCGGCCGTCACGGCCGGCGGCGACGTCAGCATCATCGGCCAGGCCGTCCAGGTGCTCAAGCCCGGCGGCACTCTCGGGAATGTGAACGCCATGGAGCACGCGGAGAATATCCCGATCCCGCTCGCCGCCTGGGGCAGCGGGCTCGGTGACAAGACCATCCGCGGCGGGCTCTGCCCCGGCGGGCGGGCGAGGATGGAGCGGATGGCCGCGCTCGTGAAGCACGGGCGGCTCGACCCGTCCCTGATGCTGACCCACCGGTTCACGAACTTCGCGGACATCGAGGAGGCGCTGATCCTGATGCACGAGAAGCCGAGAGACCTGATCAAGCCCGCGGTGATCCTGGAGTAACCGCGAGACACGGAGAGATGTAGAATGGCAATGTTTGATTTGCACGGACGGGTGGCAGTCGTTTCGGGCGCCTCGTCGGGTATCGGCGTTCAGATGGCGAAGGCCCTCGCGGGCCAGGGCGCGGACATGGCGATCATGGCCCGGCGCAAAGAGAAGCTCGAGGAGGTCGCGGCGGAGATCCGCGCCCTCGGCGTCCGGTGCCTGCCCGTCCAGTGCGACGTCACGAGCACCGAGTCGATCAAAAAAGCGGTCGAGACGATCGTGAAAGAGTACGGCAGGGTGGACATCCTGCTCAACAACGCCGGGAACGCCCACATGGCCCCGTTCCTGGAGTACCCGGACGACGGCTGGGAATCCACGGTCGCCGTCGACCTGACGGCCGTCTTCAAGGTGGCTCGCGAGTTCGGCAGGGTGATGGCGAAGAACAACTACGGCCGGATCATCAACACGGCCTCGATGTACGGACTGGTCGGTGCCACGGCGTCGACGGTCGGATACCAGGCGGCGAAGGGCGGCGTGGTCAACCTGACGCGCCAGATCGCGGTGGAGATGGCCCAGTACAACGTCACCTGCAACGCGATCTGCCCCGGGTTCTTCCCGACGCCACTGACGAAAGAGGCGCTCTCGTCCCCGCAGTGGCAGGAGTACGTGAACGCAATGGTCCCAATGAAGCGGAACGGGCGCGATGGTGAGCTGAACGCGGCGATTGTCTACCTGGCGAGCGACGAGGCGTCCTACACCACGGGCACGGTCACGGTCGTCGATGGCGGCTATACCGCGATGTGAATTGAGACCTGAACAGTCATCGATGAGATCAAGGAACAAGGGGAATTAATGAAGATCGGAGTAATAGGAGGAACCGGCGGGCAGGGCCTCGGCATCGCCCTCCGGTTCGTGCAGGCGGGCGAGGACGTGATCATCGGCTCGCGGACGGTCGACAAGGCGGAGGCCGCGGCGACCAAGGTCAGGGAGCTCCTCCCGGGCGCGACGAACATCCGGGCCGGCGCGAACCCCGACGTGGCGAAAGAGGCCGACGTCCTGGTGCTGACCGTGCCGCTCGCGGCGCAGAAAGACACGCTCCTCTCCATCAAGGAGGGGGCGAAGGGCAAGCCGCTGCTCGACGCCACGGGGCCGCTCGAGTCGGCCATCGGCGGGTCGGCCACCATGTGCCTGCTCCTGCCCGAGGGCTCGGCGGCGCAGCGGGCGCAGGCGATCCTGCCGGAGGCGAAGGTGATCTGCGCGTTCAACAACATCAGCCAGACCTGGTGGATGGTGATCGACGAGCCGATCGACTGCGACTGCCTGATCTGCGGCGACGACAAGGAGGCGAAGGCCCTGGTGACCCCGCTCATCGAGAAGGTCCCGGGCCTGCGCGTCATCGACTGCGGCGCGCTCGAGCGCGCGAGCATCATCGAGAAGATCACGCCGCTGTTGATCGGCCTGAACATCCGGAACAAGTGCCAGTTCGGCGGCATCCGGATCACCGGGCTCGACAAGGGCCGCGTCTGCTAGTATCGCGATTCGAACACCAAAGTCCAGAGGAATCATCATGGGAAGACTTGACGGAAAGGTAGCAATTGTGACCGGAGCCAGCTCCGGGATGGGCGAGGCGATCACGAAGCTTTTTGCGAAGGAGGGGGCCACCGTGCTCGCCATCGCGCGTCGGAAGGAGAAGCTCCAGCACGTCATCGACGAGGTCACCAAGAAGGGCGGCAAGGCCGTCGCCCTGGCCGGCGACGTCGCGAACGAGGCGGACGTCAAGAACGCCGTGAAGACGGCCGTCGAGCAGTACGGCAAGCTCGACATCGTCGTCAACAACGCGGGCGCGCTCGACAAGGTCGCGCCCGTCGCCGACCTGGACGACGAGACGTGGAGGAACGTCTTCGCCGTCAACGTCGACGGCCCGATGTACATGTTCCGCGCCGCGATCCCCGAGATGCTCAAGAACCCCGGCGACGCCGAGGGGCTAAACAAGGGCGCTTTCGTGACGGTCTCGTCCATCGGCGGGACCCACGGCGGGCATACCGGGGCCGCGTACACGGCGTCCAAGCACGCGAACCTCGGGCTCGCGAAGAACGTCGGCTACATGTACGCCAAGAAGGGCATCCGGTCCAACATCATCGCGCCCGGGTACGTCGCGACCGAGATGGTGGACCTCTCGAGGACGACCCAGAGCCACGCCGAGGGCATGGAGATCGTCTCCGCCGGTGTCGGGGCCAACCCGCGCATGGGAAAGGCCGAGGAGATCGCCGAACTGGCCCTCTTCCTCGCGTCCGATGAGTCGAGCCTGGTCAACGGCGTGGTCGTCGCGGCCGACGCCGGCTGGTCCGCGTACTGAGATAAGGAGAGCAGGCGATCAGAACCCTGCCGGGCGGGTGCGCGGGCTCGTCCCCGCGCCCCGGCAACGGCGGGAGGAACCAGCATCTCCGCACATGCCCGCCCGGATAGACGTCGTGGTCTGGTGGGGTGGAAAGTGTGACCGTGGATGCTGTCCGTGAGGCTGCATGTCCGACATGACGGAGCAGCCGAAACGAGGAGAGGATTACTATGGTCAAAGGATGGGAATTTACCTACACGCATCAACCGCTGAGACTTGTTGAAAAACCCGATCCGGTCGCGCAACCCGGCTATGTCGTGCTGGATGTCAAGGCCAGCGGGCTCTGCCACTCTGACGTCGGCGCGATGGAGGACGAGAGCTGGATGGCCCTGATGAAGGCCCCGCTCTACATCGGCCACGAGTATGCCGGCGTCATCACCGAGGTCGGCGAGGGCGTCACGAAGTTCAAGATCGGCGACAAGGTCGGCGTCTGTCCCGTGATCCAGAAGGAGGGGCTACCGTCCGAGGGCGGCGGAGGCTACACTCGCGACGGCGGGTACGCCACGAAGTCGACCGCGCCGGAAGAGGCGCTCGTGCCGATCCCCGAGGGGGTCACCTGGGCACAGGCTGCCGCGGCCACGGACGCGGGCATGACCTCCCACCACGCCGTCGTCGCAAACGGGGGCGTCAAGAAGGGCATGAAGGTCGGCATCATCGGCATCGGGGGCCTGGGGTCGATCGGCGCCCGGGTCGCCGTCCTCTCGGGCGCGGAGGTGTACGCCGCGACCAGGAGCCCCGCCGCGCAGGCAGAGGCCCTGAAACTCGGGTGCAAGGCCGTGTACTCGAACATCCTCGAGGCGGCCAAGCACGACCTGGACGTCGTCGTCGACTTCGCCGGAGCGGGCCAGACGACCACGGACGCCCTCGAGGCGGTCCGCCCCGACGGGCGCGTGGTCCTGGTCGGCATGGCAAATCTCGCGCCCGTCGTCAACGCCATGACCATGATCACCCACCGGCTCACCCTCGTGGGGAGCAACGGGGGCAATGTCGACGACATCGCGGCCGTGTACCGGATGATGGCGTCCGGCGACCTCAAGCCCGAGATCATCGAGATCGGGTTCGACGAGATCCCCGAGGGCCTTGAAAAACTCAAAGCCGGCGGCGTGAAGGGTAGGATGGTCGCCGTCCTGGACTAAAAAAGATCCGCACGGCGCCGAAACCTTTGGAAACGGATAATAGCATAGGGTATAGTGACAAACTAGCCCCCAACCTTCATCTCCAATAACTCAAGGACGCTCTTCAATTTCATTTTTTCGCTCTCTTTTCTGTGATTATAGCGCCACACGTACTCACCTAAATACAGGAATAATGTATCTCGTCGAATACCTCCCTTTGCTGCGAGTTTTCGTTTCAGATATCCCCAGAATCCCTCCAACCCATTGATGTGATTTCCCTTCCCATCGCTGTACTCTCGTTCACCATGATTGACCATCCGATGGACGAACCCTTTCGATGCGATGCCCGTATACGCCCGCCAGGAATCTGAGCAAATGATTGATCCTTTCTTCACCTTGCTTGAGATTAACGGCTGGAGTGTTGCGGCCTCGACATTCTCGACGATTTCAGCCCAGACCAGACCACTTCGGCAGAGAATTCCGAAGACCGGTTGTTTCTTCGTACCTCTTCCTCGTTTGGTCCCTTTTTCCCGGATTGACTTCCGTTTGTTTATCCAGCGCCCACCGACGTAGGTTTCATCGACTTCAACCGTCCCCGAAAAGACCTCCGGAACATCCCGGATGAGAGCGCGACGGATGTATGTCAGTGCTCGAAGAACTCGTTTGCGTTCGATACCGGTTTTGTTCGCAATAGTCTGACTGCTCTGTTCGAGCAGGAACCAGGTGATGATTGCTTTCCATTCGTCTCGGGTCAGATAAAGAGGCAACCGATGGGGACGAAAGTCATACCGACAGTGGGAGCATCGATGCTTTCCCGTGCTCATACGATACAACTTCGCGCAGTGACAGCGCGGGCATACAATCCTGGTCATGAACCCCTCCTATATGATACGAGTTAGGGGCTGAAATGACACTATACCCTAGGATAGACGTGATCATCCTGTCATGTGGGCCCACGGAACACGGCGGGGCCGGCTCGCGCGCTGACAGGAACCACCGCGAAAAGACCCAGGGCTCCGTCGTGACCAGTTCATTGCCGGGACGAGATGGACCGCGGACCGTCCCATTGTACGAACGAGAACCAGAAGCGAGACAAGGAGTGTGAATAGAATGAGAGGATGGCAATTTGAGCGCACGCACAAGCCGCTGGAACTGATCGAGAAAGCCGATCCGGTCGCAAAGTCGGGATACGTCGTCCTGGACGTGAAGGCCTCCGGACTCTGCCACTCGGACGTGGGTGCACTCGAAGACGAGAAATGGATGGCCCTGATGAGTACCCCGCTTTTCATCGGGCACGAGTACGCCGGCGTCATCACCGAGGTCGGTGAAGGGGTCACGAAATTCAAGGTGGGCGACAAGGTCGGCGTCTGTCCCATGCCCACGAAGGACGGCTACGGCGGAGGCTACGGTCGCGACGGCGGCTACGCGACGATGTCGACGGCGCCGGAAGAGGCGCTCGTGCCGATCCCCGAGGGTGTGACGTGGGCGCAGGCCGCCGCCGCCACGGACGCGGGGATGACATCCCACCACGCCGTCGTGGGGACGGGCGGCGTTAAGGCGGGGATGAAGGTCGGGATCATCGGCATCGGCGGCCTCGGGTCGATCGGCGCCCGTGTCGCCGTCCTGAAGGGCGCGGAAGTCTACGCCGCCACCCGGAGCCCCGACGCGCAGAAGGAGGCCATGAAGCTCGGGTGCAAGGCGGTCTACTCGAACATCCTGGAGGCGGCCAAGCACGACCTGGACGTCATCGTCGACTTTGCCGGAGCGGGCCAGACGACGTCGGACGCGATCGAGGCGATCGGCCCGAAGGGGCGCGTGGTCCTGGTCGGTATGGCGAAACTCGAGACGACCATCAACACGATGCCCGTGATCCTGAAGGAGGTCACGCTCGTGGGCAGCCAGGGCGGCACCAAGGAGGACATCGCCGCCGTCTACGAGATGATGGCGTCTGGCGACCTCAAACCGGAGATCATCGAGATCGGGTTCGATGAGATCGCCGACGGGCTCGAGAAGCTGCACCAGGGCGGCGTCAAGGGCCGGATGGTCGCCATGATGGACCGGTAACCGCGCCGTGCGGCGCGGCAGGCATGGGGAGGGACCAACAACCGGGATTTCCGGCCCTCGCTTCCCGGGGCCCTGCACCGGGTCCCGATCTCTCCGCGTGCCGGCGGCAACCTCCGCTCGTGCCGCTACCTGCACCGGGTTCGTGAGCCACGCGTGCTCAATGGCCTGCATGGCGACAGAGCGCGTCCCTGGTAGGTTCCCGTTTCCCGAGGCAGCGGGAGATCGAATACCCGGTCGACATCGGGGCGGGGGCAATCAGGCGAAGGGCCTCGAGAGCCACCAGCGAGACCTGCTCGGGGCGGTCGACCGCGGCGAGTTTCCGCGCTGGACCCCCTTTTTCAGGTGATGACCCGGGAGCAGGGGCGAAGATCCCGTTCGACCCTCCCCTTTCGACCCACCAGGGCCCGGCACGAGGACGAATTTCGCTGATCGAGGTCGGCGTGCTCGAGATGAACCGGGAATCCTCATCCTCTTACCGGGACGTCAAGCAGGCGGGGTCCAACCTGGCGGCGGGTGTGCAGGGCACCGGGTTCTCGCCGGACAGGATGATCCCGGGCCGGCTCTTCCCGCACGGCGACGGGGGGCGCTCCCGGCCAGGGGGAACTCCCCGCCAGAACCCGGGTCGGCCGGCCGAGGCGCCGGATCCTCGCACCGCGACGGGCGGATGCGTGTGGAGGGCAAACGCAGCCCGACGGTTGGAGAACCCGTTCCGCGAGTGGCAGGCCCGCCGGAGTCCCGTGAGCTCCCGCTCGAGATCGTAGGCCCGGGCGATGTCCGGGACTGCCGCGGTGACGCCACCGATGACTGCACGCAGCCCGGCAACCTCTCCGGGGTGACGAGTCAGGCGCAGCAGCGGGCACTCCTCAAGACGACGGCGCGCACCAGGGGCGACGCGCCCATGATCATCGAGCCGCGACAGATCGAGAACCGCGCGCGGGAGGTGCCGGCGCACGGTCGGGGCATCGCGGCAGCCTGAGGCATCCCGTTCGAGGACTGACGTGGGCCGGAACGCGGCGGGCGGGTCAGGCACTGCCTGCCGGCTGTTCGTCCGGATCGAGTCGCCGGAGGTAGGCGTCGAAGTCGTGCCAGACCGAGAGGGCCCCCACCACCCTTCCGTCGGCGCTGACGGGGGTCGAGGTCACGAGCGTGCGGTAGATCCGCCCGCCGGGGAGGCGCATGACGAGCCGTTCGCCCTGCTCCACGACCTCCCCGCGGAGCGCGCGGGCGTGGGGAAGGTTGCTCAGGATGACCGGTTTCCCGTCGGCACGGTAGGCGCCGTAGCGCTCGAGGAGCTCAAGGATGGTGATGCCGACCACCGGGAGATCGGAGAGCGCCGTGGCGGCCCGGTTGACGGCGGCGATCCGGCCTCCTGCAGAGTACAGCAGGGCGGGCTCGTCGATGCTCTCGAGCACCGCCCGAAGCGCCGAGTCGGGAAACTCGCGGGGAACGGTGTCGTCGGCAGAGCAGGCAACGCACGGTCCCATGATGCGGTGCGGGTATCGGTTGGCACGAAATAAATATTTGCCCGGCAATGGTGCACGGGCCGGTCCCCGGGGCGTCCTAGAGCCCGGGTATCGCGGCGATCCGGCCGTTCCCGACAGCCGCCCGGAACGCCTCGTAGTCCTGCCTGTTCTGCTCCGCGTAGGCGCCCGAGTACGCGACCACCGCGCGGTCGAACGGGTCCGACTTCCCGAGGTACCCGGCGATCGCCGCCGCGTCCCCGGACTTCGCGTGGGCCCGCGTCAGGTTCCAGCCGCAGAACCGGGCGTACGAGGCGAGTCCGTGCCAGGGCGCGCCCGCCGAGCCGAACGCGTACTTCATGTCCGGCAGCTGGCGCACGTAGTATTGGACCCCGTCCGAGTCGTTCGTGAACCGGCCCAGGAAGATATCGCTCGCCCCCTGGGTCAGGCGCTGCCCCTCGACCACGCGCCGCCCCTGCTCCTCGCAGGGGCCGGCACCGGCGAAAGGCTCGAGCACGGAGCGGCGCGCCTCCTTCACCTGCAGGATCAGCGGGTCGCCGTCCTCCGCCAGGAACAGGATCACGAAGCAGCGGGTGCTCACCGACCCGATCCCCACGACCTTGAACGCGACGTCGACCATCCGGTACCGGTCGAGGATCACCCGGTGGTCTTCGGGCAGGGAGGCGCGGTTTCTGTCGTAGAGCCGCAGCACGTTCTCGTACTGCTCCCGTTCCCAGTTCTCGTGGCGGATCGGCGGGGGCTGGTCCACGAACCGCCGCCGGCCGTTCACGTCGGCAGTCAGCCTGGGAAAGACGTACTCGTGGACCCGTTTGGCACACCTTCTCGATGATCCGCTCCCGGGCGCGCAGCTCCCGCTTCGTGCGGGCCGTGCGGAGGATCAGGTCCGAGTCGAGGCGCGTGTACCAGACGTCGATGGCGCGGAGCCTCGAGAGGTACGCCATGAACTCGCGGTACGACCCGACGACCGTCGCCACCACGCCCTCCGCCTGGGCCCGCGTGTAGCTGTTCGCTTGCCCGGCGACCATCAACGAGACGGCCAGGCGCTTGACGTCCCACTCGAACGGCGCGTTCCGGGTCTCGTCGAAGTCGTTGATCCCGGAAGGAGAGGTTCGGCTCGGGCGAGGTGAAGAGCCCGAATTTGAGGAGGTGGCAGTCCCCACACGCCTGGACGCAGATGCCGGATGCCGGCGTCGAGGCGAGGTCTTCGGCCATCAGCCCCGTCGAACCCCGGAGGAACGGGAACGGCCCGGCGGACATGCGCCCGTAGCGGATGGGGATCAGCTCCGGCAACCGCCCGGCATTCGTCTCCTCGAGGACCTCCACGGGGTCGCGGCGGCCCTGGAGCGGCGTCCATCCGGCGTCGGAGTTGCGCGGGGTCGCCTTCCGCCGTCACCCCATTCCGCGCGGGAGACGTAATTGGACTCGATCAGGTGTCCCCCGTTCTCGTCCGTCTCGATCCGGTAGTCCACGGTCATGGGGATCGCACCGGAGATGATCCCCGGGGATGATATTAGTATACCCGGGAGTACCGGTGACGGAATATCATACCCGCGGGCCGGAGGGGACGTGATCCTGATATCAACCCGCAGAGCAGGGACGCCGTCGACCCGCCGGCCCCCCTCTTCTTTCCGGCCGGGGGCCGACCGCCCGGTTATCAGGGGGTGGCGTGTCGCCCGCCCGGCGGCGGGTGTCCCGGCGCCGTATTAATCGAGGTGGCTCCCGTCGCAGAGCGGCATCCGCTTCGACCTGCCGCACCGGCAGAGCGTGACCCGGTTCCTGACCTCGTAGGGCGTGCCGTCGTCTGAGATAACAGGGATGCCGCCGCGGACCCAGAGAGGGCCGTGCTCCCCGGTGAGGGGGTCCTCGATAACGGCGATGGACCGCTCCCGGTCCCGCACGATCTCCTCTCCGGTGGCGCTGTCGAAGACCACCAGCCGGCCCGTCGGGCAGTCGCAGGCCTCCTCGATGGCGGTCTCCCGCGACTCGGGGTCCGAGAACTTGACGAGGTTCCAGATCCCGCCGGCCCGGTGGCAGAACCCGACGTGGATGCAGAGCCGATCGTTATCGGCGAGCGTCAGGGACGGGCCGCGTATGATCCGGGCACCCTCGCTGAACGGCTGGCGGTCGTCTGTCTCGGTGCCGTCGAACGCGACCCGCCCGTGGGCGCCGTCGCAGAACGGCGGGTTCGCGGTATGCCCGCACCGGCAGAGGGCGTACGTCGGTCGATCTACCGGGATCTCCGTCTCGTCGTACCCCCGGGTGAAGCCCTTGTCGTCGTAGCAGATCTCCGCCTTCCGGAGCGGCACGCCGCCGGTCACGATGTACGGGCCGTCCCCGGTCACGGTGATGGTCATCTCGTCGTCGCAGGGCGCCGCGCCGGCTTCACGGGACGCGCCCACGGGTGGATCGGGGTCGGTCGCTGTCATCTCTCTCAGCTCGCGTATCGCTCCTGCTATTGGCTCTCGCACGTTATCGATGCTCCGGTCGGGGTCGCCGCGACGTGGCCCCGGATCCCGCGGCCGGCCCATCGGGCCCGGCAGGGCCGTAACGCGGGGGAGGGGGCCCATCCCCGGCGAAACCGCGCCCGCCCGCCCGTGCCGGGAGGCTTCCACCGCGCCCCCCTGCCGGTGGGGTCGTCGGCCAGGCGCCCGCGGCACCGCCTCGAACCGGCGTCGCCCGCGGGACGAGCCGAAGGACCGGTCGAGCGGGTCCGTCCCGATCAGGGCATTCCCGACGGGAACCCGGTCGATCCCGAACTCCGGCAGGACCGCCTGGGTGATGAAGTCGATGACGGTCCGGGACTCCACCTCGACCACCAGCTCCCGGATCCGGCCTCCGACGTCCGGGTTTCGCCTGAACGGGGTCCGTGCATCGATCATCGGGCTCCGGGAATGGGGGGGCAGGCTTCGTTCCACCCCGGGCCCGGCGGGGAGGGCACAGGGACCGTCCCGCTGGCTGGGGAGCATGACGAATCACTCTGTTACGGTGCTGCGGACGGGTGAGGTCCGAGCGGGGGATGGCCGGATTGCTGCCGGCGCGGGTATATGAGAAGCAGGCTTGCGGTACTATTGTGATCGTTCTATCACACCGTGAAATAGGGGTCAGAGATGGGCGAACAGCCAGGTGACGTCCGCGAAGTCGATCCGCCCGTTGCCGTTGTAGTCGTAGGCCTCGAGCGGCGATTTCACCGCGATGTACGATATCAGGTTGAAGTACAGGACGATGTCGGCGAAGTCGGCACCCCCGTTGCCGTTGACGTCGTCGTACTTCCCGTCCGCGTCCGTGTCCCGCGGTAGTCCCGAGCCGCCGGGAAGCTTCGGCGGGGTGCCCGCGTTCGCTTCCAGCCACACCACCCAGATGTCCTTGTCCCCCTGGTTCTCGCCGGCGACGTCCCCGTTCCCGTTCGATCCGCTCCTCCCGGCAAGGACATACACGCCGTCGAGCGGGTCCTGCCTGGCGCAGCCCCCGCGTTCGTCCCACCCCCCGCCGAGCAGCCGCTGCCACTCGAACGCCGGCCGTCCCCGTCGGGTCGGTTCCCGGCGAAAGCCCGTCGGCCGGCACGGGACGGAGTCAGACGGAACCGGCCTGGATCAACGGGGGGACGGGCGTCCACGCGGGCGTCGCCTCTACGGATCAGCACCACCACTGCGGATGCCGCTGCCCGGACGGCACGTGGTCCCGGCCCGATTCCGTGCGTGCCGACCCGGGACACGACCATCCTCGTCGCGAGCACGCCGGCTTCTGGCGAAAAACGGCACCTCTCTCTGTTCCCAGCTCTCGTTCGGCATGAAGCCGCCGAGCCCAGCTCGTCGCCAGGAGGAGGGGTCGCCGTTGCACGAAGGTCTGAATTCCGTCCCCCTTTCGGCTGCGGAGACCGGCTTGGGCTCCCGTCCTACCCGAGCCGGTCAAGCACCAGCGCCGCGAGCCTCGCCATCCGCTCGAGCATCTCCGGGATCGACCCTTCTTCCCCGTCCCGGGGGATCACTCCCACGACGCCCAGCGCCCGGCCCGAGGCCACGAGCGGCAGGTACTGTCCGATCCCGGCCGGCAGCGTCTCCTTTCCGTGACCCGCCGGCGCCCTGTTCTCGTACACCCATGCCGCGATCGCCTCCTCCTTGTCGTCGAGCGGGAACTCCGTGTCGCCCGCACCCCTGACCAGCCGTCCTGCCCTGGGGACCAGCACCACTGTCGGCCGGCCCGTATACTGGCGGATGTGGTCAGCAAGCCGGTCGTAGACCTGCTGCCGGGTCGCCGCTCCCTCGAGATCCCGGGCGAGTCCCGCCACCGCCTCGACCGTCGCCTCGCTCTCGTGGATCTGCGGCAGCAGGTGACGGAGACGGCCGGCGAGCGAGCTGATCACGAGCGCGATCACGAGGTACCCGATGAACGAGATGAAATACTCCCAGTCGGAGACGGCGATGGTGTGGTACGGCGGGACGAAGAGAAAGTCGAAGACGACGATGCTCAGCACGGCGATAAAGGCCGAGACGGCGCGCCCGAGGAAGAGCGCCGCGAGCACGACGGGGACCAGCTGGATGATCAGCAGGTTCGAAGAGCTGATCGTGTCGCGGAGCAGGTAGTTCGCGCAGGTCACGAGCCCCATCAGGATCAGGCCGACGGCCACGTCCAGCGTGGGCGGTCGCGGGAGCTGCCGGTGGATCGGGATCGGCACGTCCTCGAGCGGGTCGAGGAGGTGGAGCGCGATCCCCCGGGTCTCGCGCATGACCCGGTAGACCGGCGAGAGGAGGATGCCCAGCCCGCGGGGCTTTCCGAGCAGGATCACGGTGACGTTGGCGCGCCGCGCGTACCGGACGATCTCGCCGGCCACGTCCTCCGCACGGTACCGGACGATCTCCGCCCCCAGCGTCCGCGCCAGCTCGAGGGCCTCGCGCAGCCGCGCCCGGTCCTCCCCCCGGGCCTCGAGGTCGCCCTCGGTCTCGACCGAGAGCACGGTCCACCCGGCCTGCATACGGGTCGCCATCCGGTACCCCGCCCGGACCATCTGGTCCGCGTACGGCCCGGCCCTCACCCCGACCAGGACCCGTTCCGCCGCTGGCCAGGGCCCCGCAATCGCCTGCGACCGCATCATGCCGACCATCTCCCGGTCGGCGGCACCGGCGACGAACCGGAGCGCGAGCTGCCGCAGCGCCGTCAGGTTGGCCGGCAGGAAGAACCGCTCGACCGCCCGGGCGGCCATGTCCTGCACGTAGACCTTGCCCGCCTGCAGCCGCTCGATCAGCTGGTCCGGGGGCAGATCGATCAGCCGGAGGTCGTCGGCGCGCTCGAGGACGGTATCGGGGACCGTCTCTCGCACCCGGACGCCCGTGATCCGGGCGACCGCGTCGCGCTCGCTCTCGATGTGCTGGATGTTCACCGTGGTCCAGACCGAGATCCCGGCGCGGAGGAGCTCCTCGATCTCCTGGTACCGCTTGGCGTGCCGGCGTCCGGGCGCCGCGTCGTGCGCGAGCTCGTCGACGAGGGCCACGTCCGGGCGGCGCGCGATGACCCCGTCGACGTCCATCTCCCGGAGCCGGAGGCCCTGGTATTCGACCGTCACCGCCGGCACCGCCTCGAGCCGGGCGGCGAGCGCGTCGGTCTCGGCCCGCCCGTGCGTCTCGACGTAGCCGATGACCACGTCGACCCCGTCGCTCCGGCGGGCGAGGGCGTCGGCGAGCATGGTGTAGGTCTTGCCGACCCCGGCCGCGTACCCGAGGTAGACCGTGAGCCTCCCCTCGGCCCGCTGCCGCTCCTCGTCCATCGCCAGCACGAGCAGGTCCTCCGGCGACGGCCGACCGTCGTTCCCCGTCATGGTGCATCGAGGGCCCGGTTGAGGATATTCACGTTCACGTACTCCGGGTGGAACGGCGCGGGATCGGCGACCCGGTGCGCTAGGATGATCGCCTCCACGCCGTCCACCGACCGGTTCCTGGCCGCGGCGATCCGCGGCGCCTGGATGAAGGCGGCCTCGACCGTGAGGTGCGGGTCGAGCCCGCTCGCCGAGGTCATCACGAGGTCGGACGGGATCGGCCCGGTCACTCCTGCGCCGCGGAGTTCCGCGATCGAGGCGTTCACGCGGTCGGCGAGGTCGGGGTTCGTCGGCCCCAGGTTCGACCCGCCGGACCCGGACGCGCCGTACCCGACGGCGGACGGCCGCGGATGGAAGTACCGCGGGTCAGCCACGGGCCGCGCGATCAGGTCGGAACCGGCGACCGATCCGTCGTGCCCGTGAACGAGGGTACCGTGGGCCTGCACCGGGAAGAGCGCGCCCGCGAGCAGGGTCACGGCGAGGGGATAGACGAGGCCTAGGCCGAGGAGGGCGAGGACGAAGAGCACGATAGCCGGGCGGAGGGAGGCGCGGAGGCTCACAGGTGGAGCACCCCCGCGACGACGAGGTCGATCAGCTTGATCCCCACGAACGGCGCGACCACGCCGGTGCCGCCGTAGAGGACGAGGTTCGTCAGGAAGAGCCGGTCGGCCGGGATCGGCCGGAAGCGGACGCCCTTGAGGGCGAGCGGGACCAGGAGCGGGATCACGAGCGCGTTAAAGATCACGGCCGAGAGGACGGCCGAGGACGGCGTCGCGAGACCCATGACGTTCAGGGCCGAGAGCGCCGGGTAGATCCCGACCAGCGCGGCCGGGATGATAGTGAAGTACTTGGCGATGTCGTTCGCGATCGAGAACGTCGTCAGGGCCCCCCGCGTCATCAGGATCTGCTTGCCGATCTCGACGATCTCCAGGAGCTTGGTCGGGTCCGAGTCGAGGTCGATGATGTTCGCGGCCTCCCGGGCCGGCTGGGTGCCGTTGTTCATCGCGACGGCCACGTCGGCCTGCGCGAGCGCCGGGGCGTCGTTCGTCCCGTCGCCGGTCATCGCGACCATGTAGCCCTCGTCCTGGCGCTCCCGGATCAGCCGGAGTTTGTCGTCCGGCTTCGCCTCGCCGAGGAAGTCGTCGACCCCGGCCTCGGCTGCGATCGCGGACGCGGTCAGGTTGTTGTCGCCGGTGATCATCATGGTCCGGATCCCTATCCGGCGCAGGTCCTCGAACCGTTCCCGGATCCCTGGTTTCAGGATGTCCTTGAGGTGGACCACGCCCAGGATGGTTGCGTCCCGCGAGACCGCGAGCGGCGTCCCGCCGGCGGCCGCGATCCCCGTGACCTTGGCCTCGAGGTCCGGCGGGACGGTGCCGCCGGCGGCCGCGATCTCGCGGGCGATCGTGTCCGGCGCGCCCTTCCGGTACCGGACGCTCCCGCAGTCGAGGCCGCTCTGCCGCGTCTGGGCCGAGAACGGGACGAAGACCGCGTCCGGAGGGCAGACGGTGCCGGCCGCCCCGCTCTCCCGCGCGAGCTCGACGATCGACCGCCCCTCGGGGGTCTCGTCCGCGTACGAGGCGAGGAGCGATGCCTCGACGAGCCCGGCGTACGCCCGTCCCTCGACCGGGACGAACGCGACGGCCTGCCGGTTGCCGAGCGTGATCGTGCCGGTCTTGTCGAGGAGCAGGACGTTCACGTCCCCGGCGGCCTCGATGGCCCGGCCCGAGAGCGCCACCACGTTCCGCCGGAAGAGCCGGTCCATGCCGGCGATCCCGATCGCGGGCAGGAGGGCCGCGATCGTGGTCGGGGCGAGGCAGACGAAGAGGGCGACGAGCACCACGAGGCCGACGGCGCCCCCCTGCCCGCTCGCGGCGGCGCTGTAGGCCGAGACCGGGAAGAGGTTCGCGACGACGGCCACGAAGACCCCGGTCAGGGCGAAGAGGAGGACCTCGAGCGCGACCTCGTTCGGGGTCTTGCGCCGCTCCGCCCCCTCGACCATCGCGATCATCCGGTCCAGGAAGGTCTCGCCGGGCGCCGCGGTGATCCGGACCACGGCCTCGTTCGCGAGCACGGCGGTCCCGCCGGTCACGGCCGACCGGTCGCCGCCCGATTCGCGGATTACCGGGGCGGACTCGCCCGTGATCGCCGCCTCGTTGACCAGGATCGCGCCCGCGACGACCTCGCCGTCCGAGGGGACGATGTCGTTCTCGCGGACGAGCACGTGGTCGCCGACGGCCAGCCCGGTCGAGACCACATCCTCGAACGGCGCGTCGGCCGACGGGATGGAGAGCCGCCGCGCGGCCACCCCCGTGCGCGACGCCCTGAGGGAGGCCGCCCGTGCCCTGCCGCGCCCCTCGGAGAGCGACTCGGCCACGTTCGAGAAGTAGACCGTGAGCCAGAGCCAGAGGGAGACCAGGCCCGCGAAGAGCTGCGGCTCGGCGCCCGGCTCGGCGAGCCCGGCGAGGAACGCGAGCGTGGTGACGATGCCGCCGACCTCAACCGCGAGCATGACGGGGTTCGCTCGCTGCCGCCGGGGGTCGAGCTTCCGGAGCGCGTCGAGGAGGGCCTCCCGGATCAGCGCCAGGTCGAAGGCGCCGACGGCCGGAACGCGCTTGCGGGCCATCTACGCCCCCCCGGCCATCAGGAGGTGCTCGGCGATAGGCCCCATCGCGAAGATCGGGAAGAAGGTGAGCGCGCCCACGACCAGGATCACCAGGACCAGCCAGGCCGCGAACGGGAGGGTGTGCGTCGGCAGGGTGCCGAAGGACGGGGGGACCGCCTTCCTACCCGCGAGGGCCCCGGCCAGGGCGAGGGTCGCGACGATCGGCACGAACCGGCCGACGGCCATGGCGAGGCTGCCGGCGAGGGTGTAGAAGAGCACCCCGGCGTCGAGCCCGGCGAAGGCCGAGCCGTTGTTGTTCGCCATCGAGGCGAAGGCATAGACGATCTCGGAGAGGCCGTGGGGGCCCGGGTTCAGGGCCGCGGCCGTGCCGGCCGGGACGGCGAGCGCGACGGCGGAGAGGACGAGCACGAGCACGCCGGGAGTGAGGGCGACGGCGACCGCCATCTCCATCTCGAGGACGCCGATCTTCTTACCGAGGTACTCGGGCGTGCGCCCGATCATCAGCCCGGCGATGAAGACCGCGACGACCACGAACGCGATCATAGTGCAGAACCCCGAGCCGACGCCGCCGTGCGCGACCTCGCCGAAAAGGATCAGGGCGAATGGGACGAGCCCGCCGAGAGGGGTGAACGAGTCGAACATCGCGTCGACGGCCCCGCACGAGGTGGCCGTGGTCGCGGTCGCGAAGAGGGCGGTCCCGCCGAGGCCGAACCGGACTTCCTTGCCCTCCATCGGGAAGCCCTGCGTCCCCGCGAGCAGCGGGTTCCCGGCGAGCTCGGCCGCGTACAGAAACGCGAAGGCCCCGAGGAAGAGGGCGATCATCACGCCGTAGAGGAGGTTGCCCTGCCGTCGGTCCCCGACGGCCTCGCCGAACATGAACGGGACAGCGGCGGGGACGAGCAGGAGCAGGAAGACCTCGGCGAGGTTGGAGAGCGGAGTCGGGTTCTCGTAGGGGTGGGCCGAGTTCGCGCCGAAGAACCCGCCGCCGTTGGTCCCGAGCACCTTGATCGCCTCCTGCGACGCGACGGGGCCCATCGGGATGGTCTGGCCGGACGGGGTCGTCACGTACGGGTCGAGGTTCTGGATCACGCCCTGCGACGCCAGGAGCAGCGCGGCGACGAAGGCGAGGGGCAGCAGGAGGCCCAGTACGGCCCGCACCAGATCCATCCAGAAGGTCCCGATCCGGTCCGACTCGCGGCGGGAGAGCCCGCGGACGAGGGCGACGGCGACGGCGAGGCCGGTTCCGGCCGAGAGGAAGTGCTGGACCGTGAAGCCGGCCGTCTGCGAGAGGTAGCTCGCGGCATTCTCGCCGGCGTACGCCTGCCAGTTGGTGTTGGTCACGAACGAGATCGCGGTGTTCAGCGCGAGGTCGGGGGCCATTCCCGGCGCGCCCGCCGGGTTGAGGGGGAGGACGCCCTGGACGAGGAGCAGGACGAAAAGGAACGCGATGCCAATCCCATTGAAGACGAGAAGGTCGCGGGCGTACCCGCGCCAGGTCTCTTCAGTGTCGGGGTCGACGCCGAGCAGCGTGCAGACCGGTTTCTCGAGCCGCCGCACGAACGCCGGGGGCGCGTCGTGAAAGAAGAGCCGCGCGAGGTACCTCCCGAGAACAGCGGCGGCGGCGGTCAGCAGGAATACGAAGGCGACGACGCCGGCCGCGTCGAACAGGGGGTCCGGGTAATTCATGAGCGGTCACCCGTTTCCGGCGAGCCCGGGAGTTGTCGATGCGAAGAGCGCACCATGGCTGTACCTCCCATGCCGTCGAGACGGGGCGACGGAGGGAATGTGACGAACTGGTGTATGTGGCGGATGGTCCTTTATCAATCTTCCGTTCATCAGGGCGAGCAATATAGATACGATGGAAAATGCCTGCCATCCTGGCGGGGCCGTTCCAGGGCGACCGCGGGGCCCGTCGATCGACGGCGCGGCCCCGATCCCCTCCCTCGGCCCTCAGCGGGGTCTCGGTCCCCGAAGACAGCCGGGGTCAGGACGTCCATGTCCTCAGGGAGGCGTGCCCGGCCCGGATCGTTCATGGCCGACTCGCCGGGGTCTTCGCCGTCTGTTCTGCCCCCCCCAGTTAGGCTGGCCGGCCCCTTCCCTGCGGTACCGGTATCGGCCCCGGCCGTTCGACCAGGTCTCCGAAACGTTCCACTGGCGCGGGAGCCACGAGAGGGACCGGCGCGTACCGGCGCCGCGCTCGCCGGCGCCCGAAGGCTGTCCCCGGACTACGCCGGCGGTGCGCACTCCCCCGCCCCCACCGGCCGCCCGAGCCCCGCGGCCACCTCGCCCCACGCCTTTGCCAGGATCCGGTGGTAGTACTGCCGGTCCGCATGGTCGGCATCCCAGGCGCAGTCCGCGAGCCCGGCCCGCGCGTCCCGGACCACGTACCGGATCGTCATCCCCGGCGCCACCGGCACCCCGGCCCGCCAGTACGACGCCACCGCCCCCCGCTCCGGGCACGTCCGCGCGTAGTCCACCGTCGAGATCCGCCGGCTCACCTCCAGGTCCTCGAGCGGCGCCGTCGCGAGACCGTCGCAGTACCGCCGGTAGACCTCCTCGACCTCCGGGGCGAGCTCCCGCAGCTCCGCGACAGACCGCGCCCGGCCCATCAGCGCCAGCGCGTCCCGCTGGAACCGCTGCACGTACGCCGGGCAGTCGCCCCGCCGGGCCATGATCCCCCGGACCTTCACCTCGCCGTCGTCGAGCCGGCCGTAGTACCACGTATACGCCCCCGTCCCGTCCTTCTGCGGCAGGAAGACCACCCAGTCGAAGGCCTCCACCTCCATCAGGTACCCGGTCGCCGCCTCGATCGCCGCCTTCAGCCGGTCCACCGGATCGCCCTGGACGAAGAGGCAGTCCGTGATCCCGTGCAGCACCTCGAAGCCCAGCGCCTCCGCCAGCTCCTTCGACGAGACCAGGGCCTCGCGCGAGATCCGCGTGATCGCCTCGTGCACGTCCACCCGCCCGAACTTCGCGTTCCGGTACCCCGTGTACCCGAAGCAGGTCACGAGCATCCACTTCAGCACCGAGTCCATGCCGGCGACCCCCGGGTCCGCCTTCTTCGCGGCCTTCGTTTTGATCCGCATCTCGAGCAGGGGCCGGAGGCATGCGGCGAGGAACCCCGGTTGCCCGGGGTGCTCGACCGTCTCGGGCGAGAGGTTGTGCTTCACGATGATCGACGGGTAGAGCGACGTGAAGTCGACCTGGTAGACCCGTCCGTACACCCCGAGTGCCGGCTGGAACATCATCCCGCCGCGGTCCGCCGCCTTCAGCGCCGCGAGGGTCTTCGCCCGCTCGGCGTCGGCCTTCAGCCAGGGCACGGCGATCCCCCGGGCGAGCGCCGCGTACACCTCGAAGGACGAGATGAGCGTCCCGGGCGTGACCCGCGCCGTGCGGTTCGGCGAGAGCCCGGTGATCCGGGCCGCGACGAGCACGCCGGCAAGGCCGCCCTCGCGGTACGTGAACGACTCCTCCGTGTCGATCAGCACGCGGCCGGCCGGGATCATCGCCTTCGGCCGGTGGTACATCCTCCCGTACGAGAAGTACGACCGCGAGCCGAGCGTGACGTACCGCCCGGTCCGCGAGAACGTCGTCTCGAGCCCGTATCCCTCCGCCCTGGCGACGAGCCGCTCGGTCCAGGTGTCCGCGTTCGGGAAGAGGACGACGTCGGGGTCGACGGCCTCGATGAGCCCGAAGAGGTCGCCGAGCACGGTCGGCTCGTCGCCCTCGAGCCGCCGGGTGCGGCCGCCGTCGGTCACGGTGCAGCCGTGGACACGGTCGGACCGGGCGGGGTCGCCGTCGAGCGCGAGGTCCATCACTTCGAGGTCCTGCGTCAGGGTCATCGAGAACCGCTCCTCGCCCGGCCCGGTGCAGGGCAGGAGGCGGTGCTCGGCGAGGTACCGCTGGTCCCGGCGGACGTCGACGTTGAAGCACTGCGCGCCGTAGTCTGCCTGGCGGAGGACCGCGGCGGCCACATCCCCGCCGGCGCTGATTCGCCAGCCCGGCTGTTCGCGGTGGATGGTCCGGACCGTGACCGGCTCCGCGCCGTACTCGGCGCCGAGCGCCTCGAGAAGATTCCCGTGGCGGACGGGGTCCGACAGGGTCAACAGGAACGACGGTGGGTAGGGCGTCCGTTCGACCGCGCCGCCGGGGCCCCAGAGCGCGACCCGGTCCCGCTCGACCGAGGTGTCGAGGATCCACACGGTCAGCTCCCTCCGGCCGGCGCGACCGGGCCGGTCCCGCGCGCGTTCCCGAGCTCAGAGAGGAGCCACACGGCCCTCCACTTCCCGCGCGAGCTCCATCAGCACCGCGAGGACCGCGGCCTCGAGCGGGTCGTCGAGGCCGGCGAACGTGGCCGGCCCGTTCTTCTCGAGCGCGGCGATGATCACGTCCATCGCCGGCTGGTCCTCGATTTTCAGCGCCCGGCGGAACCGGCGCCAGCGCTCGAGGACGGCCGGCAGCTCCGAGCGGCAGGTCATGCCGGGCCTCCCGGTGCGCCGGCGGCGCCCGGCACCGTGGCCCCGTCTTCAGCGGCACCCGTCCGGCCCGAGCGGGCGCCGTGCCGGCGGCGGGCGCGGACGGGGATGTGGCGTTCGTCTCTAGCAGTCATGGAACAACTCCGGCGTGGTGGCCGGCACCCTGCCCGGGCGGCCGGCACGGAGATAGTGGCCGCCCGGGGAAGATGAGACAGGAGGGACGCGGGGCGAAAGTGAGGAGGCGGGAGGACCGTCGAGAGACCGGGCAGGAGAGGGGCCGTCACCCCCTCTCCGGCGCGCATGGCAAGCGGGTCAAGGATCAGGATTATCACACCGCAGGGAGACTCAGGAAGCATGGTCTCGCGCCCCCGCCTCCTCGCCCTGCTCGTCGTATTCCTCGCGATCGCTGCCGGCGGGCCGGCGGCGGCCGCGACGGCGGAGGAGTGATACGGCGAGGGGCTCGACTCGTTTGCCGCCGGCGACTATGCCGCGGCGGTCGAGGCCTTCAATCGGGCGATCGGTCTCGACCCGACGGTCGCCGATTACTGGAACGGCCTCGGGACCGCCCACGACCGTCTGGGCGAGTACGTGGCTGCCGTGCGCGCCTACGATGCGGCGATCTCCCTCGATCCGACCGACGCCTTCGCTTGGCACAACAGGGGGATCGCCCTCGACAGCCTGGGGAACCACACCGCGGCCGTCGAGGCCTTCGACCGGGCGATCGCGCTCTACGCGGAGAACGCCAACATCTGGAACGCCAGGGGGACGGCGCTGAAGTCTCTCGGAAATTTCACTGCTGCGATAGAGGCGTACGAGAGAGCCATCGATCTCAACCCGAACGATGCCTACCCCTGGAACAACAAGGGGAACGTTCTCGCCGAGATGGGGAACTTTACCGCCGCCCTCGAAGCCTATGACAGGGCGATCGAACTCGACCCCGCCTACGCCTCCGCCTGGAACGGCCGGGGATAAGCCCTCGAACGGCTCGGCAACGACACGGGCGCGCTCGAGGCCTACGAGAAGGCGCTCGAGCTCGACCCCGGGTCGGACGAGGCCTGGAGAAACCGCGACCGCGTGGTCGCCGGGCGGGAGGCGAACGCGACCCCGACCAGGGGTGCCGGCGGGCCGTCGGCGCTACTCGCCGCATTGGCCGCCAGCGGTGTCGGGATCGCGGTGGGCCGGCGGCTGAGGCGATAGGTCGGAAAAGGTAACAGATGACGTTGGATCAAACTGATATCGACCGTGACGAGGTGATCGACATCCTGCTCGCGAACACGAAACGTTTGGAACGAGCTCTGGCCCGCATGATTGGTCTGTACGTGTCACAGGTCGACCTGAGCGAATCGGGCGACATCCTCGACCAGTTCGCGGTTCTGATGAGCTGGGCTCTCGACGGCGCGGACGATGATCCCCCGCCCGGCGGGGCGACGTGGGACGAGGAGACAGCCTGAATAGCGCCCGGCCGGTCGTTCGTCGACGGCTCTCGCGGGGGGATCGCGACCGCGCCTCGCAGACGTCACGGAGAAATACACGGCCGACATAGGAGCCGCCCCCGGAGAGGATCGGTACCATGATGTCGGAGAACTCTTCTAAAAGGGGTTAGAGGTGGTTGAAGAGCCAGGTGACGTCGGCGAAGTCGACCCGGACGTTGAGGTTACAGTCGAAGGCCGATAGCGGCTCGTTCGCCGCAATCCAGGTCATCTGGTCGAATAACTGCACGATGTCGGCGAATTGGGGCCGGCGGTTCCCGTTCACGCCCTCTAAGAGCCCGCCCCGGTCTTTATCCCGGGGCTTTCTCCACCGCGAACCTCCGGGGACGGCCGGTCCGGAGGGCGAGAGAGCCGGCCGGGCGCCGGGACAGCGTCCCCCACCTCAGCCCGCAGCTCTCTTCACGAGCGCCGCGATCCGCGCCTCCACGGCGGGACCCAGCTCTGCCAGCGCGAAGGCCACCGGCTACATGGCGCCGTCGTCGAGGACGGCGTCCCCGGTGAAGCCGAGCGTCATGTACCGCTCGGGACTCCCGGAGGTCCCGTCGCGGAAGAAGCAGACGACCCTCCCGTCCCGGGCGTACGCGGGCATCCCGTACCAGGTCCTCAGCGCGAGGGCCGGCGCGCCGGATAGGATGACGGCATGGAGCCGCTCGCCCATAGCACGGTACGGTCCCGGCATCCCGGCGATCTTCTCGAGCGCGGCGGCCTCCCCGTCCGTGCCCGGGCCAGGCTTCCGCCTGCCGGGAGGGGTCGAATCGGGTGTTTTGGTCATACGTTCCCTCTCGAAACGTGGAGAGCCATAGCCCTGCCGGTCGGCCCGGGGACGGAATCACGGGGAGCCGGGTTGCGGCCTGGATGGCCGGGGGACGTCGTTGTTCCGGGCGGGTTGAGGGGGGCGCGCCGCGCCTGCCCGGCAGATCCTCTCCCCGTTCTCCGGTTCGAGGCGGTCCCGGCGGAGCCAGGGCTTCGCGGACAGGACCCGGTCCTGCGGACGCCGGCGGGCCTGCCAGGCGGGGCCGGGAACGAGAAGGAGGGGGGTTTCAGGCCATGCGGGCCGAGGTGATCACGACGGGCTCGAGGGGCCGGTCGTTGGCGTCCGTCCTTACCTTCGCGATCGTGTCGACCACGTCCATGCCCGCGACCACCCGCCCGAAGACCGGGTGCTTGCCGTCCAGGTAGCTGTTGTCGACCAGATTGATGAAGAACTGCGAGCCGCCGGTGTTCGGCCCTGCGTTCGCCATCGAGATCGTGCCCCGGTCGTTTCGGTTCGGCCTGCCGGCGGGGAACTCGTCCGCGATGGTGTAGCCGGGACCACCCATGCCAGTGCCCTGGGGGTCTCCGCCCTGGATCATGAACCCGTCGATCACGCGGTGGAACGTGACGTTGTCGTAGAAACCCTTCTCGACCAGGCTCGCGAAGTTGCCTGCCGTGACCGGCATGTCGTCGTAGAGTGCGATCGTTATCTCGCCCTTGTTCGTCGCGAGCTGGACCTGCCTGGATGCGGGGATGTCGGTGGTCATGGTCGTCTCTCCTTGAGTCGATGTCGGAACAGATGCGGTGACCGTTGCGGGAGCGGACGGCGTCGCCGTTCCGGACCCCGTCGGGGTGGTGGCGCAGCCGGCTGCGAGGAGGACCGCACCGAGCGCGATCAGCACAAGCAAGGGAAGCCAGTCTCTGCTCATCCCCAATACGTCTGGCGGAGAGGAGAAGAGGTTTGTCCTGGTCAGAAGGCGCCGGGAAGGACGTAGGTGAGGTAGACCAGGGCGAACGCGGTCGCGATCAGGACCACGAAGACGCCTACGTTCCAGCCCAGGACCTTCTTACCGTCGAGGACCGATACCGGGAGCATGTTGAAGGCCGCGATCATCGCGTTGATCCGCATCCCGAAGAGCCCGAGGAGCCAGGGGAAGGTCGCCACGGGGGTGACGAGAAAGACGACGAGGAACCCGAGGGCCAGGGCGATGCTGATCCCCGGGCCGGCCGCCGCGATGATCCCGTTCTCGCGCCGGCCGATCCGGTCCCCGTAGATCACGGTCGCCCCGGGGGCGGCGAAGACGACGCCGGCGAGCGCCGCGAGGACGACGGCGACCAGGAGCATCTGGTTGTCTTTCCTGAACTCGGCCCAGTACCCGAAGCGCATGGCAACGAACTTGTGGGCGAGCTCGTGGAAGACGAACCCGATCCCGACCGTGAAGAGCGAGAGCGCAAAATAATAGACGAGCATGTCGGGGGTGGTGCCGCCCCTGACAAAGATCAGGGTGAACGCGATCGCGATGGCGAGCCAGGCGATCACCAGGTCTATCCGCTCGCGGCGGGGGATCCTTTCGAGCATCGGGAGATCACCATAGAGATCGGGCCCGGGGGGTATTCAGGTTTGCCGGCGATGGGAGCGGCCCTCCCGGCGGATCCCGCCCCCCTCTCCGGCCCATCCGGTGCCGTCCCCGCTCCCCTGTCCGTTCACGCCGGGGAACCCGGAGCGCCGGCGGAGAGACGGCGGACCCGTTCCAGGTAGCGGTCCATCGTGAACTTCCGCTCGAGGCCCCGCGCGGTCATCGAGCGCACAGTGCCGTAGATCCCCCTTTCCCTCCAGGGGCGGTCGTGTTTCCCGAAGCACCAGGCGACCCCCGCGTACCCCGAGGGGTCCCGCCCGTCGAGCCCGTAGCGGTCGTTGAGGAAGAGGGCGGTCGCGTACCCCTCCTCAGGGCTCGCGCTCCACTCCATGACCTTCTTGCCCCAGTACATCCGCATGTAGCCCTGCATCATCCCCGCGTGCACCACCTGCCTCTGGGCGGCGTTCCAGTACGGGTCGTGCGTCCCGGCCCGTTCGAACTCGTCCCGGGTGTAGAGGAACTCGCGCGGATCGTCCCGGTGGAGCCCCAGGGTCCTCTGTGCCCACGCGGGCAGGCACGGGAACCCGTCGTAGTGGTCGTTGTAGTGCACGAAGTTGGCCGCGAGCTCCCGGCGGACGACCAGCTCCTCGAGAAAACCCGCCGCCCCTTCTCCGCCGTGCTCCCGGGCGAGGACGGCGAGGGTGACCGGGGAGATCTGCCCGTAGTGGAGGTACGGGCTCATACCCGAGCCACCGTCCTCCCCGGGGTCGCTGCGCCTCCGGGTGAACCCGTCGAGCCCGTTCTCCAGGAACGCCCCGAACCGCCGGTTCGCCTCCGACGTCCCTCCCGCGAATACCGGCGACGGCGTGACCGACCGGTCGATCTCGACGCGGGAGAGGATCGCCCCGGGCGAGATGCCTGCGAGCGTGGAAAGGTCGAGGTCGAGCGAGGAGCGTTCGGGGGGAGTCGTCTGCACCGGGCGCAGGAACCGGTCCAGCAGGCGGGAGACCTTGGGGCGGAACGTCGCTGCGGAGTACTCCTCTTTCGGCGAGGCCGTCTCGACCGGTACCACCACGTTCGCCTCGACCTGCACGAGCGGGCACCGGCATTCCCCGGCGACGGTGCCGCACCACGCCCGGGGGAGCCTGAGGTACCCGCGGTCGACGACCACCGAGGATGCGTTTTTCGCGAGGGCGAGCACCCCGCTGTCGGGGCGCTCGATCCTGATCACGGACCGTATACCGAGGTCCTCGAGCGAGCGGGCGGCGTCGGCGAGCCCTTCCAGCAGGAAGGTGAGGTGCCTGAGGTTCCCCCCGGGGTACGACGGCCAGAGCCCAAAGTAGGCGACGACCGGGAGCCGTGCCCGGTCCGCCCTCTCGACGGCGTACCGGAGTGCCGGGTTCTCCTCGGAGCGGTGCGAGGACTGCATCCAGTAGAGCACGTACTCCCCGCCGCGGGCGGGTGCGGCGTTGAGGCGGCGGCAGCGTTCCGGTTCGACGGTGGAGATCACGGGGTATCGTGGTCCGGGATCTGGTCCCAGCTCCGGCGGGGGCCCGCGGGGGTGGCGGGCGGGCCCCCGGGGGGCTCAGCCGTTCCTCAGCGCCACGATGTCCCGGACGTCGGAGAGGCGCCAGACCAGCGTGCGCTCCTCCCGGACGATCGCCTCCAGCGGGTCGCCCGCGTCGTGCCCGAGCGCGGTGAGAACCCGGGGGGAGAGGTTCCGCCCGGAGATCATCGCGGCGAACTTCTCGCGGACCCTCAGTCTCTCTGCCGGGTCTTCGACCTCGCGGAGGACGCCCTGCAGGCTCACGAACTCGAAGGAAGAGAGGTCGGGGGCGTACTCCTCGATCTCGACCGAGACTCTGGGGTCGGTCCTGAAGTACTCGATCTTCCGCCCGTACCTGGTCGGCAGGAAGAAGAGGTGCTTCTCGTCGAAGACGTAGAGGAAGGGGGCGACGTACGGGTGGTCGCACGCCCCGAACGCGATGCGCGAGACGTACTGGCGCCGGATCAGGTCATCGTACTCTTTTTTGGGGACGCGGGGGATCTTGACGGGTTTCACGGGTTCACCTCTGCCGCCCTCAGTCTTGCGCTCGTGATGTATGAAGGCTTCGAAAAGAGCTCGCCCGACCCGTGCGTGCCGCCTCCCGTGTCACCCCCTCGCCCGCCGGGAGGCGAAACATCCATCTCGTCCGACGGAGATGTCAGCGTGGACTGGTATCGTCATGACAGAGACGGTCTCATACGAACCGGCCGGAACGGTGGGCGGGGTCGAGATCCGGCGCTACCCGCTGCTGGTGCTCGCGAGCGTGCGGGACGGGGAGGACGAGAGCGGGTTCCGGCTCCTCTTCGCCTTCATCACCGGGAGCAACCGTGCCCGCAGAACCATCCCGATGACCGCCCCGGTGATCACACCGGTCGAGATCGCGATGACAGCCCCCGTCATCTCGGGAGCGGGCCGGATCTCGTTCGTGATGCCGGCGGGCATGAAGGTCGAGGAGGTGCCGGAGCCGGTAGACGGCCGGATCGGTATCGAGACGGTGCCGGCGCGGACGCTCGCCGTCGCCAGGTTCGCAGGGCGCGCCCGCCCCGACGAGGTCGACGCGGTCACCCGCCAGCTTCTCGCCGACCTGGAATCGGCCGGTATCGCCACGCGCGGGGCGCCGTTCCTGATGCGCTACGATTCCCCGCTCACACCCGGTTTCCTGCGCCGGAACGAGGTCGCTGTCGAGATCGGACCCTAGCGCGGGCCCGGTCCCGTGACCGGGCGCGGGCGGCGGCTCACCCGGATGACCGCGGTGTGGGATGCGGGCTCAGATGGACTGTTCCCACCCCTGGCCCATGTCGACGATCGGCCTCACCTCGGCGACCTCGAGGGTGACGAGGGCCTTGATCATCGATCTCGCGGCCTCGCCGATCGCCTTCGCCAGCTGGTCGACGTAGTCGTCGAACGCCGGGCCGGAGGTGGACAGGTCCTTGAGGGTCAGGTAGACCCGGACGCCCTTCCAGTCCATGAGGCCCTCGCCCGGCTCCATGATCATGTAGACCGCGTGGGGGTTCTCACGCAGGTTCGCGAGCGTCCGGTTCGAGCCCGAGCCCAGAACGACGGTCTTCTCGTCGACCATGCGCGGCGAACCCATGACCGCGACGTCGACCGACCCGTCCTTTCCCGCGGTGCTGATCGTGCCGATCCTCGGGGCCCTGTTGAAGTACTCCATCAGTTTCGATGACATCGTGACTGCTCCTCTGACGAGTATCCCGCTCTCCTTCGCGGGGGATAAACCTTCGCAACGCCGGGACTCCGGTGTAGGATCTCGGAATCATTTCACTCACACAACCACCTCTGTGCGTACCCGAAGATCCGTTCCGGCGGCAATCGTTCAACGAAGACCGTTTCGGGCACCTTATAGTCCAAACTGGCATGAGGTTTGA
>Ga0209612_1000271_pt1 | contig 57524 bp, 53 predicted proteins | sample BioC12SIPDNA_FD_185746 | JGI IMG/M metagenome (GOLD analysis project Ga0209612, IMG submission 185746) | Anaerobic biogas reactor microbial communites from Washington, USA - Biogas_R1_B C12 SIP DNA (SPAdes) (version 2) | ecosystem: Engineered > Bioreactor > Anaerobic > Unclassified | place...
GTCGTCGAGGGCGGTATCGAGGACTTCGGACGCACCCTGCTCGGACTCTTCGAGGGCCGCAACACCGGCAAGCTCGTCCTGAAGATCGCCTGACCGTTCTCGCGCAGGGCCCTTATCGGGGGAGTCGCATCGAGCAGCGCAGCCCGCGCCGGAGAATCAGTCGGCTCCGGTGTGGCAGACCGCCTCGACGTTGTTGCCGTCCGGGTCGCGGACGAACGCGCCGTAGTAGTTCTCGTGGTACTCCGGCCACAGCCGTGGCTCGTGGAGCACCTCCGCGCCCTGCTCCACGGCCGCGTCCCGGAAGGCGCGCACCGCCTGGGCGTTCGCGGCCTTGAACGCGATGTGGACCTCGCGGTTCGGGCCGATCCCATCGAAGGTGCTGAGCCAGAAGTCGGGCCCTTCCGCGCCGTACCCGATCGCGACACCGAAGTCCAGGATTCGTCGGTACCCGAGGGTGGCAAGGACGGCGTCGTAGAACTCGGCCGCACGCGGGAGGTCTGCGCAGTTGATGCCGAAGTGGTCGATCACGGGTCCAGTCTGCCTCTGGCGGTCCCCACGTGCCAGGGGTGACGCCGAAGACACGGCAGATCGTCTGTTCGTCTGGAGCGGCTACGGCCCCGCTCCAGATCTCCCGGCCCGCGCATACCATCGGCTGGTGCGCAACGTGCTCGAGAGAGTCCAGGCCGGGCCGCGAACCGCGGCCAGCGGTCTGCGTGAGATGCCGTGGTGGTGGCTGGGTCTACCGGTCGTGCCCATCCAGGGTTACCGGCTCATGCGCACCATCCCGCGCTTCGGCGACGCCGACGGCGTGACCGGGCAGGTCGGCAGCGGCCCCCGACGCCTGCGCGTGGTCGCGCTCGGAGACAGCGTGACGGCAGGGTATGCGGTGGGCCACCACCGCTGGTCGGTCGCCGGTCAGCTCGCGCAGAGACTCGCGGAGAGGTTCGAGGCCACCGTGGACTGGCAGGCGTGCGCCAGGAGCGGCGCCACAGCAGGGGAGGCGATGCAGCTCGTCTCTGCCGAGGCGCTGGCCGATGCCGACCTCGTCTTCGTCTCGGCCGGGGTCAACGACCTCAAGGACCTGCACACGACGGCCCGCTTCCGTCGCGAGCTCGGCCTCCTGCTCGACGCGGTGCTGGACGCCGCTCCGCGCGCACAGGTCTGCCTCCTCGGCATCCCGCCGCTGGACCGCTTCCCGGCCTTCCCCAGGCCGTTGGCGGATGCCCTCGGCTGGCGCGGCCGGGCATTCGATGCCATCGGCAAGGAAGCGGTCGCCTCCAGGGAGAGGACGTTCCGGATCGAGGCGACCGGGCCCCTCGAGCTGGAGATGTTCGCCGAGGACGGGTTCCACCCCAGCCGTGCCCTGCACGCGGCCTTCGCCGACGCGGTCATGGAGCAGCTGGAACTGCCGCCGGGCTGAGCTGCTCGCGAGAGCCGCTGCGCCCGAGCGGTTCTCGCAGCCGCCCTCCGCCGGAGGGCCGGCGCTCAGCAGGAGTCAGTCAGCGTCCTCGTCGTCGGTCTCGTCCTCGATGCCAGCCTCCGTGCGCTGGTCGATCACGTCCGCGACGTTCGCCTCGAGCGGGAGCTCGCTCTCGTCCTCGGGCACGGTTGCCATGATGTCGTCCGGGTCATTCACCAGCGCCTCGGGCGACAGCGTGCTGGGATCAGTGGGCGGCCACTCATCCGGCTCGAGCTCGATCTCGCGAGGGTCGTTCATGCTTGTGCTCATCGTGCCCTCCTCTACTGGTCCGGTCCTTCGACCATAGCCTGATCCAGGCCGCCGCCGAAGGCCGGGTTGCGGGATGCGGCGACTCGGCGCTCGTGCAGGCGGCGGACCCGCTCGGCGAGCTCCTCGTCCGGCCCTGACACCACGGCCGCCGGCACGATCGCGGTCACGGGCAGGGCCGCGACCGGGGAGGGCGGAAGGCCGAGCTCGGCACTCCAGGCCACGAGCTGCGCGGTGGACGACGCATACACGATCCGACCCAGGCCCACCCAGCCGTGCGCGGCGGCGCACATGGGGCAGTGCTCACCCGAGGTGTAGACGGTGCACTCACGACGGTCCTCGGCAGCCAGGTGCTGCGCGGCCCACCGTGCGATCGCGAATTCCGGGTGCTGGGTGTGGTCGCCTCCGGCGACGTGGTTGTGGTCCTCGAAGAGGACATCTCCGGTGGGGGAGACGAGCACGGAACCGAACGGCTCGTCTCCCGCGAGAAGGGCCCGCTCAGCCAAGTCCACTGCGCGCGTGAGGAACTGACGGTCCACGGTCGAGAGAGTCATGGCGTCACGCTACCGATCCGGGAGGGATACGAGCACGAAGGCATCCGGCGCCTCGGCCTTGCCCTTGAGTGCCACCGGGCCCAGCGACCGGGTGACTGCCCCGGGCAGCTTCGCCAGCGTCGCCGCGCTGATGGCCACCTCTCCTGCGCCGGCGATGCCCTCGATCCGCGAGGCGGTGTTCACGGTATCGCCGATCACCGTGTGGGTCCGGCCCCCTCGTGTGCCGAGCACCGACACCGCCACCGGGCCTGTGTTGATCCCGACGCGGAAGCGGGGCCACGACGGGTGGCTCGCGGCCACGGCACCGGTCGCCTCCTGCAGGTCCAGGCCGGCACGCGCGGCGCGGAGCGCGTGATCCGGCTGGTCGCCACGCTTGTTGAACGTCACCATGAGGGCGTCACCGATGATCCGGTCGACCTCCCCGCCCTCGTCGGTGACGACGGGGACTGCCGCCCCGAAGTACTCGTTGAGCATCTCCGTCACCGCGTCAGGGCCGTGGCTCTCAGAGAAGCTCGTGAAGCCTTGGAGGTCGGCGAAGAGGACACTGATCTCACGGGTGCCGGAGGTGGTGCTCGCCAGGTAGAAGGCGCTGAACCGCTCCTCGTACCAGGAGCGTTGGGCTGCGACGGCGACGACAGCGAACGCCAGCAGGATGAGCACGTGCCACTCCCACCACGAGGCGTGCCAGTTGCGGGAGAGAACCATCGCCACCAGAGCCTGGCCGAGGAGGAGGTATGCGCTGGTCACCGCGAGCAGGACGGCCTCCCGTCGCGTGGACCACAGCCGGAAGTAGCCGATCGCTGCGAGCAGGTAGAGCAGGACGCCGGGCACGGCCACAGCCAGAGGGAGGCCCTCGGCAGCAGTGGGCGGTGCCGACAAGGGCGGCAGCCCGAGCAGCGAGAGCGCCGCCCACGCGATCATGAGGAGGATCAGGACGGTCCGGAGCCGGCGGGCCCGCGTGACCTCGCGGACCGCTTGTTGGCCGGCGACGTCCCGCACGGACAGGACCGCGAACACCGATCCGAGCGCGACTCCGGCGGGAGTCGCGATCGCGAAGCCCGCGTTCGGCTCAGCGAGCAGCACCCCAGGTGTGGCCAGGGCGTGCAGCCCCAGGAACCCCGAGGCCGAGAGGAACGCGGTGGAGACATACATCAGGCGTGCATCGCCACGCCGGGCAGCCGCCTCGCCGGTTGCGTAGGCGAGCAGCGCGGAGAGCGCGGCAGCACCGAGAACCAGCCAGAAGTGCGCGGGGTGATGCTCCCACCGCACGTCCAGGCTGGGGCGGCGCAGCAGCAGGAGGAGCGCAAGAAGGGGCACGGTTCCGGCAAGGGCGAGACCGGCACCGGCCGCCAGCCATGACGACGGCCGCCGTCCGGCGCCGCGTACGGTCATCGCGCAGCCGCAGCCCTCCGAGCCAGGTACTGATGGACCTGGCTGACCACGACCGATCCCTCGCCGACCGCCGACGCCACCCGCTTGACGGACCCGGCGCGCACGTCACCCACCGCGAAGAGGCCGGGAAGCGCGGTCTCGTGCGGCGAGCATGGATGCTCGCCGCCCAGCCGGCCGGCGTCGGTCCCGGTGAGGATGAAGCCGCGGTCGTCGCGCGCCACCTCACTGGGCAGCCAGTCGGTCTGCGGGTCTGCGCCGATCATGACGAAGAGACCGTCGGCCGCGATCTCCGAGGTCTCACCGGTGCTGCGTCGGGTGAGGGCCAGCACCTCCAGGCGGCCGTTCCCCGATGCCCCGGTGATGTCGGTGTCGAGATGGACGGTGATGGCGGACTCGGCGCGGATCGCGTCGATGAGGTAGGAGGACATCGTGTCCTCGAGCGCCTTACCGCGAACGACGAGGTGGACCCGGGGGCAGTAGCGGGCGAGCTGGAGGACTGCCTGACCCGCGGAGTTGCCACCCCCGGCCACCGCGGCGGTGAGCCCGCTCAGGGCGTGCGCGGCTGTGACGCTCGCGCCGTAGTAGACCCCGTGCCCGGTGAAGGCCTCGACACTCGGCACCCCGAGACGGCGGTAGCTCACACCGCAGGCGAGGACGACCGCGCGACTGGTCACCGTCGCGCCGTCGGAGACCTGTGCGACGAACAGCCCGTCTTCCGTGCGCTGGAGGGACTCCACGGTCGGAGTGAGGACGAACCGGGCGCCGAACATCCAGGCCTGCTGGTACCCGCGCTGAGCCAGCTCCGACCCGCTCAACCCCCGGGAGAACCCGAGGTAGTTGCGGATGAGGGAGCTCATGCCCGCCTGCCCGCCGATCGCATCCCGCTCGATGACGAGGGTGCTGAGGCCCTCCGACGCTCCGTAGACGGCGGCGGCGAGACCGGCCGGGCCGGCACCGACGACGAGCAGGTCGGTCGTGCTGGCGTCGCTCGGCACCGTCGTGGGGATGCCCCAGGCGCCGAGGACCTCGGCGTCCGTCGGGTTGATCAGCGTGCGCCCACCGATCGCGGCCATCCAGACGACGACCTCAGCATCGGTGTCGGGGGCCGCCACGGCGAGCACCTGCTCACTCTCGAGGGAGCCCCGCTCGCGGAACGCATACGGAATCCTGTTGCGCTGCAACAGATTGCTGATCTCGAACGCGCGGCCCGAGTACCTGTCCGCGACGATGACGACCTCGCGCATGTTGCGCGGATCGGCCCGGGACCAGTCCTGGACGAACTCGGCAATGGAGCGGTGGAAGAGCTCGTCGCCCGCGATCCACGGGCGCAGGACGTAGGAGTGCACGTCCCCGATGGCCATGGACTGCAGCACGAGCTGGGCGATTCTCGCCTCCCCCCAGGAGCCCCACGCGAGGAGAAGCACCCGCCGCGCCTCCGGGTGCAGACGGCGGGCGGTGTGCAGGATGGGCTCGCGGTCCTCGTCGTCGAGACTGCCGTCGACGAGGACCAGCGCTACCTGGCCACCGCGGTCCGAGGCCTCCTCGATCAGGCGGACGGCAGCCGCGACCGTCGTCTCGCCACGGATGCGGAAGGTCGTGCCGAAGGAGCGCGCCAGCTCGATCTCCGTCTGGCCCAGCTGCACCGGGTCGGCATCGACAACGAGGATCAGGGGGCGGACGCCCCAGTCGTTGATGGCCACATGCTCACGATATGCCTCGCGGTGTCTGTGCGGAGAGGGTTTTCGGTTGCTTATTGGGCAGCTGACGGGTGTCGGACGGGTGAAGGCTCCGTTCGTCGGAGAGCGCCCATAGGACAAGAAGACGCCGACGGATCTGTGATCCGTCGGCGCGTGCTGCGAATGCTCGCGGCTCAAACTCGAGCTATCAGCTCGCTTCCGCCATTGCGAGTGCCGGCTTCGCAGCGACGTGGTTCACCATGATCTTGCGCGGCTTGGCTTCCTCGGCCACCGGGATCCGCAGCGTCAGGACGCCGTCGGCGTAGTCAGCCTCGATCTTGTCGAGGGCGACCGCGTAGCCGAGAGTCAGCTGCCGGGCGAAGGTGCCGCTCAGACGTTCGTGCGACAGCCACCGGATGTCGTCACCCTCCTGCATCCGCCGCTCAGCACGGATCGTCAGGGTGCGGTCCTCGACGTCGATGTCGATGGTGCTGGGGTCGACACCAGGAAGGTCGATCTTCGCGACGAACTCCTCACCCGTGCGGTAGAGGTCCATGGGCATCCCGGTCGCAGCGGGCCGCAATGCGCTGGACATGAACCGGTCGAGATCACGGAATGGGTCGAAATCAAAGGCTGCCATGATTCCTCCTCACGAATGATCGAAAGGTTCTGTAGTTGTCACCGCCGGAATCAGGACTCCCACCCGGGAGTCCCAAGTCCCGGACATGAGTGTCAACGACTCAACTCTGCCAGATATTCCCGGGTCAGGGCAAGTCTTCCGGTGCCCTTCGAAGGGGCCTGGCGTCGGTCTCCCGTCGGCGCCGGCGGGCTCCTGGTGAGCCGGCTGGCTCGACAGGATGGATCGAGGGAGGCGCCGCTTCGTCGACGCTTCCACGCCAGTCATAATTTGGAACGACCGCACCACCTGGTGCGGTTGGTGCAGGTGAAGACGAACGCAGCCTGCCGCTGGACGTCTGACACCGGGGAGCCCATGTGACTGCGAACGAGACCGCCTCGCCGGCGCTACGGGACCTGGCCCGCGCATACGGGGTCTCGACGGAGTACCACGGCTGGAAGGGAGGCCTCGTCCAGATCTCGGAGGCGACGCTCCGGGCCGTTCTGGCCGCCCTGGGTGCGGACGTGAGCGATGAGGCGGCGGTCGAGCGCTCGCTGCGGGACATGGACGAGAAGCCGTGGCGACGGATCCTGCCACCCGTCGTCGTCTGCCGGGAGGGCGACGGCCCTTGGGTGCCGGTCCACGTCCCGCACGGGACCAGCGTCCGGTGCACGGTCGAGCTCGAGAACGGGCAGGTGTGGAACACCTCGGCGATCGACCGGTGGGTCGAGCCCCGCGAGGTCGACGGCGAGCTCATCGGTGAGGCCACGATCGAGGTGCCCAACAACGTCCCCCTCGGGTGGCACACCCTCTCCGCGCACCTCGTGGACGGCTCCACCGCGGTGAGCACCCTGATCGTCACCCCGCGAACCCTCCCGCTGCACCCCTCGATCACGCACGGCCGCGTGTGGGGCCTGATGAGCCAGATCTATGCGGCACGCTCCCAGACCTCCTGGGGGATGGGCGATCTCGCAGACCTGGCGGAGACCGCGTCGTGGGCAGGTGAGGAGCTGGGTGCGGACTTCGTCCTCGTGAACCCGCTCCATGCCGCGCAGCCGGTGCCGCCGATGGAGGCCTCTCCCTACCTGCCGGCGACCAGGCGCTTCGCCAGCCCGCTCTACCTGCGCGTCGAGGACATCGCCGAGATGGCGCTGGTCACCGACGAGCAGCGGGCGCGGATCGCCCGGCTCGCGGAGAGAGCCCGCGCGTCCTCGCCCGAGCTCATCGACCGCGACGAGATCTGGGCCGCCAAGGGCGAGGCCCTCGCCATGCTCTTCCACCTGCCCCGCTCGAAGAGGAGGCGACGCCAGTTCGAGCGCTACGTGCGCTCCGAGGGGCAGGGGCTGGTCGACTACGCAACCTGGTGCGCCCTGGTCGAGGAGCACGGCATGCCGTGGCAGCTCTGGCCCGAGGAGCTGCGCAACCCGGGGTCGGCAGCGGTGAGGGAGTTCCGCGAGGAGCACGCGGAGTCCGTCGAGTTCCATATGTGGCTGCAGTGGCAGATCCGGCTCCAGCTCGAGCAGGCCCAGCGCGAGGCGCTCGACGCGGGCATGTCCATCGGCGTCGTACACGACCTGGCGGTGGGCGTGCACCCGTCCGGGTCGGACGCCTGGGCACTCGGAGATGCGCTCGTGCACGAGGTGTCGGTAGGCGCGCCGCCGGACCAGTTCAACCAGCTGGGCCAGGGCTGGGCGCAGCCACCGTGGCACCCGGTGCGACTGGCTGAGCTGGGCTACGCGCCCTACCGGGACATGCTGCGCACCGTCCTCCGCGACAGTGGAGGGATCCGGATCGACCACATCCTCGGTCTCTTCCGGCTGTGGTGGATCCCGAACGGCGAGTCACCCCGGGACGGCACCTACGTCGCCTACGACTCCGACGCACTCATCGGCATCCTCGCCCTCGAGGCCCACCGGGTCGGCGCCATCGTGATCGGCGAGGACCTCGGCACCGTTGCGCCCGCTCTGCGGGAGACGATGCTCGAGCGGGGAATCCACGGCACCTCGATCCTCTGGTTCGAGTGGCAGGACTCGCACTTCCTCCCGCCGGAGGCCTATCGCGCTCTGTGCATGGCGAGCGTGACGACGCACGACCTACCCCCGAGCGCGGGCTACCTCACCCTGACCCATGTCGACGTCCGCGCTGCCCTCGGGCTCCTGGACCGGGGGGTCGAGGAGGAGAAGGAGCTCGAAGCGGCCTCGATCAACACCGTCGTCGCCGCCGTGGCAGCGCGCGGGCTGCTTCCGGAGGGCACGGTCGTACTGCCCGACTCGCCCCAGTGGCTGGTGGACGACGTGGTCGCGGCGCTCCATGCATACCTTGTGCAGTCGCCGGCGAAGATCCTCGGAGTCGCCGTCCCCGACCTCGTCGGCGACCGGCGACCCGTCAATCAGCCCGGCACGGATCGCGAGTACCCCAACTGGCGGGTGCCGGTGTCGGACCCCAGCGGCCGGCCGGTCACCCTCGAGGAGATCGAGGCGAGCCCGTTCGCCCAGCGCCTTGCCGCGGTGATGCGGGGGGCCTGACCCGCGCGGTTGGACGCCCGGTGTGGCGGGGCGGTGCGTGTGGGTGTGGCAACGCGCGGTGGAGTGCGCGCTGAGTCACCCGGTGTGGCGGGGTGCTGCGTGTGGGTGGGCAAACGCGCGGTGGAGTGCGCGCTGAGGCGCCCGGTGGCCCCAGACCTTCCGTGCGGGGGCACAGACGTGCGGTGCAGCAATCAGAGCCCGCGGGCCGGATCGCCTCCTGAGGCCGTGTTGACGCCGGGCGGCTCGGCCATCATCGTGCCGTGGTCCTCGGGCACCTCGAACGAGGAGGGGTCGACCGCGATCGGCTCCACCTTGTGAGGCTCGATCTCGCCGCGGTGGATCTGCTCGGCGAAGTGGCAGGCCACCCGATGACCCGAGGGAAACCCGTCGATCTCGACGACCCGGAGCGCCGGGCGCTCGTCGTCGCAGCGGGTCTCCTGGCGCCAGGGGCAGCGGGTGTGGAACCGGCAGCCGGAGGGCGGGTTCGAGGGGGAGGGGAGGTCGCCGGTGAGCAGGATCTGCTCCCGCTCGTCCTCGATATCGGGGTCCGGGATGGGCACGGCCGACAGCAACGCCTTGGTGTACGGGTGCAGCGGGGTGGTGTACAGGTCGGCGGCCGCGGCCTCCTCGACGAGCGAGCCGAGGTACATGACCCCGATCCGGTCCGAGATGTGCCGAACCACCGCGAGGTCGTGGGCGATGATGATGTAGGTGAGGCCGAACTCCTCCTGCAGGTCGCCGAGGAGGTTGATGACCTGCGCCTGGACGGAGACGTCGAGTGCTGAGACCGGCTCGTCCGCGACGATGAGCTTGGGGTTGACCGACAGCGCCCGGGCGATGCCGATGCGCTGACGCTGACCGCCGGAGAACTCGTGGGGATACTTCGAGAGGGCCTGCGGCGGCAGACCCACAGCGGCGAGCAGCTCGCGCAGTCGCGGCCGGGCCTCCTTGGCGTCCTTGGCGATGCCGTGCGCCTTCATCCCCTCGACGAGGATCGACTCGACCGACTGCCGGGGGTCGAGCGAGGACAGCGGGTCCTGGAAGACCATCTGGAGGTCCTGGCGCTTGCGGCGCAGGTCCTCGCCCTTGAGGCTGGCGATGTCCACCCCGTCGAAGATGACGTGTCCGTCGGTGGGCGGCTCGAGGTTGAGGATCGCCCGCCCGAGGGTCGACTTGCCACAACCGGACTCCCCGACGAGGCCGTAGGTCTCGCCCCGGCGGATCTGCAGGTCGACACCGTCGACGGCATAGACGTAGCCGATCGTCTTGTCGAAGATGACCCCGCGCTTGATGGGGAAGTGGACCTTGACGCCCTCGACGTTCAGCAGGATGTCGTCGTCGGGAGTCGCCTCGGTCGCCTTGCTCTCCTCGGTCACGCTCATCGGGCAACGTCTCCTTCCGTCTGGCCGGCGGACGGACCGCTCCAGCCGGAGGTCACCGGGTTGTGGCAGCGCAGGGCCCTGCCGTCCGCGACCTCGAGCTGTGGGGTGACCTGCGTGCAGATCTCGATCGGCTGGCTGCAACGAGGGGCGAACGCGCAGGCGTGGTCCCAGGGCAGGTTGTCCGCCACCGACCCGGGGATCGGGGTGAGACGCTCCCCGGCCGCGTCGAGGCGGGGGATTGAGGCGAGCAGGCCGTTGGTGTAGGGATGGCGCGGGTCGCGGAACAGCGGGTGGCGGTCACCCCGCTCCACGATGCGTCCTCCGTAGAGGACGTTGACCTCGTCGCAGAGTCCGGCGACGACACCGAGATCGTGGGTGATCATGATCAGGGCGGTGCCGGTGTCCTCGACGAGCTCCTTCAGGAGCGCGAGGATCTGGGCCTGGATCGTCACGTCGAGCGCGGTCGTCGGCTCGTCGGCGATGAGCAGGCGCGGGGCGCAGGCCACTGCGATGGCGATGAGGGCGCGCTGCCGCATACCGCCGGACAGCTGGTGGGGGTAGTCCCTGAGGCGTCGGACGGGGTCCGGGATGCCGACCCGCTTGAGCAGTTCCGCAGCGACCGGCATCGCGGCCTTGCGGCTCATCCCGCGGTGGCGCTCGAGGACCTCGGCCACCTGGACCCCCAGGGGAACGACGGGGTTGAGGGAGGACAGCGGGTCCTGGAAGACCATGGCGATGTCCCGGCCACGCCGGTCCCGCATCTTGGCGTCGGAGAGGGACAGGAGGTCGGTGCCCTCGAAGTTCACCGTGCCGGTCACCTTGTTGCCCCGCTTCGGCAGCAGCCGCATGATCGCCAGGGACGTCACCGACTTGCCACAGCCGGACTCGCCGACCAGGCCGACGGTCTCGCCCGGGCGGACGTCGAAGCTCACCCCGTCGACAGCCCGGAACGGCTCCTCGCCGTGGCGTTGGAAGGTGACAGTCAGGTCCCGCACGGAGAGCAGCGGGGCGGTCTCGCGGACAGCGGCCCGGCGCTCGGTCGTCGTTGTCGTCATGGCGTCACCTGCGCGTCTTGGGGTCGAGGGCCTCGCGCAGCGACTCACCCATGAGGGTGAAGCCGAGCGCCACGACGATGATGCAGATCGCCGGGTAGTAGGCCAGGTGCGGGTGGTCGTAGATGTATGTCTGGGCCTGCCCGAGCATCGCGCCCCACTCCGGGGTCCGCTGGTCCGGGTCGCCGAGGCCGATGAAGGACAGTGCCGCGGCGTCGATGATGGCGACGGCGAGCGCCAGCGTGGCCTGGACGATGACCGGGCCCATCGCGTTGGGCAGCATGTGCCGGAAGATGATCGGCCCCCGCTTGATGCCGAGTGCCTGCGCAGCCAGGACATGGTCGCTGGAGCGCTGCGCCAGCAGTGAGCCGCGCAGGAGCCGGGCGAAGATCGGCACCTGGACGACCGCGATGGCGATGATGAGCGTCCACTGGCTGGGGCGGGACGCGACCGCACCGATGGAGAGGGCGAGCACCAGGGAGGGGATGGAGAGCATGACGTCGACGAGACGCATGACGAGGGAGTCGACCCATCCTCCGAGCGCGCCGGCAAGGGTGCCGAGGATCAGTCCGCCGATGAAGCCGCCGAAGGTCGCGAGCACGCCGACGATGAGGGTCTGGCGGGAGCCGACGATGAGCCGCGACAGCAGGTCACGCCCGAGGTGGTCACCGCCGAGCGGGAAGCCGGGCTGGGGACCCGGGACGGGGTTCGTCTGCCGACGGACCTGGTCGATGAGGTATCCGGTCACCGGGTCCTTCGGCGCGATCCATGGGGCGAAGATGGCGACCAGGACGAAGATGATCGTGATGGTGAGGCCGAGGAGGAACACCGGGTTGCGCCGCAGCCGCAGCCACGCGCTCCGCCACAGTGACACACCGGGCTTCTCCTCGATCGTCCCGGACTCGGTGACGCTGACCTCGTCGGGGGAGGGGGTCCAGTCGGAGCCAGGGCCTCCGGCCCCGGCACCGACGGCGACGCGGTCCCGTGCGCTCAGCTGCGCCAGGGAGTCGATGCGCTCCTTGCGCGCCTCGCGGTAGCGAGCGATCGGGTTCGTGGGGTTGGGGTTGGTGGGCTTGGGGGAGTCGCTCATCGGGCCCTCACCTCGTCCTGACGCGTGGATCGACAACGGCGTACAGCACATCGACGATGAGATTGACGAGGACGAAGACGACGGCAGCCATGAGGATGAGGATCTGCAGCACTGCGTAGTCGCGGCCGCGGAAGCTGCTCACCAGGGCCTCACCGATGCCCGGGTAGTTGAAGACCGTCTCGGTCAGGATCGCTCCGGCAAGGAGGGAGCCGACCTGGAGGCCGATGATCGTGAGGACCGGGAGCATCGCGTTGCGCAGGATGTGGCGGCTGCGGATGACCCGGTTGGTCAGGCCCTTGGCCTCGGCGGTGCGCACGTAGTCCTCGCTCACGACGTCGAGGACGCTCGCCCGCGTGATCCGGAAGATCACAGCGAAGGGGATCGTGGCCAGCGCGATGCTCGGGAGGATGAGGTGCTTCAGGGCGCTCGCGGCGCAGTCGAACTCTCGGGTCATCAGACCGTCGAGGATGAAGAACTTGGTGATGCGGGTGCAGCCGAGGTTTGCCTGGCGACCCGACACCGGGAGCCATCCGTACTTCACGGCGAACCAGTACTTGAGGAGGAAGGCGGTGAAGAAGACGGGGACCGCGATCCCGACGAGGCTCCCCACGATGGTGGCGTTGTCGAGGATGCTGCCGTGCCGGCGGGCTGCGATGTAGCCGAGGGGAATGGCGGCGATGATGGCGATGGTGACGGCGACGAGGCTGAGCTCGATCGTCGCCGGGAAGCGTGCGAGGAAGATGTCCATCGCGTCGGCGCCGGGGAGGACGGCGGAGGAGTTGCCGAACTCGCCGCGCAGGATCCTGCCGACATAGGCGACGTACTGGATGTGGAGCGGCTGGTCGAGGCCGAGGACCGCCTCGAGGCGAGCCTTCTGGTCAGGGGTCGCCCGCTCGCCGAGCATGGCGTTCACGGGACCTCCCGGCAGGGAGCGCAACCAGAAGAACAGCAGCATCGACAGCACGACGGTCACACCGACGAGCTGCGCAAGTCTTCGGACGATGTACCTGAGCACGCAAGATGTCCTTTTGTCTCGGACCGGACCCACCGACGCGATGGCCGCCTCAGTTTCGCACTGAGGCGGCCACCGCGGTGGGTTGTTCGGCTAGGCCGCTAGGCGGCTGTCAGTTACCGCCGGCCACGGTGATGGTGTCGAAACGCTCCGCGGTGAGCGGGCTCGGGATGAGACCCTCCACGTCGCTGCTGACGACGATCGCCGGCGGGCTGTGGCTGATGGGCAGGGCAGGCAGCCACTCCTCCATGATCCGGCGGTTGATCTCCTCGTAGGCCGCGGTCCGCTCGGCCTCGTCGGCGATGCCGTCCGCCGCGACCAGCTCGGCACTCAGCTCCGCACCGAAGTCCTGGAGGTTCGTGGCGAATCGGTTGTTCTCGAGGTTACCGAAGAACGACGCGAGGAAGTTGTCGACCGAGTTGAAGTCGCCGGTCCATCCGAGGAAGTGCGCGTCGTACTCCGTGTAGGCCTTGTCGAGGTACTGGCCCCACGGGTCGGTCACGGTCTCGATGGTGATGCCCACGGCCTCGAGGTCGGTGCGGATCGCGTCATACAGACCCTGCGGGTCCGGCATGTACGGACGGGTGACCTCGCTCGGCCATGCGAAGACGAGCTTGAGGTCCGAGTGGCCGGCGTCGGCAAGCAGCTGCTTGGCCTTCTCCGGGTCGTAGGCGTACGGCTCGAGGTCGGCGTTGTAGCCCTCGATCGTGTCGGGGACGAACTGGGTCGCGACCGAGGCGCCCTCGGGCAGCTGGCTCTGGACGAGCTGCTCACGGTTGATCGCGTGGTAGATCGCCTGACGCACGCGCAGGTCGAGCAGGGCCTCGTTGTTGGTCGGGTTCAGACCCACGTAGAAGACGTTGAACGGCGGGCGGACCTCGACCTTCATGCCGGCGTCGGTCAGACCCTGCCAGTCAACCGGGTTCGGCAGGTCGTAGCCGTCGATGCCACCGGCCTGGAGCTCCTGACGACGGGTGCTCTCGTCGGGGATCGCACGGATGACGATCTGCTTGGTCTTGGCCGGCTCACCCCAGTAGTCGTCGTTGCGGTCGAGGGTGACGGTGCGGGTCGCCTCGTCGTAGCCACCGAACTTGTAGGGACCGGTGCCGACGGGGTTGTTCGCGTTGTCCGGGTAGGCCAAGGCCTCACCGGCGCGCTCGATGCCGTTCGCGTTGCCCTCCTCGAGGGCCTTCGGCGACTGCATACCGAAGGAGGTGAGGGACAGAATCGCGGGGAACTTGGAGGTCACCCGGCTGATCGTGAACTCCAGCTCGTAGTCGCCGGTCGGCTCGCAGCCCTGGTAGAGGCTGTTGGCCGCGTCGCTCTTGAAGGAGCCGAAGGTCGAGCCCCAGTAGTAGGCCGCGCCCTCGCCGACCTCGTTCTGGTCGAACATGCGCTCGAAGTTCGCGCAGGCCGCCTCGGCGTTGAACTCGGTCCCGTCGTGGAACGTCACGCCCTCGCGGAGCTTGAAGGTCCAGACCAGCCCCGAGTCGTCCGGCTCCCACGACTCGGCGAGCTCGGGCTCGAGGTCGGCCGTGCCAGGGGTGATGCCGATGAGGTTCTCGAAGATCTGACGGCTGACGCGGAAGGTCTCACCGTCACTCGCGTAGTACGGGTCGAAGGTCACGGGGGCGCCAGCGCCGCCGAACGTGAACACGTCCTTGAACGTGCCGCTGTCGCTGCCCTCGGTAGAGGTGTCGGTGCCGGTGTCGGCGGGCTCGTCCCGCTCAGAGGTGGCGCAGGCCGTGAGGACCAGCGCTGCCGCGGTGAGGCCGACTATTGGTGCGGCCTTGCGCTTGTGCGTCATTCAGTTACCTCGCTTGATGTGCGACACCGCCCCGGGATCGAGACGGTGGTGAGCCGGAGGGTCTCCGGGCAAGCCCCCAAGGTAACGGCTCATTTCCGCCGAGATGTGGTTCGTGCGCCAGTGTTTACCGGTCTGAGACCAAATCGTGTCGAAGGGCAGAATCGGGGTGTGACCCCCACTGAGAGACACTCCACAGAGATCGTCACGACGATCGACGTCGTCGGCGCGGCGATCGTCGACTTCGTCGACAACCCGACCCGACTGCTCGCGGCCCGACGGGGGCGAGGTGGCGCGCACGCCGGACGGTGGGAGCTGCCGGGCGGGAAGGTCGAGCCCGGGGAGCTGCCCACCCAGGCCCTCGTCCGGGAGATCCGGGAGGAGCTGGGGAGCACCGCATACCTCCACGACAGGCTTGCTGGGCCGCATCCTGACGGGTGGTGGCCGCTGGACCCGCCCACGCCGGAGGTGCGGCTACGGATGGCGGTGTGGGTCGTGACCCTCGACGGCGAGCCGGAACCTGTGGAGGGTCATGACGAGCTGCGCTGGCTCGGACCGGAGGGGCTCTACGACGTGGAGTGGATCGCGGCGGACCTGCCGATCGTGGCGGCGCTGAGGACCCGGTTGTGGTGTTGAGCATCGATCCGCGGATTTCGTCCGCTGCGTGCTCCGCTGCGACAATGATCTGATGCCCTCCACTTCCGCGTCCTCGGACGCTGCCCGCGCGACCCGCGGGGACCTGCGAAACGTCGCGATCGTCGCCCACGTCGACCACGGCAAGACCACCCTCGTCGACAAGATGCTCTGGCAGGCGGGGGCGTTCAGCGAACGCGCCAGCGTGGAGACGACCGGGGAGCGGGTCATGGACTCCGGCGACCTCGAGCGCGAGAAGGGCATCACGATCCTGGCCAAGAACACGGCAATCCGGTATGCCGGACCAGCCGCGGCGAGTGCGGGACAGCCCGACGGGGTCACGATCAACATCATCGACACCCCTGGCCACGCCGACTTCGGTGGCGAGGTCGAGCGCGGGCTGTCCATGGTCGACGGCGTCGTCCTGCTGGTGGACGCCAGCGAGGGCCCGCTGCCGCAGACCCGCTTCGTGCTCCGCAAGGCGCTCGCCGCCAAGATGCCGGTCGTGCTCTGTATCAACAAGGTCGACCGTCCGGACAGCCGGATCGCCGAGGTCGTCGACGAGGTCTACGAGCTGTTCATGGACCTCGACGCGACGGAGGAGCAGATCGAGTTCCCCATCGTGTATGCGTCGGCCCGGGCCGGTCGCGCATCTCTCGAGCGGCCGGGCGACGGTGAGCTGCCCGAGGGTGAGGACCTCGAGGCGCTCTTCGCCACGATCCTCGGGACCATCCCGGCACCGACCTACGACCCGGCCTCGCCGCTGCAGGCGCACGTCACGAACCTCGACGCGTCGAACTTCCTCGGCCGACTGGCCCTGCTGCGTGTCCACAACGGAACGATCGCCAAGGGCCAGCAGGTGGCCTGGTGCCGGCACGACGGCTCGATCCAGAAGGTCAAGGTCACCGAGCTGCTCATGACCGAGGGGCTGGAACGCAAGCCCGCCCAGTCCGCCGGTCCCGGCGACATCATCGCGGTCGCCGGCATCCCGGAGATCATGATCGGCGAGACGCTCGCCGACCCGGACGACCCGCGCCCGCTGCCGGTCATCACTGTGGACGAGCCGGCCATCTCGATGACCATCGGCACGAACACCTCTCCTATGGCCGGCCGGGTGAAGGGCGCCAAGATCACCGCGCGGCTCGTCAAGGACCGTTTGGACCGGGAGCTCATCGGCAACGTCTCCATGCGCGTGCTGCCCACCGAGCGACCGGACGCGTGGGAGGTGCAAGGTCGTGGGGAGCTCGCCCTGGCGATCCTCGTCGAGCAGATGCGACGCGAGGGCTACGAGCTGACGGTCGGGAAGCCGCAGGTCGTGACCAAGCAGATCGACGGCAAGCTGCACGAGCCCTTCGAGCGCCTCACCATCGACGCGCCGGAGGAGTACCTCGGCGCGATCACCCAGCTCCTCGCAGCCCGCAAGGGACGCATGGAGCACATGACCAACCACGGCACCGGCTGGGTCCGCATGGAGTTCCTCGTGCCCTCCCGCGGCCTCATCGGCTTCCGCACCCAGTTCCTCACCGACACCCGTGGGATGGGCATCGCCCACCACGTCTTCGAGGGCTACGAGCCGTGGGCCGGCGAGATCACCACCCGCGTGAGCGGCTCCCTCGTCGCCGACCGGGCCGGAGCGGCGACGTCGTACGCGATGTTCAACCTCCAGGAGCGCGGCACCCTCTTCATCACCCCGACCACCGAGGTCTACGAGGGCATGATCGTCGGGGAGAACTCCCGCGCCGAGGACATGGACGTCAACATCACCAAGGAGAAGAAGCTCACCAACGTGCGCTCCTCGACCGCCGATGTCCTCGAGCGCCTCGCCCCGCCGCGGATCCTGAGCCTGGAGCAGTCGCTCGAGTTCTGCCGGGAGGACGAGTGCTGCGAGGTGACCCCGGAGGCCGTGCGCATCCGTAAGGTCGAGCTCGACCAGACCCTTCGGGCCCGCGCCACCGCCCGGGCCCGCCGGCAGTGAGCGACCTGGAGGACATGCACAGCAGGCAGGCTTGAGCACGACCCAGACAGCCGCAACCAGCCGCGGCTAGCCGGGACACGCTGCACAGATCGCGCACCACCAGAACAGGCGCGCACCCCAGACCACGACCACCCACGACCCCGACGCACCACCGTCAGATTCCGCAGGACATGACTCGCATCCGACCATCCCTTCGCACCGTGCTCGCGGCCGCCGCCGCGGCGGCGCTGCTCGGACCGCTCACCGCCTGCAACGTCCCGTCGGTGGGTGACGCCGACGACGACGCCACGGTGACCTCGACCGAGCGGGGCGGCACCGTGACCACGCTGAGCCTCGGGCCGGTGCAGACCTGGGACCCGCAGCGGATCGCCTCCCGCAGCGATGCGGCGTTCGCGGCGCGGGTGTTCGCCCGCTCCCTCACCGCATACCAGCACGGCCCCGACCGGGACGCCCAGCTCGTCCTCACGGGGGACCTCGCCACCGACACCGGACAGGCGGACCAGGACCTCAAGGAGTGGCGGTTCACCATCCGCGAGGGCATCAAGTGGCAGGACGGCAGCGAGCTGACCTGCGAGGACGTCAAGTACGGGATCTCCCGGGCCTTCGCCACCGACACCATCACCGGTGGCCCGAACTACGCCATCGCCTACCTCGACATCCCGAAGACGCCGACCGGTGAGAGCATCTACGCGGGCCCGTATACCGAGGGTGAGGAGGCGCAGGCCGGTCGGGACGCCTTCGACAAGGCCGTGGTCTGCGACAAGCAGAACCTCACCATCAAGCTCTCGGAACCGGTCGCCGACTTCCCGGGCATGGTGAGCACGACGGGCTTCGCCGCCTACAAGGCGGACGCCGACCGCGGGGCGGCGAGCACCTACACCGTCTTCAGCGCCGGGCCCTACACGCTCGCCGATCCCTGGATGCCGGAGCGCGGTGGGACCTTCGTACGCAACCCCCACTGGAGCTCCCGCACCGATCCGATCCGACTTGCCCTCCCGGACGAGATCGTCTACCGCGAGGGGAGGGAGCCGCAGGAGATCGCCCAGGAGCTCATGGCGGACGGGAACGAGACCGCGCAGACCTCGGTCGCCCTGACCACCGCACCCCCCGCCATCCAGCAGCAGATCGCTGCGGCCGAGCCGCTGCGCGAGCGCGCGGTCAACTCTCCGAGCGGGATGGTCGACTACCTCGTCCCCAACTTCAAGAGTCCCGCGATGGCCAACGCCAAGATCCGCACGGCGTTCGCCCTCACGACAGACCGCGATGCCTACGTCACCGCCCTCGGCGGCCGGACAGCTGCAACGCCGTCGACGACGATCCTTGCGGAGGCGCTGCGCTCCGAGCTGGCCAACCCCGACCAGGAGGCCGACCCGACCGGGTCGCCGTCCCCGGAGGCGGATTCATCCGACGCTGCGTCGCAGGCGACGAATGAGGAGACCGGCCCCAGCCCCTCCGAGGAGGAGCACACGGAGCAGGAGCAGGTGAAACAGCTGCTCGAGGCCGGTGCGGCCGAGGCCGGGGTGAGCCTGCCGGTGCCGGTGCGGGTCGCATACCGCAGCTCGCCGACCATGGACACGGCGATGAGCGCACTCCAGGCGGGATGGACCAAGGCCGGCTTCGACGTGGTGCTGCAGCCGATCGAGGAGAACTACTTCACGACGATCGCAGCGCCCGAGCGGGCGACGGAGACGGACGTGTTCTGGTCGAACTGGGCGGCGGACTGGAACTCGGCCTCCACCGTCCTGCCGCCGCTCTTCGACTCGCGGCTCAACATCAGCGAGGCCGGCTCCGGTCGCAACTACGGCTACTTCGTCGACCCCAACGTCGATGCCGCGATGAGTGCCGCGCTGGCGATCGCCGACAACGTCGACCGCACTCAGGCCTGGTTCGACATCGACACCACGTTGCGGTCCCGGGTCGCCTATGTCGCGCTGGCGGAGCGCAGGTCGATGTATGTGGCAGGCTCCTCGATCGTGAACCTCGCCGCCCACCCCGCGCTGGGCGGCGCGGTCGACCTCGCCGTCGTGGGCATCGACCAGTGACCGGGACTCCGGCGGACGAGTCCTCGTCGACGATCGACGTCGGCGCCTTCAAGCGGGCCGCCGCCCGGTATCCCACAGGGGTCGTCATCGTCTCCGCACGGTTCGGCGCTCACGACCACGCGATGACGGTGAACTCGTTCACGACCGTCTCGCTCGACCCGCCCCTCATCCTCTTCTGCGTCGAGCGTGATGCCCGCTTCCACGAGGCCGTGACGCACACCGGCTACTTCGGTGTCAGCGTCCTCGCCGCCCACCAGCGCAGCGTCGCGACCTGGCTGGCCACGCCGGGGCGGCCGCTCATCGGGCAGCTCGACCAGATCCCGCATGAGTACGGGCCGAACGGGTGCGCTCTCATCGGTGGTGCGCTGGCCCACTTCGAGGCGGCGATCACGGATGTCCACCCGGCCGGTGACCACAGCATCGTCGTCGGGGTCGTCACCCACCTGGCGATGCCGGACGATCCCGCGCCGCCACTCGTGTACGCACGCAGCACCTACCAGACGTAGGGACGCGCGGGAATGCTCCCGTTGGTGGAGCGCCGAAGTTGTGGGTGGTCGAGCGTGCATTGGGGACCCGGAGACCTCGGTCGAACGGCCGGTCATCGGGCCCACGGACGCCTGGAAATAGGAATCTGCGCAGGTCCTGGCGCATACTAGGGGGTCGTGCGCGGGCGCCCGACACGTGGGTCTGCCCGCTGACCGGGTGGGTACCACGCTCGGCAGGTTCAGGCCAAGCCCCCTCGGATCCCCGCCATACCGGACCGACCGGACCATCCCCTGACCCTCCTCCACCCGATCAGATCAGCAGCCACGGAAGCGATATGCAGCAGAACTCCACGGAACCGGACCTGGCCTGGGACGTGCCGACGACGACCGAGTCGGCGCCCCCGCGACGTCGGCGGAAGGGCTGGCTCTACGGATTCCTCGGCACCCTCGCTGTCCTGCTGGCCGCCTACGTGGGTCTGGCCTACTACCTGAGCACGGTCGTGCCGGGCTCGGCGTTCGTCGGGGGAGTCGACGTCGGCGGGACCTCGCCTGCCGAGGCCGAGCGACGTGTGGCGAGCCAGATCGCCACCCTGGAGGCCCAGCCGGTGACGGTGAGCCTCGAGGGTGAGTCGTTCGAGCTCGACCCGGACCGCGCCGGTCTGCGGATCGACGCCGACGCAACGCTGGAGGGTCTGACGAGGTTCACCCTCGACCCCCGCGCAATCGTCGAGCACATCTCCGGGACCACGGAGCGGGACTTCGTCCTGGCCGTGGACCAGGAGGCCCTGACCAAGGCCGTCAGTGCCGGTGCCGCAACGGTTGATCGCGACCCGGTCGAGGGCACGGTCGACCTCGTCGAAGGCGAGGTCGACGTCGTCGAGCCCGTGCCGGGTCTTGCAGTGGACGTCGCAGGGACCACCGACCGGATCCTCGAGGTCTGGCCGGGCGAGCGTGAGCTGGAGGCCGCCGGTGGCCCGGTGGAGCCGGAGACCCCGGCCGCCGCCTTCGCCGCGTTCAGGACCGACTTCGTCGAGAAGGCGCTCGCGGGTCCGCTCACCGTCAAGGTGGGCGAGGAGTCCTTCGAGGTCCCGCCGGAGCAGGTCGCCTCGTTCCTCAAGGTCACCGTCGCGGACGGTGCGATCACTCCGGAGGTGGACGAGGAGGCTCTCACCCCCGTGCTCGAGGAGGCCGGTGAGACCGCCGGTGTCCTCAAGGAGCCGAAGGACGCCCGGGTCACCTTCAGCGGTACCACGCCGTCGGTCGAGCCGTCCCGCACCGGGGTGGACATCAAGGTCGAGGGCCAGGGCGACGCCGTGCTCGCGGCCCTGACGGCCGACGACCGGGCAGTGACGTTCGAGCCGGTCATCACGGAGCCGAAGTTCACGACCGAGACGGCCCAGGCGACCCTGCCGAAGGAGCGCATCTCGAGCTTCACCTCGAACTACACGCCGGCACCGCGCGCCCGCAACATCCAGACCGCGGCACGCGCCCTCAACGGCACGTATGTCCCGCCCGGCGCCCAGTTCAGCCTCAACCGCGTGCTCGGCAAGCGCACCCCGGAGCGTGGCTACGTCCAAGCCGGCACGATCGTCAACGACCGGATCGTCGACAACTACGGCGGCGGTGTCTCCCAGGTGTCGACCACTGTCTACAACGCCGCCTACTTCGCCGGTGTCGAGTTCAACGAGTTCCGGGCCCACTCGTTCTACATCTCCCGCTACCCCGAGGGACGGGAGGCGACCCTCGACTGGAACAGCATCGACAACCGGTGGACGAACAACACCAAGGGCGGCATCCTCGTCCGCGCCTGGGCGGACGACTACTCGATCACCGTCGAGTTCTGGGGCACCAAGACCTTCGACGTGAGCACCGTGAAGTCGCCGCGGCGCAATATCGTCCAGCCCCGCGAGATCGTCGACGACAGCCCGCGGTGCGTGACGCAGATCCCCCAGCCCGGCTTCGACGTCACGGTGACGCGGATCATCAAGCAGAACGGCCGGGAGATCAAGCGGGAGAACGTGCACACGCACTACGACCCGCAGAACAAGGTCACCTGCACGCACCCGAACGCGCACTAGCCAGGTCGGCTCCTCACGGAGCCTGCCAGGGTCGCCCGTCACGCGCTCGGAGCGGCCTCAGCGGCGGCTTCACCCGCCGCATCGTCCGGCGCCGCCGAGCTGAGGTATGCGTATCGATGGTGGGTCGTGAACCCCACCGTCTCGTAGAGCGGGATCGCAGCCGTGTTGGAGGCCTCCACCTGCAGGTGGAGTGACACGCAGCCACGGGCGGCGGCCTCCTGCGCGAGGATGCCGAGGAGCTGCCGTGCCACGCCGCGAGCGCGGTGCTCCGGGTCGACCCACATCGCGCCGATCCCGCCCCAGCCCGCGCTGATCCCGAGCCGGGCGATGCCGATCGGGGCACCATCCCGACGGGCGAGCGCGAACCGTTGCGCCGGCGAGCCGTGCAGGAGCGCGTCCGCCGCGTCCCGGTCGGCCGCGCGTGAGCGGCTGAGGAGCCCGAACCACGCGTCGCTCATCCGGTCGGCGACCTCGACGACGACACCGGCCCCGGTCGGCAGTGAGGCACCCGCGGTGTGAGCGGCGCCGGCGGAACCGTCGGTACCGGGACCGACAGCCTGGGCCACAACCGTGCGGGTGGCCGCCGTCATGACGAGCACCGGCTCCGAGGGGGTCCAGGCTGCCTCGAGCGCCCGACGTGCCACGTCGTCCTCCTCCAGCCCTGCTCCCGAGGGGAAGGGGAGGCCGAGCCGGGGGACCAGGCCGCGCACCGCATACCAGGTGCTCACCGTCTCCAGCGCCTCGGCGAGGGGAACGCCTGGCCGGCCGACGACGAGAGCGGAGTTGGCGCGCTGCGTGAAGCCGTGTGCGGAGCGCAGCATCCAGTCGCCGAGGTGCTCCCGCTCGACGGGCGGCCAGGACCCGACCATGACCCGCTCGAGGTCCTCGATCGAGAGCGCGCGGTGCGGCGCGCCCCGGCGCGACGGCCGCGGGGGGATGATCCGCGTGGCGACCACCGCGCTGCGCGGCACGATCACCCTGCCCCGATCCGAGTCCACCACCACCTGCGCCTCGCTCGCCTCGACCAGCATGCCGATGACGTCGGTGAACCGCGCTCCCGTGGTGGGGTCGGGGACGGGCAGCTCGTAGCGGACGACGACTCGGGAGTCGGCGGGATGACCATGGTCCCGATCGAGCGGCATGGACGGCATAGTATGTGCGCCATGACGTACGTGATTGCCGAGCCCTGTGTTGACCTCAAGGACAAGGCCTGCGTCGACGAGTGTCCCGTTGACTGCATCTACGAGGGTGAGCGGATGCTCTACATCCACCCTGACGAGTGCGTCGACTGCGGCGCCTGCGAGCCGGTCTGCCCGGTCGAGGCGATCTACTACGAGGACGACACTCCCGAGGAGTGGGCCGACTACTACAAGGCCAATGTCGAGTTCTTCGACGACCTCGGCAGCCCCGGCGGAGCGGCGAAGATGGGCCTGATCCCGAAGGACCACCCGCTCGTCGCCGCCCTCCCGCCCCAGCAGCACGACGACTGAGACAGGACCGGCAGCGCTCGACGAGCCTCTCGGATGCGGACCCTTCCGGACTTCCCCTGGGACTCGCTCGTTCCCTATCGGGAGCGGGCGAGTGCCTTTTCATCGATCTCCTCCGACGACCCCGGCGGTCTCGTCGACCTCTCTGTCGGCACGCCGGTGGACCCGACACCTGCCGTCGTGCAGCGGGCCCTCATCGACGCAGCGGACGCCCCCGGATACCCCCAGACCTACGGCACCCCCGACCTGCGTGAGGCGGTCGCCCTCTGGTTCGAGGCGCGCCGAGGGGTCCCGGACCTCGACCCTGCCGGGGTGCTTCCGACCATCGGCTCCAAGGAGCTCGTCGCCTGGCTGCCCACCTTGCTCGGCATCGGACCGGGTGACATCGTCGCCTTCCCGCGCGTCGCATACCCGACCTATGACGTGGGCGCCCGGCTCGCCGGCGCGACTCCGGTCGCCGCCGACGCGACGACCGCCTTCGGTCCGCTGACGGCCGCCACGACCCCGAAGCTGCTGTGGCTCAACTCCCCGTCGAACCCGACCGGCAAGGTCCTCGGCATCGAGCACCTCGCGAAGGTCGTCGGGTGGGCGCGCGACCACGGCATCGTCGTGGCGTCCGACGAGTGCTACGCCGAGCTCGACTGGCGTCCCAAGGAGGAGCGTGGGCGCACCCCGACGACGCCGAGCATCCTCGACCCGCGGGTGACCGGCGGCTCTCACGAGGGTCTGCTCTGCGTCTACTCGCTCTCGAAGCAGTCGAACCTCGCCGGGTACCGCGCCGCGTTCGTCGCCGGCGATCCTCGGCTCGTCACGGAGATCCTCGAGATCCGCAAGCACGCCGGGATGATGATGCCCTGGCCGGTCCAGCGGGCGATGGTCGCCGCCCTCGCCGACCACGACCACGTGGCCGAGCAGAAGACACGGTATGCGGGGCGCCGGTCCCGCTTGATCCCTGCGGTCGAGCGGTTCGGCCTGCGGATCGACGACTCCGAGGCGGGGCTGTACCTCTGGGCCAGCGCCGACGAGGACTGCTGGGTGACGATCGGGCGCCTCGCCGAGCTCGGCATCCTCGCGGCACCCGGAGCCTTCTACGGACCGGCGGGGGAGAGGCACGTGCGCATCGCTCTGACCGGCACCGACGAGCGGATCGCGGCGGCCGCAGCTCGCCTGTCAGGAGCCGCTGAGGGCTGAGCCCTCCTACCGTGCGGCGCGGCGGGGAGTCCCGCGCAGTCCCGGCATCCCCGGTGCTCCGTCGCCGACGGTGGAACCTGATGCACGCGGCTCCGCCAAGGACGGCGTCTGCTGCATGGACCCGGACTTCGCAGCCTCCTTGACCACGGGATAGGGTCGATCGCAAACGACGACCCCTGTCGACTCGAGGGCGACTGGCGCGACACCAGGCGGCACGTGGACCCTCGACGAAAAGCGAAGGATCCACGTATGACTGACGCGAACTCTGGCGCCACCCTCACAGCGGGTGGGAAGAGCCTCGACCTCCCACTCATCACAGCGACCGAGGGCAACGGTGGCTACGACATCTCCGCCCTGCTCAAGGAGACCGGCAACGTCACCCTCGACGCCGGCTTCGTCAACACGGCCAGCTGTACGAGCGCCATCACCTACATCGACGGCGACGCGGGCATCCTGCGCTACCGCGGCTACCCGATCGAGCAGCTCGCGAAGTCCTCCTCGTTCCTCGAGGTGTCCTACCTGCTCATCTACGGCGAGCTGCCGACCGAGCAGGAGCTCGACGACTTCACCAACCGGGTCCGCATGCACACGATGCTCCACGAGGACCTCAAGGCGTTCTTCAACGGCTTCCCGCGCCATGCGCACCCGATGCCGGTGCTCTCCTCCGCGGTCTCGGCCCTGTCGACCTTCTACCAGGACAGCCTGGACCCCTTCGACAGCGAGCAGGTCGAGATCTCGACCATCCGCCTCCTGGCGAAACTGCCGACGATCGCCGCGTACGCATACAAGAAGTCGATCGGCCAACCCCTCCAGTACCCGGACAACAGCCTGTCCTACCCCGAGAGCTTCCTGAAGATGACCTTCGGGGTGCCGGCGGAGCCCTACGAGGTCGACCCTGAGCTGGCCAAGGCCCTCGACCTGCTGCTCATCCTGCACGCCGACCACGAGCAGAACTGCTCGACGTCGACGGTGCGTCTCGTCGGCTCGTCGCACGCCAACCTCTTCGCCTCGGTCTCGGCCGGCATCAACGCCCTCTTCGGCCCGCTGCACGGCGGCGCGAACCAGGCGGTCCTCGAGATGCTGGAGCGCATCCAGGGCGCCGACTACGACGTCGACACCTTCATGAAGAAGGTGAAGGACAAGGAGGACGGCGTACGCCTGATGGGCTTCGGGCACCGGGTCTACAAGAACTACGACCCGCGCGCGGCCATCATCAAGGACACCGCCCACTCGATCCTCGAGAAGATCAACGGCGGTGACCAGCTGCTCGACATCGCCATGCAGCTCGAGGAGATCGCCCTCGCCGATGACTACTTCGTCGAGCGCAAGCTCTACCCGAACGTCGACTTCTACACCGGCCTCATCTACAAGTCGATGGGCTTCCCGACCCGGATGTTCACCGTCCTCTTCGCCCTCGGTCGGCTCCCTGGCTGGATCGCCCAGTGGCGCGAGATGATCGCCGACCCGACGACCAAGATCGGCCGTCCGCGCCAGGTCTACACCGGCCAGACGCAGCGCGACTACGTCGACATCAGCCAGCGCTGAGCGACTCACCAGCACTGAGTGACGGAGCCCCGGGCCTGAGGCCCGGGGCTTCGTCGTTCTTGGTCTCAGCCGGAGGCTGGGGGAGTCAGGGTCGCCACGACCTGAGTGGGACCCGAGGCGCCCTCGTCCCCCGCAGCCTCCCAGCTCAGCGCCGACGGCCCACTGGAGCGGACCCAGCGCTGGTCGCCGACGACGACCGCGGTGATCGCGTGACGCTCCGCCTTGGCGACGAGGTACTGCCCGACGGACCACGCCTCGCGCTCGTCACCGGCGTCGACGACGAGAGTGCGTGCGTCCTCGCTGATCGTGCCTGCGACCCCGAGGTGACGCTCCAGGTCGGTGATGAGGTCGTCGGTCTCGCTGTGCCAGGTGGGGGAGTCGAGGCGACAGACGAGGGAGCTCCTCGTGTGACCGGCGAGCGTCGAGGCGATCACCCGACCCTCGGTCTCGTGGTCACCGTAGGCGTCGGGGAAGGCGCTGCGCTGGACCTTCTGGGCTACCTCCGTGATCACGCCGTTCTCCCAGTCGGGCACCTTGACGAGCGCGTCGTAGAACGTGTTCGTCGAGTACTCCGGGTTGAGGATCTCTTCCTCGGTACCCCACCCCTGCGAGGGCCGCTGCTGGAACAGGCCGAGTGAGTCCCGGTCGCCGTAGTTGATGTTCCGCAGCTTGCTCTCCTGGATCGCGGTCGCGATCGCGATCGTGCCGGCCCGGGCCGGGAGCCCCCGCCCCATCGCGATACCGACGATGGTCGCCGCGTTGTCCATCTGCTCCGGCGTGAAGCTCACGGTGTCCTCGCCCGAGGTCGCCCGGCATACCTGTCCGCCGAGATCCATGCCCCCGCGCCACCACTGCACGCCGATGTAGGCGAGCGCGACGACGAGCGCACTGACGACCAGTGCGCTGATGAGGCAGCCGAGGCGGCGACGCGACGGGGCGTGCTCGTCCGCCAGGGTGACGGGGATGGGGTCGGAGGGACTCAGCTGGCTTCCAGGGGTGCGAGGCGGACGTGGCCGGGACGGACAGGAGGGGAGGAGTGACGAGTGGGTCGGGCGGGCTCAGTCGTTGGCGTGCAGCGCCGAGTTGAGCACGATGCCATGCCCGTCCCGGGGTCGGGCCTCGACAGCGCCGGTCACCGAGTTCCGCAGGAACAACAGGTTGGACTGCCCGGAGAGTTCCCTGGCCTTGGCGACCTGACCGTCCGGGAGGGTGACCTTCGTGCCGGCTGTGAGGTAGAGGCCTGCCTCGACGACACAGTCATCACCAAGGGCGATGCCCAGACCCGACTCGGCACCGAGCAGGCAGCGTTCACCGATGCTCACCCGCTCGGTGCCTCCCCCCGAGAGGGTGCCCATCGTGGAGGCGCCACCGCCGATGTCCGAGCCGTCCCCGACGACGACCCCCTGCGAGATCCGCCCCTCGACCATCGAGGAGCCGAGCGTCCCGGCATTGAAGTTCACGAAGCCCTCGTGCATCACGGTCGTGCCCGACGCCAGGTATGCGCCGAGGCGGACCCGGTCGGCGTCGGCGATGCGGACACCGGAGGGAATGACGTAGTCCAGCATCCGCGGGAACTTGTCCACGCCGTACACCGCCACTGGTGCGCGCCGCTGCAGCCGGGCCCGGACGAGCTCGAACCCCTGCGGCAGGCACGGCCCGTGACTGGTCCAGACGACGTTCGGCAGGACACCGAAGATGCCCTCGAGACTGATCGAGTTCGGCAGGACGAGCCGGTGGGAGAGCAGGTGCAGTCGCAGGTATGCGTCGGCCGTGTCGGCGGGCGGGGCATCGAGGTCGATGGTCACGAGCCGCACCTCGCGGCGGGTCTGCCGCAGGTCGTCTACGACGGCGAGGGTGGCCAGGTCGGCCGGCGGCTCAGTGCCTTCGGCCGGGCCGTCGGAGCCAAGGCCAGGGCTCGGGAACCAGGCGTCCAGGACAGTGCCCGGTGCGGGCGAGTCCTCCGTCGTGATGGTGAGCAGGCCGAAGCCCGAAGCGGTGCGCGAAGTCATTGGTCCAGCCTATTGGGCGGGCAATCGCGCCCGTCGCGTCCCCACCCCGACGGACGTCGACCGTGACCGGGTTGTGCCCGGGTGACCGGCTTGTGGGGCGATGACCTGGAAATTGCCGGGTCGCTGGTGCGGTTCCGGGTCACGGTGGCACAACCGGGTCAGGTATGCGGTGGCGACCGGGTCGTTAGGCTGGCCGCACCACGCACCACGCACCACGCACCACGCACCACGCACCTGCACCACCCTCACCGTGCCCGGACCGAAAGGGGACCAGGGGAGCCGGTCACCCGCCCCCGCACCGCCATGCCCGACACCCCGCACCTCGATCTGCATGCCGACGTCGTCGCCCTCACCGCGGCCATCTGCGACATCCCCTCGGTGAGCCGGGAGGAGGCTGCACTCGCGGATGCGATCGAGGAGGCGCTGCGGCCCCTCGACCACCTCACCGTCAGCCGGCTCGGCAACACGCTCGTCGCGCGCACCGAGCTCGGTCGAGCCGAGCGGGTGGTCCTGGCCGGACACATCGACACCGTGCCGATCACCGTCGATGCCGACGGGGCTCCGAGCAACGTCCCGACCCGGCGGGTTGTGGAGAACGGCGAGGAGCTGCTCGTCGGGCGTGGCACCGTCGACATGAAAGGTGGGGTCGCCGTCCAGCTGCGGGTCGCGGCCGAGCTCGCCGCGCCGAACCGTGACATCACCTTCGTCTTCTACGAGGGCGAGGAGATCGAGAGCGAGTTCAACGGTCTGCTCCATCTCGAGCAGCAGCGACCGGAGCTCATCGATGATGCCGACTTCGCCGTTCTCCTCGAGCCCACGAGTGGCGCGGTCGAGGGCGGCTGCAACGGAACCCTCCGGGCCGAGGTGACGACGCGCGGTCGGGCCGCCCACAGCGCGCGACCGTGGAAGGGGCACAACGCGATCCACGACGCCGCCGAGATCCTGCGGCGACTCTCCGAGTACTCGCCCGCCACCCGCACCGTCGACGAGCTGGAGTTCCGCGAGGGCCTCAACGCCGTGGGCATCGCAGGTGGCATCGCCGGCAACGTCATCCCGGACCGGTGCGTCGTGACGGTCAACTACCGCTACGCCCCGTCGCTCACGCCGGGGGACGCCGAGCGCCATGTCCGTGAGGTCTTCAACGGCTTCGACGTCCGCATCACCGACAACGCACGAGGCGCCCGGCCCGGGCTGCACCTTCCAGCGGCCCGCGCCTTCGTCGAGGCCCTCGACGTCCCCGTGCTCGCCAAGCAGGGCTGGACCGATGTCTCCCGCTTCGCCGCGATGGGGGTGGCTGCCGTCAACTTCGGCCCCGGGGACCCCAACCTCGCGCACATGGACGACGAGCGGGCTCCGGTGCGCGAGTACGTCGACTGTGAGAACGCTCTACTACGGTGGCTCTCGTGAGTCGCCGCGAGTATCGGACCGGACCGGTCCTCAAACGTCGTTCCCAGATCCCCCAGAGCACGTACGACCAACGCCTCCTGGACACCCGGGGCGGGACCGAGTGGTTGCACACCGACCCCTGGCGGGTGCTGCGCATCCAGAGCGAGTTCGTCGAGGGCTTCGGTGCCCTGGCCGAGCTCGGTCCAGCCGTGAGCGTCTTCGGCTCGGCCCGCACCCACCCGCATGATCCCGTCTACGAGCTGGCCGTCCAGGTCGGCAAGGCTCTCGCCGAGGCCGGGTATGCGGTGGTCACCGGCGGTGGACCCGGCACCATGGAGGCAGCGAACCGGGGCGCGCTCGAGGCGGGAGGCCTCTCCGTCGGGCTGGGGATCGAGCTGCCCTTCGAGGCCGGTCTGAACCAGTACGTCGACCTCGGGGTCAACTTCCGCTACTTCTTCGTCCGCAAGACGATGTTCGTGAAGTCCGCCGAGGGCTTCGTCGTGCTCCCGGGCGGGATGGGGACCCTCGACGAGCTCTTCGAGGCGCTCACCCTCGTCCAGACCCAGAAGGTGACCCGCTTCCCCATCGTGCTGATGGGCACGGAGTACTGGGCCGGCCTCCTCGACTGGTTGCGCGCGACGTGCGTCGAGGCAGGCACGATCAACGAGGAGGACATCGACCTCGTGCACCTCACCGATGACGTCGACGAGGCCGTGGCGCACATCGTCGCGGCCCGCGATGCGCGCGCTGCCGGCTGAGCCGTCGCACCTGGCATAGGCTCCCTGTCGTGGTCTGGGTCCTCTTCGTCGTCGTGGCCGTTCTTGTCATCGCGGCGACCCTCGGCATGCTGGCCGGGCGCATACCGTTCGACCGGATGAGCGAGCCGACCCACACGACCCCGGCGCTGTGCCTGCCCGCGGATGCGTCGCCGCAGGACGTCGAGAACGTCCGCTTCGACACCGCACTGCGGGGGTACCGCATGGACCAGGTCGACGAGGCGCTCGCGGTCCTCCAGGCCCGCATCGAGCAGCTTGAGAGTCAGCTGGCCGAGCGGGACCGCCGGCCGCAGGCTGCCCCCCAGGGTTTCAGCAAGCAGGGTTTCAGCGAGCAGGGTTTCAGCAAGCAGGGTTTCAGCAAGCAGAGCTCCACCGACCCGCGTCCTGAGGTCTGAGCGTCGATGTTCACGGTCTCGGCGAGCACCCGCGAGCCGATCGAGGAGGTCTGGCGCCGGGTCAGTGACCTCGGCGCACACGCCGACGGGGTGCCATTCACCTCCAGCAGCACCGACCCCGGTGCGCCCGGGAAGGGCTGGCGGTTCGTGGCCCGCACCGCGGTGGGGCCGGTCGGCTTCGACGACTCGATGGTCATCACCGAGTGGGACCCACCGCGCCGACTGCGGGTGGAGAAGACCGGACGGGTGCTCGCCGGCTGGGCCGACATCACCCTTGCTCCGCTGCCGGAAGGGGGGACACACGTCACCTGGCAGGAGGAGGTGGTCCCCGCGCACGCGCGGACTGCTCGCGTGCTCCGTCCCGCCTTCGATGCGGGCGGCAAAGTCCTCTTCGGCGCAGCCCTGCGTCGGATGCTCGGGCTGCGCGGGAGCCCTGGCCCGCGCCTGGCGCAGGATGGATAGGACGGCGGCGAGCGCCTCGCGGATCAGCCCCGGTCGGCTGGCGCTTGCGACCCTGCTCGTCTATGCGGCTGCCCGCCTCGTCACCGCAGCGTTCCTCCTGGAGGCGCACACGCGGCAGGCTCCGTATGCGCCCTGGACCGGGGACGACGGCGTGGACTTCCTCGACATGTCGGTCCTCTGGGACGGCAGCTGGTACCGCGTCATCGCCGAGGAGGGGTACCCCACCGAGCTACCGCTGGACGCGGACGGTCGGGTCCACCAGAACGCGTGGGCCTTCTACCCGCTCTTCCCCGGCCTCAGCCGCGTGGTCATGGCGGTGACTGGCTTCGACTTCCGACTCGCCGCCACGATCGTCGCGCTCGCCGCCGGTGCGGGGGCTGCGGTGATCATGGCGCGGCTCTTCAGCAGGTATGCGCCGGCCCCGGTCGCGCTGGCCGCCGTCGCCCTGTGGGCGGTCCAGCCGGCGGCCCCGACGATGCAGATCGCCTACACCGAGTCGCTGGCCGTGCTGGTGCTCGTCGCTCTGTTCTCGGCGCTCGTGGCGCGTCGGTGGGCCGAGGTCGCCGTTCTCGCCCTCATCCTCGGCGTGACCCGACCGATCGCCGCGCCCGTTGCGCTCGTCGTCGGCATCGTCGTGCTCGGCGAGATCCTGCGGTGGTGGCGGCAGCGCGCGAGTACCTCACCCAAGCGACTGTTGGCGCCCGTGTGTGCCCTTGCGTTGACCGGCCTCGCCGGACTCATCTGGCCGACAGTGGCGGGGCTGATGACCGGGGTGCCCGACGCATACACCCAGACGATGGCGTCCTGGCGCGTGGGCCACGAGATCGTGCCCTTCCGCCCCTGGATCGACAACACGGCGTTCCTGCTCTTCGCCGACTCCGGTCACCCCAGGCTGATGGCGCTCGTCGCAGTGCTCGCGCTGGCGGCGCTCCTCATCGCGGCAGCCGTGGGGCCGTGGGCGACCCGGCTGCCGGTGGAGCTGCGGGTGTGGATGCTGGCCTACCCCGCATACCTGGCCGCCGTCCTCGACGTCGGGACGAGTCTCGTCCGGTACGCGGTTCCCCTGTTCCCGATCGCGCTCATCCTCGTCGGGGGAGGGCTGCGTCGCCTTCCGCGCTGGTGGCCGGTCCTGGCGGGCGCGCTCATCGCGCTGTCGCTGTGGGCCCAGTGGCACTGGACCATGGGGCTGCTCGTCTTCGAGCCGCCCTCGGACCTGCCGCCGTAACCCGGGTCTTGGTCTGGCCGGCGGCCGTCACCACCCGACCGTCACCACCCGAAGGACGTTGGCGCAGCGGTCACCCTGACCGCCGCGACCGTCGCGTCGGCACCCTCGCAGGCGCGAGGTCGACGCCCCTCAGCGCCCGACGAAGGTCGGCCGCTCCTTGGCGAGGAAGGCCCGGACGGCCTCCTTGTGGTCCTCCGTGGCGCCGGTGCTGGCCATGAAGGACTCCTCGACGGCGAGAGCCTCGGCCAGCGGCAGCGTCGACCCGGCGAGGACCGCCTGACGCATCGCCCCGTAGGCCTTCGTCGGGCCGGCCGCGAGTCGCTCGGCCGCCTGCCGGACGACGATGTCGAGATCCTCGGCGGCCACCACCTGGGTGACCAGGCCGAGCTCCAGGCACTCGGCTGCCGGGACGGTGCGCGGGTTGAAGAGGAGGTCCTTGGCACGGGCGTGGCCGACGAGGCGCGGCAGCCAGAACGAGGCGCCGGTGTCGCACGAGAGCGCGATGCCGGCGAAGGCCGAGTTGATGCCTGCGGTGTCGGCCATGATCCGCAGGTCCCCGGTGAGGGCCATGCTCATGCCGGCGCCCGCGGCGACGCCGTTGATCGCCGTGATGACCGGCTTGTTCATCGTCGCGAGGAGGATCGCGACGGGGTTGTAGTGCTCGCTCACGGTCGAGGCGAGGGACTCGTCGCCCTTCTCCAGGCTCTGGACGTGCTCACGCAGGTCCTGCCCGACGCAGAATGCGCGACCCGATCCGGTGAGCACGACGACCCGCACCGACTCGTCCTCGGCGGCGTCGGTGACCGCCTCCTTGAGCGCCAGCTTCATGGCGAGGTTGACGGCGTTCATCGCCTCCGGACGGTTGAGGCGGATGGTCCGGACGCCGTCGAGGTCCTCGACGAGGACGGGGCTGTCGGGGGCCGCTGCAGAGTCGCTCGTGGTCATGGAGACCAACCTATGCGTTCCGGGGCTGCCTGGCCGGTAGCGGCGACAGGTCGGACCGGCCGCCGCAGATGAGATTTCGCGAGGGTGGGTCCGTACGGGATAATGGAGGATAACGGTGGTCGGGACAAGACGTCGCGACGTGGGCGACGTGAGTCGAACAACCCGACCGGTGGCAGACGAAGGGAATGCTCATGGCGGCAATGAAGCCTAGGACCGGTGACGGCCCGCTCGAGGTCGTGAAGGAAGGTCGTGGGATCGTCCTCCGCATGCCGCTCGAAGGCGGCGGGCGACTGGTTGTCGAGATGACTCCGGACGAGGTGCGCGCCCTGGGCGACGCCATCGAGAACTGCGAAGGCCTGAAGTAGTCATCCGGCCAGCGCCGAACCAGGCATCAGTGGCCCCCGGGACCGAGTCGGTCCCGGGGGCCACTGCCGTCCACCGGCTTCTCCGCACGGGTAGGGCTGCACCGCACGGGTAGGGCGTCTTCGCACCGGTAGGGTCGGACGGGTGACTCCATCCCCTCCTCGTCGGTCCACGGAGCCCGCTGTCGGGCAGCGATCCGAGAACCTCATCGAGCCCACCCTGCCCACGTGGTCGGTGATCGGCGACATCACGGATGTCCCTCCTCCGACCTCCCGACGCACAGCGCCCGTGCTCGCCGTCGGTGTCGAGCGCGTGTCCGATGAGGCAGAGGCGTCGGACGGCGATCAGACGTCCGCCGGGTCCTCAGACGGCGAGAATGCGTCGGCCGCGCAGGTGCGCGTCGTCGGTGAGGGGGCCGTCGCCGCCCTGGCCCGGCTCGGACTGGACGCGACCGAGGTGGTCGCGACGCATACTCCCTCGGCCACGGCGGGTGACGTCACCACCGTCCCCATAGTCGCCGACTCCGCCGCAGACGGCTTCGGGCGCGTCCTCCTCGTGGGGCTCGGATCGAAGAGCACCGACCATGTGCGCGCCGCGGGCGCGGCCGTGGGGCGGCTCGTCCGCGACGTCGACCTGCTCGTCGTCGCCTTCGGGGCCGGCGAGGAGACCGCCGTCGTCGAGGGAGTGACGCTCGGCTCCTGGTCCGCCCCCCGCTGGCGGGCGGAGGGCCCGGTGCGACCCAGCGGCCCGCCGCGACAGGTGCAGCTCCTCGCGGCGAGCGATGCGCCCATCGACAAGGACGAGGTCCGGCGCGCGTCGATCCGGTGCCGTGCGACGGTTATCGCTCGGGGCCTCGGGCTCACTCCCTCGAACATCAAGAATCCCGCCTGGATGGTGACCCAGGCGCGCGCCCTGGCCCGCCGTAGCGGCCTCAAGGCGACGGTGTGGACCGAGCGCGAGTTGGCCCGGGACGGATTCGGCGGACTGCTCGCGGTCGGGGGCGGCTCGGCCACCCCGCCGCGGTTGGTCCGCCTCGACTACACCCCGAAGGGCGCACCCTCGGATGTCGCGCATGTCGTCCTCGCGGGCAAGGGCATCACCTTCGACACCGGCGGCCTCAACGTCAAGCCCGGCGACGGAATGGTCTCGATGAAGACGGACATGCTGGGTGCGGCGGTCGTCCTTGCGGTCCTCGCGTCGTGCCGCTCGCTGCAGGTGCCGGTCCGGGTCACCGGCCTGCTGGCCCTCGCGGAGAACCAGATCAGCGGATCCTCGTACCGCCCCTCGGACGTCATCACCCACTACGGAGGCACGACGGTCGAGGTGGGCAACACCGACGCCGAGGGAAGGCTCGTCCTGGCCGACGCCATAGCGTATGCGGTGGACCGGCTCGACCCGGACCTGCTCGTGGACGTCGCGACCCTCACGGGTGCGGCGAGAGTGGCGCTGGCCCGCAGCATGGGTGCCGTCCTCGGCACCGACGACGGCCTCGTGGCCGGGCTGCGGACCGCGGGGGAGTCGACCGGTGAGACGTTCTGGCGATTGCCGCTTGTCGATGACTACCGTGAGGCACTGAGCAGCGAAACGGCTGATCTGAACAACATCGCTCCGGGTGTGGGCGGGGGTGCCATCACGGCCGCGTTGTTCCTGCGGGAGTTCGCAGGCAACGTGCCGTGGGCCCACCTCGACATCGCAGGGCCGGGGCGATCCGACGTCGACAAGGGCATCCTTGCCAAGGGCGCCACGGGATATGGCGCGCGAGCTCTCCTCGCGTGGCTGGAAGGACTTTGATGAACGTAGGTTCGATGAACGCCGGCTACGGTCTCGCGGTGCGCTGGCCACTGACCGGCGCACCCGCCGAGGTCGCGGACCGGTTGCGCGAGTATGTCGTGGGCACCTCGATCGCGAACTTCATGTTCCTCGACGGGCTGGCCTTCAAGACCTGGCGGATGCGCGAGGGCGAGTGGTTCGAGGGCACCTACGTCTTCGACACCGAGCTGGTCCGCGACGAGTTCCGCAAGACGTTCGAGGAGTCTGCTGCCACCTCTCCGGTGTCCGAGCTCATCGGGGCCGGACCGGTCGCCATCGACGACTTCGAGGTCGTCGCGATCGCCGAGGGTCCGGCGGGGTTCCGGCGGGGAGCCGGGCCCGAGGCCCTGCTGCGCAAGTAGGCGTCACAGACTTTCGACAGGCGGAACCGGCCGCCGAGGAGCGTCTTCGGACGTGCTCGGCGGCCGTTCTCGTTCCGGGGGGGGCTGCTGAGGCAGACCGTCCAGGGCTTACTTCTCGAGGCCGGTCTCCTGGCCGCCTTGTCGGCGGCGCCATGTCGGCGGCGCTACCTCTTGACCGGGCTACTTCTTGACCGGGCTACTTCTTGACCGGGCCAGTTCTTGACTGGGCTACTTCTTGACTGCGACGAGTAGGCCGTCGCCCACCGGGAGCAGGGTGACCTGCAGGTCCTCCCGGTCGCGCAGCGCCTTCCCGAGGTCGCGCAGGGTGACGGTGTTGTCGTCACGGGCCGCGGGGTCCGCGACCTTGTCGTGCCAGAGCATGTTGTCCAGGACGAGGACGCCTCCCGAGCGCAGCAGTCGCAGGGCGTGCTCGGTGTAGGCCGGGTACTCGGCCTTGTCCGCGTCGATGAGCACCAGGTCGTAGGCCCCGTCGGTCATCCGAGGCAGGACGTCCAGTGCCCGCCCGGTGATCACCCGGGTGCGCTGATGGGGGATCCCGGCGTTTGCGAAGGCCTCCTTGGCCGCGCGTTGGTGGTCCGCGTCGATGTCGATCGTCGTGAGGACACCACCCTCGGGCATCCCCTCGAGCAACCACAGCCCCGAGGAGCCGGCCCCTGTGCCGATCTCACAGACGGACATGGCCCCGCTGGCGGCGGCAAGCATGCGCAGGACCGGTCCGACCCCCCGGGACACCGGGGTGGCACCCATCTCCTCGCCCCGGAGCCTGGCGTGCTCGTGGTTCTCGCTCTCCGGCACGAACTCCTCGGCATAGGACCAGCTCGCCGGCTTGATCGAACTCATGCACTCCACCCTAGTTCGGTGCTTGTCCCGCGTCCGTGCGGCGCGCCCGGAACCAGCACTCTTCAACCAGCACTCTCAACCAGCACTCTCCAACCTCGCTCCCAGCGGGTTCCCAGGTTCGCCTCGCACACTGAGGGCCCGTAGGGACGAGCACACTGAACCGCCCTCCATCTCGAAGGATGCTGACGCTGATGACGGACACTCTGAGCTCAGAGACTCTGAGTACCGACACTGGGAGTGCCGAGACTCTGAAGACCGAGACCTTGAGTGCTGAGGCCTGGACCCCCCCGACCTGGGACGAGATCGTCCGGGAGCACTCGCCCCGTGTGTACCGCCTTGCGTACCGGCTGACCGGCAACCAGCACGACGCCGAGGACCTCACCCACGATGTCTTCATCCGCGTGTTCCGCTCGCTGCACACGTTCCGGCCCGGCACCTTCGAGGGCTGGCTGCACCGCATCACGACGAACGTCTTCCTCGACAAGATGCGGCGCAAGCAGCGGATCCGCTTCGACGCCCTCACCGACGAGTGGGCCGCCCGGCTCCCGGGCCGGGCCCCGAGCCCGGAGCAGGTCTACTCGGATACGCACCTGGACGGCGACATCCAGGAGGCTTTGAACTCCCTCCCCCCGCACTTCCGCGCTGCGGTGGTCCTCTGCGACATCGAGGGACTCACCTATGAGGAGGTCGCGGAGGTGCTGGACATCAAGCTCGGCACGGTGCGCTCGCGGATCCACCGGGGCCGCGCCCAGCTCCGGACCGCTCTCGCGCACCGGGCGCCGCGCCAGGATGTCGCCCGAGGTCGAAGCGGACGCCACTCGCGTCCCATCCCGCAGGTTGCGGCCGGTCTATCCTGACCCGAGCCGATGCCCCGCACCCTCTACCCGTCCGTGAGCAGGACTCACCTCGAAGAGAACAGGACCTGGTGTTGAGCACCCACGACAACGACGCCTGGCACAACGAGCGGACCCTCCCACTCGAGGACCACGTTCCGCCCGGTGAGGTCGCGCACCACGACGTCGACCAGGACGCGGGCCATCACACAGAGCCCGGGTCTCCGGATGACGCACAGGGGTATGCGCGTGGCCAGCAGCACGACGAGCAAGGGCACCCGGGTGGTGGGCACGGCAGCCGCCCCTGGGGTAGCCGCTGGGCCGTCGGTTCGCAGCACGGCGATACCCAGAGCATGGAGACCAGCCACAACGCCCCCTCCCACACCGATACACAGGGGTCGGGCGGCGGGTACGCCGAAGGCTACGGCGATGCCAACCGCACCCCTCCTCAGCCGCTCGCTCCGGTCTGGAGCTATGAGTCGACGCCGAGCCGCGCATACTCCGTGGGCGGTGCGTACGGCTACACCCAGCCGTACCCGCCCGCCGGCCCGACGAACCCGCCGTCGCGTCCCACGAAGAAGGGCCCGGGCTGGGGCGCGCTGATCACGACCTGCATTCTCGCGGCGCTCCTCGCCGGCAGCCTGGGCGGCGTGGCCGGCGGTTGGCTGGCCGCGAACGACTACCTCGACTTCGGCCCGAACGGGTACACCGCGCCCTCCCCGACGCCTGCCCAAGGTGCAGTGGACCGTCCAGCGGGCTCGATCGCGAACATCTCCGCCAACGCTCTGCCGAGTGTGGTCACGATCCTCGTCAGCGGTCCCGGCGGGCAGCGGGCCGGCTCGGGGTCCGGGTGGGCGTTCGACGACCAGGGCCATATCGTGACGAACAACCACGTCATCGAGGCTGCGGTGGACAGGGGGAAGATCGTCGTGCAGACCTCGGACGGTCAGCGCCACGACGCCACACTCGTCGGCCGCGACGAGTCGTACGACCTGGCCGTCCTCAAGGTGGAGGGCGTCCGGCTCAAGCCGTTGCCCCTCGGAGACTCCTCGGAGGTCCGCGTCGGCGACGAGGTGATCGCCATGGGTGCGCCCCTCGGTCTGGACTCCACCGTGACCGCCGGGATCATCAGCGCCCTGAACCGTCCTGTCAGCCCCGGTGGCGGGACCTCGCAGTCGTACATCAACGCCATCCAGACCGATGCCGCGATCAACCCCGGCAACAGCGGTGGGCCGCTGCTCAACATGGCCGGTCAGGTCATCGGGGTCAACAGCGCGATCGCGACCATGCCCTCTCTGGCGGGTACGGCCGGCAACATCGGGGTCGGCTTCGCGATCCCGAGCAACCAGGTCGCCAAGACCGTCGAGCAGCTCATCCGCACCGGCAAGGCCGAGCACCCCATCATCGGGGTCATCCTCGACCAGCGGTACCAGGGCGAGGGTGTCCGCATCATCGGTGAGGACGAGGGAGCCGATGAGCCGATCGTGCCCGGCGGCCCGGCCGACCAGGCGGGCCTCCAGCCCGGAGACATCATCCTCGAGTTCGAGGGTCGCCCCATGACCACCCCCGATGAGCTCGTCGTAGCCATCCGCGCGATGAACGTCGGTGACGAGGTGACACTCAAGGTGCGCCGGGGCTCGGCGACCCTCAATGTCACCATGGTGCTGCAAGGTCGAATCGCCGACTGATGAGCTGCGCCGCCATGGGCCCACCGAGGCGTTCAGTCGGCGGGCTGACGGCGAGGCAGCCGGGCCAACGGCGGTAGGGTCGGTCCCGAAGCGGCGAGAGGCGCCGCTGCGTAGGAGACGAGGTCGACGCGGGTGTTCTTTGGGATCAATGGCAGCGAGGTGCTCCTGCTGATCCTGATCGCGATCATCGTGCTCGGGCCGCAGCGGATGCCTGAGTACGCCGCGAAGCTCGCGCGCGGGATCCGTCAGCTGCGCGTCATGGCCGAGGGGGCCAAGGGCCAGCTCAAGGAGCAGCTCGGTCCGGAGTACCAGGACATCAACTGGCGTCAGTACGACCCACGTCAGTACGACCCGCGCCGCATCGTGCGGCAGGCGCTCATCGAACCGCTCGAGGAGGCGACTGCGGGCGTCAAGGATCTGGCTGCGCCGACCGCCGCCGCTGCCGGGGCCGCCGCATCGAGGAGCGCGGTCGGTACGGATCCACCCAGGCGCAGCGCCGCCGCGCCAGAACCGATCGACCCCCGCAGCTATGACCCGAGTCGGCCGACCCCCTTTGACACCGACGCCACCTAGCGAGGCCTACGCCTCGCAAGGTTTTTCGGGGGTGGTGAGGATGGCCTCGCGTGGTGGCGTCCAATCGGGCACGACGCCACCTAGCCAGGCCGGCGTTCGGTTCCGCTTCTCGAGTCGGTGACTTTGGCCTGGCGTGGTGGCGTCCAATCTGGCACGACGGGAGATGAAGGCCGTCGAGGACCGAGGGAAGCTCCCGTCACCGCCGCCGATGGTGCCGGTGCGGGCGGTCACAGTGACGACGGAGGTGATGTGGGTGCCGGAGTTCGTGATGGAGGCCTTGGCGCCGTTGACGACCCACTCGTCGCCGACGAGCTCTGCACGGGTGCGCGAGGCCGCGGCGTCCGAGCCGGCGTCCGGCTCGGTGAGGCCGAAGCCCGCGAGCACGCGACGGCGAGTCAGCGGGCAGTCGCCGCAGAGGTCGCGGTATGCGCCGCTCGCCGGGGACCCCTTGCTCCGTCGCTCGACACCTACTCCCTCGATCGCCGCGCGGTCCGTGATTCGCCTGCAATTGCGGTCGAACGGCGTGGCAGGTGTCAAACGGGTGAGTAAAGGTCGAACGAAGGGCTAAGCGGCGAGTCAGCGGCAGTCGCCTCAGAGGTCCCGGTATGCGCCGCTCGCCGGGCTGACGGCGAAGCACTCCGGCGCCCACCAGCCCTCGCGTTCGAAGCGCACCTCGATCGCGGACGTCGCCGCGTCGACCAGCCCCCGAAGCAGCAGCGCAATCGCCGAGCCACCGAAGCCGCCCCCGGTCATCCGGGCACCCAGCGCGCCGGCGGCGAGGGCTTCGACGCCACCTAGCCAGGCCGGCGTTCGGTTCCGCTTCTCGAGTCGGTGCGTGTCTACCTCCTTACTTTCCCTGGCATGGCGGGGTATGAAACGGTGAAGGTATGGCGACAGAGTCCACCGCACAAGCTGAGCGGGGCCGGCGCCTCGCCTCCGACTCGCCTGTCCTGAGGGCGGAGGGACTGGTCAAGAGGTTCGGCTCCCTGACGGCCGTCGACGATGTCTCGCTCCACATCGAGGAAGGCGAGACCTACGGACTGCTCGGCCCCAACGGCGCCGGGAAGACGACGACCATCTCGATGATCGCCGGGCTGCTCACCCCGGACGCGGGCACGATCACGATCGCCGGCCGGCCGATTATCGGCTCCTCGGTCGAGGCCAAGCGGCACCTCGGCCTCGTACCCCAGGACCTGGCCATCTACCCCGATCTGAGCGCCCGCGACAACCTGAAGCTCTTCGGCAAGCTGCAGGGTCTGCGTGGGGCGGCGCTCCGTCGACGCGTCGACGAGGTGCTTGCGCTCATCGGGCTGACCGACCGCGCCGGCGGGGCGAGCAAGAAGTTCAGCGGCGGCATGAAGCGCCGTCTCAACATCGGCATCGGACTGCTGCATCAGCCGAAGCTGCTCATCCTCGACGAGCCCACCGTGGGAGTCGACCCGCAGTCGCGCAACCAGATCCTCGAGTCGGTCGAGTCACTCTCGACCGAGGGGATGGCGGTCCTGTACACGACCCACTACATGGAGGAGGCCGAGCGGCTGTGCGACCGGATCGCGATCATCGACTCCGGCCGGATCCAGGCCGAGGGGACCCGTGACGAGCTCGTCGAGCTCATCGGCGGCGTGGACACCATCCTCCTGCGCGGATCAGGCGACCTCGCAGCCGCTCAGGCGGCCGTCGAGAGCATTCCGGCCGTCCAGAACGTGCACCGTGAGCGGGGGCTTGTCACCGTGTACGTGCACGGCGCACCGACCCACGTCGCACCTATTGTCGGCGCGGCGACGTCCGCGGGTATGGCCCTGTCCGATGTCGAGCTCTCCCGTCCCGACCTGGAATCGGTCTTCCTCCACCTGACAGGGAAAGCGCTGAGGGACTGAGGGAGGACGGCATGCCGAGGACATGGGAGCAGGAGCGGCCATGACCAACCTGAGCAAGCTGCTGGCGATGGTCCGCTACGACCTCCGTCAGCGCCTCACCGACGGGTCCGTGCTGGCCTTCGCGGTCGTGGTGCCGCTGGCCCTCATGTGGGTCATGGACGTCGTCTTCTCCGACGCCACGGACGTGGAGCTGCAGCCGATCACGGTCGCCGTGGCAACGCCCGCTGACGACCAGCTGGCCGCGGTGATTCCCGAGGTGCTGCGGGCGGTCTCCGCGGACGGTGAGCTGCAGATCGAGGTCAGGGAGGTGACCCCGACCGAGGTCCCCGATCTCGTTGCTGACGGGAGCGCGGGAATGGGAGTCGTCGTACCCCCAGACTTCTCCACGGCGCTCATTGCAGGGGACGGCCCGGAGGTCGAGGTCACGATCGGCGACAACACCGGGATCATGGATCAGATCGTGGGCTCGGTGGTCCGCGCCACCCTGGCTCAGCTGACGGCGGGAACGCAGGCAGCGACCGCTGGCGTCGAGCTCGGCGTCTCTCCCGACCAGCTCGCTGCCCTCGGCCAGGCTGTCGTCGATGAGGCGCCCCAGGTGCAATGGCGTGAGGGGCAGGCGGCGTCCGAGCAGCTCGGGTTCCAGGAGTCCATCGTGGCCGGCCAGGCTGGTATGTTCCTCCTGTTCACCGTCGGCTTCGGTGTCCTGGCCATGGTCAGAGAGCGTGAGCAGGGGACCATGGCCCGCCTGCTCTCGATGCCCATGCCGCCCTGGCTCGTCACGGCTGCGAAGGGCGCCGTCAGCTTCCTCCTCGGTCTGATCTCCATGACGGTCCTGCTCACAGCCGGCTCTGTGCTGTTCGACGGGGTGGACTTCGGTGCCCCGGTCGCTGTCGGTGTGCTGATCCTCCTGGTCGTTGCGGCCACCACGTCGCTCATGTTCATCATCACCAAGGTGGCGCGTACAGCGGAGCAGGCCGGGATCGCGCAGTCCATCGTCGCGGTCGTGCTCGGAATGAGCGGCGGAGCCTTCTTCCAGATCAACGCGACGGGCCTCGTGGGGACGATCCTCGCCCTCAACCCGGTCAAGGCCTTCATCGACGGTCTCGGAGTCACGTCCGGCGGAGGGAGAGTGGGTGACCTCGGGACCGTGGCACTCATTCTGGGGGCCTTCACGGCGCTCTGCCTCGTGTGTGCCTGGCTGCTCCCCGATCGGAAGGATGCCCTGTGAGATCCGTACTGGCGATCGCGGAAGCCGAGCTGAAGCGGTTCAACGCGGACAAGTCGAACATCTTCTTCGTCTTCATCTTCCCCCTCGCTCTCGTCTTCCTCCTGGGCTCCCAGTTCACTCCTTCCGGGACGGCGGGCACGGTCGCGGTCACGGGACCGGAGTCCGGGCTCCGCGTCGCTCTGATCGAGCAGATGGAGACCGCAGGCCTCGAGGTGACGCTCACGGACGAGGACGGTATGCGCAGGCAGGTCGCTCGCGGAACGGCGGATGTGGGTGTGACGATCCCCGAATCGGCGGCCGAGGACTTCGCTGCTGGAACGGATTTCGCGCTGGAACTCGTGTCGGCGTCGCAGTCGGACGCGGTGGCGGTCGCCCAGCTGGTGCGCGACGCGACGGCGGCGGCCACCTTGCGCGAGGGCCAGGTCATCGCACTGCGCGGCGCGGGCATCGACTCCGACGCCGACATCGTCCGGGCTCTCGAACGGGCCGAGGACTCAGTTGCTCCGGCCCGGCTCGTGGTCCGTAATCAGAGTGGACTGGCCCGGGAGTTCCGCGGGCTGGGTCAGTTCGACCTCACCGCTTCCACCACGCTCCTGCTCTTCACCTTCCTCACCGCCCTCACGGGCGCGGTCACCCTCATCCAGGCGCGCCGGGACGGCGTGGTCAAACGCATCATGGCGTCCCCTGTCTCGGCGACCCAGGCGATCGCCGGCCAGGGGTTGGGCCGGTTGGCCATCGCTCTCTTCCAGGGCCTGTACATCATGCTCGCGTCCTGGCTCATCTTCGGAGTCTCCTGGGGCGACCCGGTCGCCGCGAGCGTCCTGCTCCTCGTCTTCTCGCTCGTGGCAGCGGGTGTGTCGATGATCGTCGGGGTCCTCGTCGACAACGAGAGCCTCGGCCTCGGGCTCGGCATCGGTGCTTCGCTGGTCGTCGGAGCCATCGGGGGAGCGATGGTGCCCCTGGAGTTCTTCAGCGACACGATGCGGAGGGTCGCGCACTTCACGCCACATGCGTGGGGCTACGAGGCGTTCGCCGAGCTGCAGCGCCGGAGCGGCGGCCTCTTCGACATCCTGCCCGAGCTCGGTGTGCTGCTCGCCATGGCTGTGGTCACGCTCGCTCTCGGCAGCTGGCTGCTGCGTCGTTCCCTCGAGCGCGCGATGTAGCAGCCGGCCGAGTCAGCGCCCGACGTGGCACGGCGCGGCACGGCGCGGCACCCGACGACTCCGAGCGCCAGGCGAGCTGCGCGGGCGCCCGACTGGCGGGACCTCGCCGTCGTTGACCCTTGCTCCGTCGCTTGCCGCTTGTTCCCGAATTCTCCTGCAATTGCGCGCAATCTAGGGGGCAGGTGTCAAACCGGGGAGGAAGTGTCGAACCGGGGAACAACTGTCGAACGGCGGGGCAGGTGTCAAACCGGGGAGGAAGTGTCGAACCGGAGAACAACTGTCGAACAACGGCGCCGGTTTCGAACCCGTGGAGCAGGTGCCGCCCGACAACGGCAGCGGTCGAGGCCTCGGGTCAGCGGCCGGCGGGGGTGAGTCCGAGGCTACGTCCCGCCAGCCCGCGGGCGCGGGTCGAGAGGCCCCTGGCGATGCCGCGCAGAGCGACGGCGGCAGGGGAGGTCGCAGCGCCGACGACGACGGGGCTGCCGGTGTCGGAGCCCTCCCGGAGGCGGACGTCGAGCGGGATCTGGCCGAGCAGAGGAACCTCGGCGCCGATCGAGCGGGTCAGTGACTCGGCCACCTGGCGCCCGCCGCCGGAGCCGAAGAGCTCCTGACGGCTGCCGTCGGGAAGCTCGAGCCAGGACATGTTCTCGACGACACCCACGATGCGCTGGTGGGTCTGCAGGGCGATCGACCCGGCCCGCTCGGCGACCTCTGCGGCGGCCTGCTGCGGAGTGGTGACCACGAGGATCTCGGCACTCGGGATGAGCTGGGCGATGGAGATCGCGACGTCGCCGGTGCCCGGGGGCAGGTCGAGGAGAAGGACGTCGAGGTCCCCCCAGAAGACGTCACCGAGGAACTGCTGGAGGGCCCGGTGCAGCATGGGGCCACGCCACACGACGGGCTGGTTGCCGGGGACGAACATCCCGATCGAGATGACCTTCACGCCGTGGGCGACCGGCGGCATGATCATGTCGTCGACCTGGGTGGGACGGTGCTCGACCCCGAGCATGCGGGGGATCGAGAAGCCGTAGATGTCGGCGTCGACGACGCCGACACGCAAGCCGGACTCGGCCATCGCGGCCGCGAGGTTCGCGGTGACCGAGGACTTGCCGACGCCGCCCTTGCCGGAGGCGACCGCATACACCCGCGTCAGTGAGCCTGCCTTGGCGAACGGGATCTCGCGCTCGGCCGCGCCCCCGCGCAGCTGCTGGCGGAGGGCGCCACGCTGCTCGTCGGTCATCACGCCCAAGGTGACGTCGACGCCGGTCACTCCGGGCACCTTGAGCAGGGCCTCGGTCGAGTCCTTCGTGAGGGTGTCCTTGAGCGGACAGGCCGCGACCGTGAGCAGGATGGTCAGGGCGACCCGGCCGGACTCGTCGACGGCGACCGACTCGACCATCCCCAGCTCGGTGATGGGCTTGCGGATCTCGGGGTCGTCGACCGTGCTCAGCGCGGCCAGCAGGGCTTCTTGGGTGACGTCAGACACCCCACCATGCTAGGCGCTCTCGGGAGGACCCTCCGTCGTGGTCTCACTCGACCGGTTCGATTCCGTGCTGACGTGGGCCGGGGCGGACTCGGTCGACGCGGCTACCGACAGCTGCAGGCCGCGCTCCTCCATCTCGTCCAGCAGGGAGCGCAGCTCGGAACGGACGAAGTCGCGCGTGGCCGTCTCGCGGAGGGCGATCCGCAGCGCCGCCACCTCGCGGGTGAGGAACTCGGTGTCGGCCAGGTTCCGCTCGGCCTGGAGCCGGTCCTGCTGGAAGGCGACCCGGTCCCTGTCGTCCTGCCGGTTCTGGGCGAGCAGGATGAGCGGGGCCGCGTAGGACGCCTGGAGGGAGAGGATGAGGGTCAGCAGCGTGTAGTTCAGCTCGCGTGGGTCGAACTGCAGCTCCTCCGGGCCCCAGGTGTTCCAGACCAGCCAGACGGTCACGAAGACCGTCATGCCGATGAGGAACTGCACGGTGCCCATGAACCGCGCGAACTTCTCGGCGACGATGCCGAACGACTCGTTCGACATCGCCGACGGGCGCCGCCACCGCAGGCTGCGCGACTCGCGGGGCTGGTCGATCCGGACGCGCTCAGCCATCGTCGCCTCCCGTCGCCGACGAGCTCGGCACCACGGGGATGTCCTCGGTGACGTCGTGGCGGTCCTCGCGCCAGTCCTCCGGGAGGAGGTGGTCGAGCACGTCATCGACGGTGACCGCGCCGAGGAGCCGTCCGTCCTTGTCGCACACGGGTAGGGAGACGTGGTTGTAGGTCGCCATGATGCGGGTCACGACGCCGAGCGGGTCACCCGGATCCAACGGCTCGACGTCCTTGTCGAGGATGCCGCCGACCGCGGCGTGCGGGGGCTCACGGAGCAGCCGCTGGGTGTGGACGAGCCCGAGGTACTTCCCTGTCGGGGTCTCCAGAGGTGGTCGGCAGACGTAGACGGCGGCGGCCTTCGCCGGCGAGATCTCTTCGCGCCGCACCATGGCCAACGCCTCGGCGATGCTCGCCTCCGGGCCGAGAATGATCGGCTCGGCAGTCATCAGACCACCGGCCGACTCGTCGTCGTACGCACGCAGCCGGCGCATCTGCTCGGCCTCGTCCGGCTCCATGAGCGCGATGAGGGCCTCGGCCTGCTGGGGGTCGAGCTCGTTGAGGAGGTCAGCCGCGTCGTCGGGCTCCATCGCCTCGAGCACGTCGGCCGCACGGGGCGCATCGAGGCCAGCGAGGATCTCGACCTGGTCGTCCTCGGGGAGCTCCTCGAGGACGTCGGCGAGCTTGCTGTCGCTCAGGGCCTGGGCGACCTGGGCGCGCCGGGTGGGCGGCAGGTCGTGGATGACCTCGGCGAGGTCCGCCACCTTGAGGTCGCCGTACGTCTCCAGCAGCCGCTCGACGCTCTGCTCCGCGCTCGGGTCGAGGAGGCCGGTGACATCGGCGATGTCGGCGACGAAGGTCTCGCCCTTCCGGCGCCGGGTGAGCCTGGTGAAGGTGGAGGTCGCGCGCTTCCCAACCCGGCAGAACACCCGTGAGACGACCCAGTCGCGGTTCTGCTGCTGCTCGATCCCGACGTCCTCGACAATGACGTCGATCATGCCGTCCTCGGTGCGCACGAGGACCTGACGCTCGAAGAGCTCGGCCACGACGAGGGTCTCACCCGGCCGCTGCTCGAACCGACGCATATTGACCAGGCCGGTCGTGATGACCTGCCCGCCGTCAACGGAGATGACGCGTGTCATGGGGAGGAAGACGCGCCGACGTCCGGGCACCTCGACGACGAGGCCGATAGCGCGGGGACGGCGGCGGGCGGGCGTGATGACGACGTCGCGCACCTTGCCGACCTGGTCACCGAGGGGGTCGAAGACACTGAGCCCGGCAAGGCGGCCGACGAAGACGCGGGGCTGAGTGCTCACCGAGTCAGCCTACCGAGATGGAGCATGGCCACGCGGGACGCTGTGAGCATCCGCGACCGTGCCTCCGGACGAGGCCGACGGTGGGGCGGGAAGCTGCAGTCGTCAGTGAGGGATCACGCCCGGCCGGCGTGCCACGGACGACGGCCGAGAGTCGTCGCCGGCCCCGGGACCAGCGGGGCGCGACCGGACTCCTGGGGCTGCGAGCTGGGCCCGCTCAGCGGCGGCCCGAAGGGGTGCAGCGCGTAGACCGAGCCCGCAGCGGCCCAGCGGGTCACGACGTCGTCGGTGGCGTTGAGCCGCTCGCCCGCCAGGGCCTCGGTCGCCTGCTGCCAGGACTCGGTATGCGGTGCCAACAGGTGGGCGGTCGCCGTCACCGTGAGCAGACGGCCGCCGCTGTCCTTGGACCGGAGGATGAGGTGGACGACCTCGGGGAGCGGCGGGAGGAGCTGCTCCCCCTCGCCGCAGACGACGTAGAAGCGGTCCCGGTCCCACGCATACCAGACGGCGAAGGAACGGTCGCCCGGGATGTCGATCCACATGATGGCGGACTTGTTCGCGGCCTCGGCGAGCAGAGCGGTCGTCTTCGCCGTGGGCTCGGCGAGGGTCTCGGCGGAGGCTGCACCGCCGTCACCGGCGGCCGCTGGCTCCCGCTCCGGCGTTGCGTCGGTCGTCACACGTGAACTGTCTCATAACAGGCAGCGCCGGTTCCTTGCTAGCGTCACCGTGGCAGCTCTGCTGCCGTCCCACGCCTATCCGCCCATCATGACGTCAGGTGAACCATGCGCAGCGCCAAGGACTTCTTCGCCCCGCTCGCGGTCGGAGCCCCCGCTCCGGTCCGGGAGGTTCCGGCGAGACCGAGCCGGATGATCCACTTCTTCGACCCGAGCAACCCCAAGATGGCGGCGAAGGTGCCCGACCTCGTGGGCACGGTGGACGTCCTCCTCGGCAACCTCGAGGACGCCGTCAAGGCCGACAACAAGGAAGCCGCCCGGCAGGGACTCGTCGACATCGCGCGATCCACCGACTTCGGCGAGCACACCCAGCTGTGGACGCGTATCAACGCGCTCGACTCGCCCTGGGTCCTCGACGACCTGCTCACGCTCGTCACCGAGATCGGCGACCGGCTCGACGTCATCATGGTCCCGAAGGTCCAGGGACCGGAGGATATCCACTACATCGACCGCATCCTCGCCCAGCTCGAGGCGAAGGCTGGGGTGCGTCGTCCGATCCTCGTCCACGCCATCCTCGAGACGGCCCGCGGCATGGCGAACGTCGAGGAGATCTGCGGTGCCTCTCCGCGCATGCAGGGCATCTCCCTCGGCCCCGCCGATCTCGCGGCCGACCGCAGGATGAAGACCACGCGGGTCGGTGGCGGACACCCCGGGTACCTCGTCCGCCAGGACCCGCCGACCGGTGTCGACGATCCCATCAACGCGGAGCGCACCGTCTTCCAGCAGGACCTGTGGCACTACACGATCGCGCGCATGGTCGACGCCTGCGCGATGCACGGGATCTTCCCGTACTACGGCCCATTCGGTGACATCAAGGACGTCGTGGCCTGCGAGGACCAGTTCCGCAACGCCTTCCTCCTCGGCTGTGTCGGGACCTGGACCCTGCACCCGGTCCAGATCGAGATCGCCAAGCGGGTTTTCAGCCCCTCGGCCGCGGACGTGGCCCACGCCCGCCGGGTCAAGGCCGCGATGGGTGACGGCACCGGAGCCGTGATGCTGGACGGGAAGATGGAGGACGACGCCAGCCTCAAGCAGTGCCTGGTGATCCTCGAGCTCGCCGAGCGCCTCGCCGCGAACGATCCCGAGCTCGCCGAGCTGTATGCGGAGGTCCAGGAATGAGCGACCAGGCAAGCACCGCATACACCCCCCGTCGGTCGGTCCTCTACATGCCCAGCTCGAACGAGCGGGCGCTGGAGAAGGCCAAGACCCTCCCCGTCGACGCCCTCATCCTCGACCTCGAGGACGCTGTGGGGCCGGGCGAGAAGGAGGCCGCGCGGGCCGCGGCCTGCGCCGCCGTGCAGTCGGGGGAGTACGGGCACCGTGAGCTGACGATCCGCATCAACGGCATCGGGACCGAGTGGCACGAGGCGGACCTCGAGGCAGCGTGTGCGGCCGGTCCCGACGGGATCGTCGTGCCGAAGGTCAACACGTCCAAGGAAGTCAAGAACCTCGAGAAGGCGCTCCTCCGCTACGGGGCTCCCGCGACGACGAGGCTCTGGGCCATGATCGAGACCCCCGACGCGATCTTCCGGGTGCGCAAGATCGCGTCGGCCTCTGACCGGCTTGCCGTCCTCGTCATGGGCACCAACGACCTCGTCAAGGAGCTGCAGGCCCGGCACGTCCCGGGTCGCAGCCCGCTGCTGACGTCCCTCTCCTGGTCACTGCTGGCCGCGCGCCGCGCCGGCATCGCCATCCTCGACGGCGTCTACAACGACGTGAAGGACCTCGAAGGCTTCGAGGCGGAGTGCATCCAGGGTCGGGACATGGGCTTCGACGGCAAGACCCTCATCCACCCGGGTCAGGTCGAGCCCTGCAACTCGATCTTCGCGCCCGACGAGGCGGCGGTCGAGGAGGCCCGGGGCATCATCGAGGCCTTCGAGGCCGGTGCGGGATCCGGCGTCGTGACCTATCGGGGCAAGATGATCGAGAACCTGCACGTCGACATAGCCCGCCGGGTGCTCGCGACCCACCAGGCGATCGTCGCTCGCGGCTGATCACTGGCGGACACCCGACCTCGGTGCCCCACATCGGTGTCCGCCTGCACGCCTGGTGCCGTGCAGGCACGCCGCGGCGGCAGAGCTCCTGCTGCCATTCCGCGACGTCCGCTGAGCGGACCTCCGGTGTTCAGCCTGCGATCACGGCTTCGTCACGTTCGGCGTTTCGATTCGTCCCCTCTTCGCCGTGTGCTGCAACCTGGATGGGTCCTCGCGCGTCAATGAGGTGAGGGCGGCAGGTCCCTCGGCAGGTGTGGACAGGAAGGGGGAGGCATGGGAACCCGGACAACGGTGCGTTGGGGCGCCTGGGCGGCATCGGCCGTCCTCATCGCCGTCCTCGGCGGCTGCGGCTCGCCCCTGACCGGCGCGCCCGCCGACACAGCGGCCGCTGCTCCGACGCGCTCCTCACCCGTTGCCCCACCGACGTCCACATCGCCGACCACCCCGACGACGTCGCCCTCGACGACCCAGACCACACCGCCACCCACCTCAGCGCCGGCGACCTCCACGCCTCCGGCGACGAGCTCCCCGACAGCGCCCGCGACCAGCTCTCCGACAGCCCCCGCGACGACGCCGACGCAGCCCGAGCCACCGACCGCGACCCCGACGCAGACCGTCAAGCCCCGCACCGATCTGCGCTACGGCGATCGCGGCGAGAGGGTCCTCCGGCTCCAGCAGCGGCTGAGTGACCTCGGGTACTGGCTCGGCAAGCCGGACGGCCACTTCGGCGGCCTCACCCAGCAGGCGGTGTTCGCCCTCCAGAAGGCAGCAGGCATCACGCGCGACGGCATCGTCGGCCCGCGGACGATGGCCGCCCTCGATGCCGGCATCCGGCCTGCGTCACGGGTCGGAGGCACGGGTGTCGAGATCGATCTCGACCGCCAGCTGCTGCTCATCGTGCGGGGTGGCTCAGTCGTGAGGATCCTCAACACCTCGACCGGCAACGGCGAGCGGTACGTCTCACGCGGCACCGAGAAGACCGCGCGGACGCCGACCGGGACCTTCCGCGTCTATCGCATGGTCGACGCCCTCGAGGAGGGTGAGCTCGGCACGTTGTACCGGCCGGCCTACTACGACCGCGGCTTCGCCGTCCACGGCTCGCCGAGCGTGCCGCCGTGGCCGGCCTCGCACGGCTGCGCACGCGTGACCAACGCGGCCATGGACAGCATCTGGGCCAACGGCTTCATGACCGTCGGCACCACGGTGAGCGTCTACCGCTGAGCAACCAGGCGACGGAGGGCCACCTCGGCGAGGAAGGCCGCTGCGTCGGCGACGACGGAGTCGTCGAACGCGGCTCGCGGGCTGTGGTTCGCGTCGGCCCGCGACGGGTCGCCGACACATGCCGACACGAAGAGGTATGCGCCGGGCACCTCGTTGAGGACGAAGGACATGTCCTCGGCGCCGAGCTCAGGGTTCGGCATGTCCGCCCACCGGTCCTCACCGAAGAGGTCCACGACCACCTGGCGGGCGAAGTCGAACTCGTCCTGGTCGTTCACGGTGACGGGGTACCCGAAGCCGTACTCCACCTCGGCGCTCAGGCCGTGGGCGGCGGCGATGCCGGTCGCCAACCGCGTGATCCGTTCCCGCATCGCCGACCGTGTCTCCTCCGACAGGGTCCGGACCGTCGCGGCGAGCGTGGCGGTGTCCGGGATGATGTTCTCCTTCGTCCCGGCGGTGATCTTCCCGACGGTCACCACGACCGGGTCGAAGACGTCGGTGGTGCGGGTGACCATCTGCTGCAGGGCGAGAACGATCTCGCAGGCGACGGGCACCGGGTCGAGGGCCTGGTGGGGCGCCGACCCGTGGCCGCCCCGGCCACGGATCTCGATGAAGACCTCGTCCGCCGCCGCCATGAGCGGTCCGGGTCGCCCCCACCACGTGCCGAGCGGGTGCTCCGCGCTGACGACGTGCATCGAGTAGGCAGCGGACACCCGGGTCCCGCTCGCGTCGAGCAGACCTTCCTCGATCATCGGCTGGGCTCCGCCGGGGCCCTCCTCGCCGGGCTGGAACATGAAGACGACGTCGCCCGGCAGCTCCTCCCTGCGCTCGTGGAGGATCCGCAGCGCTCCGACGAGGGCGGCGACGTGCAGGTCGTGACCACAGGCGTGCATGGCGCCGTTTCTCGATGCGTAGGGGACATCGACCAGCTCGGTCACGGGCAGGCCGTCCATGTCGCCGCGCAGCAGCACCGCGGGACGGGCCTTCGAGCCCGTGTCGGCGGGCACTCCACCGCCGCGGAGCACCGCGACGACGGAGTCCAGCGCCCGTCCTCGGGTGATCTCGACCTCGAGACCCTCGAGCTCGGAGAGGATGGTCCCCTGCGTCCGGGGCAGCTGCAGCCCGATCTCCGGTGTCTCGTGCAGCCTGCGACGCAGGGCGACGAGGTCGGGAGCGATCCGGGCGGCGATGTCGAGGCTGCGTGCGGTCATGACGGGGAGCCTAGGCCAGGCTCAGCCCGCGAGGTCGCGGGCATCAGCCCGAGGTCGCGGCATCAGCTCGAGGTCGCGGCATCAGCTCGAGGTCGCGGCCGCGACGAGGTCCGCGAACAGGAGCTCCGGATCGAGCTCGAGCCCGTGACTCGTGAACCACCCGCAGATGTTGACGCAGTCCCGGTGGAGGAAGTCGAAGCCCTGCGGGTTGCCGATGATGTCGACGATCTGGGGCCAGTCGATGATCACGAGCCGGTCGCCGTCGAGCAGGATGTTGTAAGCGCTCAGGTCACCGTGCGCCCAGCCGTGCTCGGCGAGGGTGGTGAGCGCCGCATACAGCTGCTCGCGGAGGTCGTGCAGCAGCGGCCGGCTCGGGCGGGCGGTCGCCAGCCGCGGGGCTGCCACGCCGTCCGGGCCGCCGATGAACTCCATGAGCATCTCGGTGCCGTCGAGCTGGACGGGGTAGGGGACGGGCAGGCCGAGCTGGTGCAGCTCTGAGAGGGCGTGGAACTCGGCACCGGCCCACTGCCCCGCGACGAGCTGCTTGCCGAAGCTCGTGCGCTTCGCCATCGCCCGCATCTCGCGGCTGCGCCGGACCTTGCGTCCTTCGAGGTAGCCGGCATCGCGGTGGAAGAGGCGACGCTCGCCCGGACGGAAGCGCTTGGCCGCCATGAGCACGTCACGGGACGGGTGGTCGGTCCCATCGGGCAGCCAGCGGCGCACGATGTGGACGTCGGCCTCCTTGCCCGTCTTGAGGACGCCGAGCTCGGCGTCGACGGCAGCGAGCTCCGTGATCACCCACGCAGGTCGTGGTGTGGGGCCGTGCGCGGCGCCGTCCCAGGTGGACCAGCGCTCACCTTCGGGAGGAGCGTCGGGGAGGGAGTCGAAGGCGAGCGCCTCCGGCGCATCAGCGCGCGCGGTGAAGGAGTCGGTGCTCGCCGTAGGGAGTGGGGTGGACCCATGAGTCATGAGGATGTGTCTCCATCGAGGAAAGGGGGAGTCGCCCAGTGCGGGCCGGGGTGCTGGACAATGTGCGGACCAGGACAGCCATGACGTCCTCCTTCCGATAGAGAGCGGTACCGGAACCATGATGATGCCTTGGGGGGCGGGACCGCCACGTCTTTTTCGGGCGGCCGGGGCGGGGGTCCTCGCTGCGGCACTGGCTCTCGGGGTGGTCTCGTGCTCATCGAGCAGCGACGAGGGCGTCCCGTCCGGCGCATCACTCACCGGTGGTGGCGACGTCTCGCGAGCCACTCCCGAGGCCCCCGCGGACGCGCCCACCACGCCGGAGCCGCCGGACCCGGCCGCGTGGGTCATCGAGGAGAACGCGCGGCCAGGCGCCACGGACTGGCGGATTCCGGGTGACGGCGTGGCCGATGACGACGAGCTCTCCGGCTATGCGAGCAGCGTGAGCGCCCGGGCCGGCGACCAGGTGGACCTGATGATCTCCTCGACGCTCGGAGATGTGGTGGTCACCGCATACCGGCTGGGGGCCTATGGAGGTGCCGGCGCCCGGGAGGTGACCGTCTTCGAGCCGGTGCCAGGGGTCGAGCAGGCGGAGCCCACGATCGACGCGGACCGGATGGTCGTCGCGGACTGGAAGCCGTCGCTCACCGTCGACACCACCCACTGGCTTCCCGGCAGCTACCTCTTCCGGCTCACCGCGGGTGGCAGGTCCACGTATGTGCCGCTCACCGTCATCAGCCCCGACCTGACCGATCGGCTCGTCATCGTCAGCGCGGTGACGACCTACGCGGCGTACAACACGTGGGGTGGCTACTCCCTGTACTACGACGCGGCGACGCGCGACTTCGGCAAGCGGTCGCTCCGGGTCAGCTTCGACCGGCCCTACGACGGCGTCGGCGCCAAGACGCTTCTCCAGTACGAGCAGGGACTGATCCAGGTCGCCGAGGGCGCGGGTCTGCCGGTCGGCTACCTGACGAACCTGGAGCTGGACCAGGATCCCGACATCCTCGTCGGGGCCGCAGGGATGGTCTCGACCGGACACGACGAGTACTGGTCGGTGGGGATGCGCGAGGCAGCGGAGCACGCCCGTGACACCGGGACGAACCTCGCCTTCTTCGGGGCGAACGCGATGTACTGGCGGATCCGTTTCGAGGACGGCGGACGGGTCGTCGCCGGGTACAAGGATCATGGGCTCGACCCCGTCAAGGACAGCGCCGAGACGACGGTGAAGTGGCGCGAGCGGCCGAGCCCGAATCCGGAGAGCTCCCTGGTCGGAATGCTCTACGAGTGCTTCCCGGCGGCCGGCGCCTTCGTCGTGCACGACCCGACGTTCTGGGGGTTCGCCGGGACCGGGGTCGCGGCGGGAGACCGGTTCGATGGTCTCGTCGGGACGGAGATCGACCGCGCCTACCCGGGACGCGGGACGCCCCCGAATCTGCAGGTGGTCGGCCACTCGCCTGTCCAGTGCGCCTCCATCGGGACGACGCACGCCGACATGACCTACTACACCGTCGACTCCGGCGCCGGCGTGGTCGCGACCGGCTCGATGCTCTGGACCATCGCCGTGCGAGGGACGAACGAGCGCAACAACATCGGCCTGGCGACCGTCGCCTTCGCCCGCACGGTGACGCAGACCATCCTCACGGAGATGGCGAGTGGCCCGCTCGGCGAGCGCCACCCAGCCGTGGGAAACCTCGCCGAGATCGACCCGCCCGCAGGGACCCGCACCGGGACCGGCGGTCCGGTCGGCTAGTTCGTCGCCGCACTGAGCTCGTGGGCCGCCGCTCGAGGCCATACTGAGCGTTATGCTCCCGCGCCTTGCACCCGTCCGGCCGGGTCGGACCCTCGCCACCGCTCTCCTGGCCGCCGCGGCGCTCACCGGGCTCCCGGGCACACCAACCTCAGCGCAGCCCGTGCCGGCAGCACCTGCCCTCGGCACTCCTGTTCCCGCGGTCGCGGCCCCGACCGTCGACCGGCTCGCCGGGCCCAACCGGTATGCGACGGCCGTGGCGGTCTCCCAGCAGGCCTTCCCCACAGGGCAGCACCCGTCAGTTGTCTTCCTCGCCTCCGGCGTGAACTACCCCGACGCGCTCAGCGCGGCGCCGGCGGCGGCCGTCCTCGGTGGGATCTCTCTGCTCACGGACCCGTCCTCCCTCACGCCCGTCATCGAGGCCGAGCTGAGGCGGCTGGCTCCTGCCAAGGTGGTCATCCTCGGCTCGACCGGTGCCGTGGCGGCCGCGGTCGAGGACCGGGTCCGCCAGCTCGCCCCGGTCGAGAGGATCGGCGGGGTCGACCGCTTCGACACCTCGCGCCTCGTGGCCGAGTACGTCTTCGCGGAGACCGGTGCGACCAGAGCGTGGATCGCGACCGGTCTGAACTTCCCCGACGCCCTCGCCGCCGGGGCTGCCGCCGGCGCGAACGGTGCACCCCTCGTGATGCTCCCAGGAGGGGCGCCCTCGGTTGATGACGCCACCTTGAGCCTGTTCACCGCCCTGGGCACCCGGGACTTCGTCCTGGCCGGATCGGTGGGTGCGGTCTCCAGCGGCATCGAGCAGTCGTTGCAGGCACTCATCCCGGGTGCCACCGTGCACCGGGCCGGTGGGAGCGACCGCTACGAGACCGCGCGGCTGCTGGCCGAGCACGGCTTCCCGAACCTCTCGCCGGGCCGGACCTTCCTCGCCACCGGTCTCGACTACCCTGACGCGCTCGTCGGCTCGTCGTACGCCGCTCGGCTCGGGCGACCGCTGCTCGTCACCTCGCCGCTGTGCGCGCACCCCACCGTGCGCTCCATGCTGCTGGGTCCGAACCACACCTCCCTCACCCTCCTCGGAGGAACCGGGGCGCTGCGCAGTCTGGTGGGCACCCTCGAGCCGTGCCAGAGCACCTCGACCGCGAGCAGCCAGTGGGTCGTCGTCAACAAGCGTCGCCCCCTCGACCCGCTGCGCTACGTCCCGTCCGGGCTCGTCACCCCCAACGTGCGCTACCCCGGCGGACACCGGATGCGCTCCGATGCCGCGGCCGCCCTGGCGTCCATGTTCGACGCGGCCCGGGCCGCAGGAGTCGGGGAGATGTCGATCGCGAGCGGCTACCGCTCCTACGACACCCAGGCGCAGGTCTACAACACCCGACTCCGTGAGCGGGGGCGGGCCTACGCCGATGCCTGGATCGCCCGACCGGGGTACAGCGAGCACCAGACCGGGCTCACGGCGGACATCGCGGCCGTCGGTTCGACCTTCAACGACATCGCCGGCACCCCGCAGGGACGGTGGCTCGCAGCCAACTCCTGGCGGTACGGCTTCATCCTCCGGTACCCCGTGGGTCAGACGGCGGTGACCGGCTACAACCCCGAGCCGTGGCACTTCCGCTTCGTCGGTGTCGCGCTGGCCACCGACTACTACCGCGACGGCTGGAGCACGCTCGAGGCCTACGCCGGACTCCCGCCGGCTCCGACGTATGCGGGCCAGACGACGACCTCGGCGGGCTCGTCGACGTTGGATCTGGTCGGGTCGGACTTGGTCGGGTCTGATCAGCTCGGGTTCGGCACCACCGAGGACCCGTCGTTCTTCGCCGAGTTCCCTCCGGGCCAGTGAGCCTCTCCCGGCCAGTGAGCCCTGCCCTTGGGGCCGGTGAGCCCTGCCGTCCGGGCCGGTGAGCAGGGCCGCTCCGGGGGAGTGAGGTGGCTGGACTCACACACCCCTCGTGGTGACCGGAAGCGGTGAGCAGCGGCATACTCGGTGCAGACCCTCCCCCCAACACCGAAGGCGGCGAATCACGCATGTCCCGACT
>Ga0209612_1000283_pt1 | contig 56419 bp, 49 predicted proteins | sample BioC12SIPDNA_FD_185746 | JGI IMG/M metagenome (GOLD analysis project Ga0209612, IMG submission 185746) | Anaerobic biogas reactor microbial communites from Washington, USA - Biogas_R1_B C12 SIP DNA (SPAdes) (version 2) | ecosystem: Engineered > Bioreactor > Anaerobic > Unclassified | place...
TTCTTGGCCTTTTCCGTCATAATGATCGCACCTCTCTGGTGAAGGTTGTGTCGTCGCAAACACTACCTTAACACTGTTCTCCGAACAGTCCAGAGAGGTTTTTTATTTTTCAGGGTACGGATTTAGGTCTGATTCCGAGAGTTGCCCGAACCGATTCCTTCGCAGGGAATGGCTCGAAAGCGCTGCAGGGAAAAGGATCATCCTCTCCCTGACAAAACTGCTTTGTGTGGTGAAGGGACGTGTTTTGTATGGCGCAAAAAAAGAGAAAGGTGTATGCTTGCGATAATTCAACCTTCTGAATAATCGACCTTTTAAAAATTTAAAGAGGCGGGGTACCGCTGCCCGCTTCCGCCGAGGAATACAGCCTGCTTTCCGGAAGGGATCAAACGGGGGGGGAGATTATATGTGCCTAAGAATATGGAAACAGGCCGGGGCAGCCTCTCGCAGGCTGGCGGCTGTATTTGTCGCCGCTTTCGTTATCTGGGGCTTCATCGGGACCGCCGGAACCGCTTTGGCGGAAGATCCGCCCCCCGAACCCCTTGGTTCGGAGTGGCAGAAAGTCATGATCACCAAGCACAGGGCGATCATCTCCTTCATGGACACGGATTACGGTCTGAAAACCTTCCGGGGGCAGGCGGAAAACCTGGAGACCGACCTGTCCGGTTATTACGGGACAAACGTTATAACCACGACGAAGACGAACCTTGAACTTTCAGGGACAAGTGACAGCAGGGCCTTCTCCCAGTCCCAGGCGTTCGGTCTCGTTCCGCAGACGAGGACCATACCCGATGATTTCATGGGAACGAAGACTTTCACCAAGGTGCCGACGGGAGTCATCTGCACGTCGTACCTGACGAAACTGAACACGGACGGCACTTCTACCGCCCTCTGGATGGAGCTAACGGGAAGAAACGAGACGACGGGAACCGTGGGGCGCATCGGAAGAGTGAAGGTATCCGGAATTTACAGGCCCTACTTCAAGTACAAGTTCAAAGCGGACCTCTCGAAAATATACGCTCCCGCTCTCGATGTGAACGTCGCCCACGACATGGTTGCCTGGGACTGGAACAAGGACGGCTACACGGACTGGCTGGTGAACTTCCTCACTAATCCCAGAGGTTCCGACGATTTCGAAAACATGAGGAATTCGCTCGTTTTCGTGGACGGCAAGTCGCTGTACGAGGCCTGCAGGGGGCTGGGAACGCCCCGTGTCTGGCAGAACACGGATGCCTCTTACACGCTCGGGACAAACGTCGTCGGGGGGCTCACGGATGTGAAGCCCGCAAACAGCGTCAGGACAGCGATCGGAGACATGGACGGTGACGGTAATCCTGAAGTGGCCCTGTACTACACCACAGTCAAGGCTCCGGACGGACTCGCCCACAACAACCGGCTGAAGATCATCCGGCTTACGTACAACGGTGTCGACGCTCCGGAGTGGGAGTGGTTTTACGCGCTTTCCGAAAATGCCGGCAAATGGTATCTTCAATACGACAGTGCCACGGTCGCCATGGGCGACCTGGACGGCGACGGTTTCGACGAACTGACCGTGCTCTACAGCACCACACCCGCACTCTACCAGAATTCAAAACTCTATCTCGATGTCTGGAAGATCGTCAACGGGGAAGTCACACGGCCGGTCAGGGGTGTGCAGATAAGCTCCGGTGCTAAAATGGCGTCCAGTTCGTGCCCCGCCGTGGAGGCGTCCATCGACGACCTGGACGGCGACGGTTTTGATGAACTTGTCTATGTGCACACCGAAGCCGGAAATGTCAACAGGCTCCATATCAACGTTCATAAATGGCCGGTGACTGAAGGCGTGGTGGTTCTCACAGGAATGGGGACCAAGTACGGCTACTACCTGACCGACTATGACAGCACCTGGACTATGCACACCAGTTACGTGCGTTTTTCCATGAACACAGGGATGTTCGCCTATCCCGAGACCGAAATACTCAAAAAACAGATCGGCCTTGTATCCACCCTTCCAGGCTCCTCCGGCAAAGAAGGCCTCAGATGGGGCATCTTCTCGTGGAACGAGACCGACGGGCTGGCGCTCATAGCCAAGGGAACAAGGGCAGACGGAGCGATGGCAGGCAATATTGTTCCCACGATCACCGCCGCCGATATCGACGGGGACAGCATGGTCCTGGGAGAGCCCACCGGCTTCACCGTTTACGACAACATCGAACCGGTCTTCATCATCCAGGCCCCCCCGCGGCACTGGGACGTCCTCTCCGAAGGGGGCACGACCAGGATCATGGATTCCTTTGCGGTCCTCAACGGATACTCCACGACGATGATGGGCAAGACATCGGACTCCGAGACGACCCTCACCACGAAAACAAGCGAGGGGCACTGGGGCGCGTCCGTAGGGATCTCGGTCGCGCAGGTCCATCACCGAAAAGAGAACACCACCCTGTTCGAGGCGGGGCTGGAATACGCCGGAGAGGCCGCACACGCCCATACCTATGGAACAACGGTCACCACTACGGCAAGCCTGTCAGCCACGGCCCAGTACGACGACCAGGTGTATTTCCGTGCCAATACCCACGACGTCTGGCGCTACCCCGTTCTTCTGCCCGAATCCCAGGCGTTTGTGACAGAGGACGGCGTGACGTACAGAAAATTCGTCCAGTTCATCGTCCCCCGGGTCATCCAGTCGAGTTTCTCCTCCACGGCCGGAAAGGAAGTCGACTGGTACGAACCATGGCACAACGGGCTGAACCTGTTCTCCTACCCCCGGGCCCTGGAACAGACCAGGGATTATCCCCAGGGTGCGGCATCGAAGCTCCCCGATGACTTCTGGGAGGACATCAACGGCCTCGTTCTCGCCAAGAGCACGGGGCAGATCATGGGAAACGTGGACAGCACACAGTCGAACTTTACCATGGAGGTCATTGGACATGATGATGTACTGGATTCGCTGAAAAACACTGTTTCCGGATACGCAAAACTCAATCTTCCCGCCAGGGGCAAGTTCATCAAGGTGACGGGGCACTTCGGTGTGCACGGAGACTATTCATACGGATCGGACACGATCACCACGTCGGACAAGAGCAAGCTGGGCGGAATAACCGTCTCATGGCCGGGCGTCGCCAACTACGCAAGCCCTTCGGGCATGACCCCCTCCGACCAGCAGTTCACCGTGGATGCAGCAATATACGCGAGCGATACCGGCACCATCTCCTTCGCCTACGCGGTCTCGAAACTGGCCAAACTCTATTCCCAGATCTGGGGACCCGGCTCGCCGTACAAGGCGACCGCCGACCCTGCCCTCAACCTGCCCCGGCAGTGGGTCATCAACGCCGGGAAGTGGCAGGAAAACCCCTTCCCGGGGGACGCTGGACGGATGCGGGGCCTTCATTTCGAGGGAGCAACGATCGTCGCCTCGGGCGGCGTCAGCGGCCAGGTCATGCCCATCAACAGCGAGGTGACCGCCAGCCTGAGGGTGTACAACTACAGTTTCGTTCCCACGGGCAACGTGACTGTCACCCTCAGCTTCCAGCCCATCACATCGAGCACCGACCTGCCGGATATCAGCAAGGCCACCCCTCTTGGTTCCAGGACCATTCCTTCGATCCCGGGACGGGACAGCGGAACAACCAACAACTGGACGGACCTGACCAAGGTTTTCACCACCCGCAGCACCCAGGCGGTGGGGTATCTGCACGTTTCCCTCACCACCGACGGAGGAAACCTCCAGACGAACAACGACCAGGGACATATCCTGGTGGGCGTGTATGACCCTGCAAACTTCGTGAGTTCTACTCAGACAGTCACTGCGGCATCCGAAAGCGGCGGCAGGCTCCTGAAAAGTGCGGCAGCGGGCGGAAGGCTGAACATCCTGGCCGACTCCATGTCCATACGCCCGCTGAATGAAGACGGAACCTTCGGAGAGGAAACGGCGCATCTCGACCCGGGAAGGACGGCAGCAATCCAGGGGACGATCCGGTTCGACCACGCCCAGGAGATAAAGGACAGCACACTTCTCCACGTGTCCGTTTTCCTGCGGGACGACAAGGGTTTTGTGAGCCACCGGACCGTTCCCCTGCTCAAAAACGGCACCGAGCACGTTGTCCGGATGCTCTACACGGCGCCTGACATCGACAGGACGTTCCCGCTGCAGATGATCGTCACGTCGGACATTCTTCCCGCAGCAGACGACGAGAACCCCCAAGGACGCACCGCGACGAAATTCATTACTGTGGGCAGCCTCGACGGGGGAGGATGCTCCGCGGCCGGATACGCGCCTCTTGCTGTGCTGCTGTTCTTTCCCGTTGTATTGTTGAAAAAACGGTGAAACCCTCCCGGTAAAAATGGCGGGAGGGTGAGAAAGCAGAGAAAATGACAGGGCCGGAAGCCCTGTCATTTTCTCTGCTTTCTCTTTGACTCCCGTTTTTTCGAAAAAATTCCGGCAGGCCGTGTCCGGTGGCGCTGTTTCCATCAGGGGAGGGTCCGGAGCAGCCTGGTCTGGGAGGAGAGGAAATACCGCTGGAGGGCGCTCCAGCTCACGTCCCTGAGCATGACGGGCCAGGGGTCGTGGTCCGCGTCGTCGAAGTAGCTCAGTCCCTTGATCATGTGGTAGAGGTTGAGGCGCCGCCCGGGAAATTTCCGGGGCAGAAGGAGGAAGAGCTCTTCGAGGGTGATCCCCTGGAGGCCCAGTTCGTAGAGGTCGAGAAAATCCTTCCGGGCGCCCCGGTCGGTGAGGGCCGCCCATTTCATGAGCCCCGTGTCCCGGGGGGAGGAGAGCAGAAGCCCGGGAAGGCCCGGCATCTCCTGGAGGGGATCAAGAAGGGGATTGGGGTAATGGAGCCAGGTTACCCGGATGCCGTCGATCCATCCGTGGAAGGTCCCGGCATGGGTCTCCGCCACCGAGACGGTCCCGAAGTTTTCCAGAAGGGCGGGGAGCTTCCCCGGGTCGAAGCTTTCGGGCAGAAACCAGTCGAAATCCTCCGAAAGCCTGTGGCCGAACTGCAGGGCCAGGGCCGTCCCCCCTGCGAGATAGGCTCCCCGGAGGGGAGGGGCGGCGACGATGCTTTTCAGAAAAGATTGTCTGGGTTTGTCGAGAACATCCCAAAACACCGCATGTCCTCCTCCCTGAGCCCGAAAAAGTTCTGCCAGCACCGGGCCGTCTTTCTGCTCAGCCGCCTGCTCGAAGCGACCACGGAACGGATTTCGTCCAGCGAGACGTTCCGGCGGAGCCAGGCGAGCTGTTCCTCGTTCCCGAGGTTCAGGATCCGTTCGATCACCGCCGTCCTGTTCCTGTCGAAATCCACGGCAGACCATTCCGCGTCCCAGAAGAGAGGGCGCAGCATCTCGGGCAGGGGCTGGAATTCCCGGTCGGTGGCGGCAGCATCGTTCATGGGCATATTATAATCCTTCCGGAAGGGGAAAATCCTCTTTTCCTTCATCGGCAGAGGTTGAGGGTCTGGAGCAGCCCCGAGCAGAAGTTCTCCACCTCTTCAGCCGTAGCCAGAGACAGGGCCGTGGATGCCGCCTCCTCCAGGTCGCTTTTTCTGAGGTTCCGGAGGATCCACCGGGCCTGGAGGATGGACGAGGGATTCATGCTGAATTCCGTGAGTCCCATGCCGAGGAGGATCGGAATGAGCTTCGGGTCGCCGGCGGCTTCGCCGCACATGCCGACCCGGATTCCTGCCGCCTTGCCGTTGTCGAGAACTGTTTTTATTAGGCGGAGCACTGCGGGGTGGTACTGGGAATACAGGTGGGAGAGTTTTTCGTTCCCCCTGTCCACCGCCACGGCGTACTGGATCAGGTCGTTGGTCCCGATGCTGAAGAAATCTGTTTCCCTGGCGAAATGATCGGAGAGGATGGCCGCCGACGGCACCTCCACCATGATGCCCGACTGGACGGATTCGTCGAAGGGCACGCCCTGGGACCGGAGATCTTCCTTGGTCTCCTCAAGGATGGCTTTCGCGGAGCGGAGCTCCTCGATGCTCGAGATCATGGGAAAGAGGATGCGGACCCGGCCGCAGGCGCTGGCCCTGAGGATGGCCCGGAGCTGGACCTTGAATATCTCCTGCCGGTCCAGGCAGAGCCTGATGGCCCGGTAGCCCAGGAAGGGGTTCTGCTCTTCGGGGATGGAGAGGTAGTCCAGCTTCTTGTCTCCCCCTATGTCAAGAGTCCTGATGACCACCGGCCGGCCCTTCATGGCCTCCACCACGTCCCTGTACTGCTCGAACTGGGTTTCCTCGGGAGGGAGAAGGGAGCTGTCGAAATAGAGAAATTCCGTCCTGTAGAGACCGATGCCCTCGCCGTCGTTCTTGAACACGTCGTCCAGGTCTTTCGGCGAGGCCACGTTGGCCTCGAGTTCGATCTCCACCCCGTCAAGGGTGACCGTCTTCTTCCCCCGGACTTCCGAGAGGCTTTTCTTGAAGCATTCGTACCGCTCCAGCCGTTCCCGGTAGCGCTCCACCGTTTCCCCGTCAGGGTTCACGAGGACCTGCCCCGTTTCGCCGTCGATGATCACCAGATCGCCGTTTTCCAGTTCGTCCAGGAGATTCTTTGCTCCCATGACCGCGGGAATCTCCAGCGTCCGGGCGAGAATGGCGGTGTGGGAGGTCTTTCCTCCCGTTTCCGACACCATGCCCAGGGTCATCTCCCTGTCCATCTGGGAGATGTCGGAGGGGGTGAGTTCCCTCGCCACGATGATGGACGGCTCCCTGAGGTTGGACAGGTCGATGCCCCCCACCTGGAGAAGCAGCTTGATCACCCGGTCGGAGATGTCCTTCACGTCGTCGGAGCGGGCCTTCATATAGTCGTTGCCCATGCTCTCGAAGATCTGGATGAGGCTGTCGGCCACCTGCTTCACCGCCCATTCGGCGTTGACGCTCCCGTCGAGGATCATGCGCTCGATCTGGCCGACGAAATCGGGGTCCTTCAGCATCATGCCGTGGGACCTGAAGATGGCCGCCTCTCCCGGCCCGACGGTTTCGAGAACCCGGGAATATGACTCGCGGATCTGCTCGCCGGCAAACTCGAGGGCCGTACGAAAGCGTTCGAGTTCCCGCTCCGGATCTTCGACGAATTCCCGGAGGATGTCGATCTGTTCTTTCCAGTGGATGACTGCCCTGCCAATGGCTATTCCCGGAGAGGCCCCGATTCCTTTCATTACGGTCTGCACCTGCCTGTCGGATGGATATTCTCTTAGTATACCCTTAAATTCCTTTTTTCAACAAAAAAGTGACCCCGGTAGATTTTTCCGAAGAAAAGAGGTTCCCCCGGAAATTTTCCGCGGGGGAGAACCAGCCGTGAAATGCTTTCTGCAGGGCCGTGATACAATGTGACAGACAATTCTGAAGCAATGAAGGAGGGGGTTTCATGGCCTTCAAAGGCCGGATTTTCGCGGCGGTGTTTCTGGCGGTTCTCTCGGTGCAGGCGGCTTTCGGGGCCGATCTGAAGGGCAGCAAAGATTCTCCCCTGCTCCGCAGGTACGAGGGATCCTTCATCGTCCAGTACTCTGCCGGGGAATTTGACAGTACGGTCATTCCCCTGGGGAAGACGGAATACCGGGGCGACCGCTATGTCTTCACCGCCTCGGAGAAGGCGGAGGGGAAGACCGCCCGGATCCTGTACGTCGCCCCTGCGGGAAGGAGCGCCCTGGAGGTGTTCCGGAACTACGAGGGGGAGCTGAAGGAAAAGGGCTGCGACATTCTGTTCTCCGGTGCGAAGGACGAGCTCGGGCCCTACGACAGCTTCGCCGAGACCCTTTACGGCAGGGACAGGCATTATCCCATCCCGGGGGACGAGAGGACGAAAAATCAGCATTTCCTCTCCGCCCGCCTCGTCCGCCCCGAAGGAAACGTCTATGTGACGGTGTGCGTCTTCGAAAACAATTTCTGGGGGTCCGAGACGAAAATGGAGAAGGGACGGACCTACTGCCGGGTGGACATCGTGGAGACGAAGCCTCTGGAGACGAAAATGGTCGTGGTCACGTCGGAAGAGATGGCCCGGGGCCTGGAGTCCTCCGGAAAGATCGCCCTCTACGGGATTTTCTTCGACACCGACAAGGCGGACATCAAGCCCGAGTCGAAGCCCGCCCTTGAGGAGATGGCGAAGCTCCTGAAAAACTTCCCGGACCTCCGGGTGCTTATCGTGGGGCATACGGACAGCACGGGAGACAGGGAGTACAACATGGGCCTTTCCCGGAGGAGGGCGGAGGCGGTGGTGAAATCCCTCAGGGAGCACTACGGCATAGCGGCCTCAAGGCTCGTCCCGGCCGGGGTGGGGATGCTCGCCCCCGTGGCGTCGAACAGGACGGAGGAGGGGCGGGCGAAGAACCGCAGGGTGGAGCTCGTCGAAATGCAGCCGTCCCTAAAGTAGCCCAAGGGCGAAGTGAAGGGCCGGCAGCAGCGCAGCGAGACCGAGCACCGAGACGAGGAAGCAGCTGTTCGCCAGGTCCAGGTCGAGGCCGTACAGGGACGGGGGGACGAGGGCGTTGAAGGCGACCGGCATGGAGGAAAGGACGAGGACGGCCTTCAGGGGGAGACCCCCGGTGATGCCGTCCAGGTCCGCCAGTGCCGCAAGGGAGACGCAGGCCGCCGGGACGAGGAGAAATTTCAGAAAGATGATGGTGAACCCCTCCTTCAGATAGAGGGCGGTTTTCCCGAATCTCATGGCCATGCCGATGGAGGCGAGGAGGAGCACCGTGCTGAGGGGAATGAGCAGGCTGTTCAGGGAGGAGTAAAAGGCAGGCCTCGGAATGCCCGACAGGTTGAGGGCGGTCCCGAGGACCAGTCCGCCGACGGCCACCCTGAGAAAAGGATCCCGTAGAAGGCGGGGGAGGAGGCTTCCCCCCGCCTTCTTTTTCGCACCGTTACTGTAGAGCCGGGCAACCGGAAATCCGATGCCGTAGTAGACGAGTTCTTCCAGGAGCTTGAAGAGAGGGACCATGGCATACCCCTCTTCCCCTAGAAACATGAAAATCACCAGCCCGCCGATGGCCCCTACGTTGGTGAAGAAGCCGCAGCAGAAGAAAGCGCCCGCCTGGGGAGGGGCCATGCGGAACAGCCTGGCGACGAGCGCCGCCGCCGCCCCGCCAAAGATGTGGCAGAAGGCCCCGATGAGGGCGAGAAGAGCGATTTTCGGCTCCCGGATTTCCACGATCCAGAGAGCGCCTGCGAAGGTCACGGGCCCGAGGCCCAGCAGGACGAGGCGCTGCAGGAAGGACCGGAGACGGCCGAGCCGTTCATTGGGGCCGAGGACACCCTTTTCGAAAAGAAGGCGGATTCCGTACCCGAGCAGCAGGCCTGTCGCTATCAGGGTGAATGAGGACAGGATGGGCTTCATGGCGGCGACTCTCCTCCGGCGGGAGCTTCTCCGGGCTGTATCCGGCCCGTTCTCCCAAGGTCATGGGGGGTATTATTCTCCTCCCTCCCGGCGATGTCAACTTGAAAAAGACACCTCCGGCGCTATACTTGGATCAGGCGGAAGTCCGCCGATCCGTACAACAGGAGGAATCGAGCATGGGCCGACCGGTGATCGGTATTGTGGGGAACCTTCTCGTCGAGCAGGGAGGTTTTTCTCCCGGCATGGAGAGAAGCTACGTGAACAACGACTATGTGGCCGCCGTGGAGCGGGCCGGAGGCATCCCTCTCATCATTCCCGTGGTGAGGGGTCAGGATGTGGCGGAGCGGCAGGCGGAGTGCGCCGATGCCCTTCTCATCTCGGGAGGGTATGACATCGACCCCCTGCTGTACGGCGAAGAGCCTCACAGGGCCCTGGAATTCGTCTATCGGGACACGGACATTTTCCAGCTCCGCACCATAAAGACGGCCCTGGCGACGAGGCGGCCCCTTCTGGCCATCTGCAAGGGGATCCAGCTCCTGAACGTGGCCTGCGGCGGCACCATCTACCAGGACCTCGACGAAATTCCCGATTCCTTCGTGAAGCATTCCCAGAACCGGAAGCGCTCCTGCCCGAGCCACACGGTGGTGGCCGAGGAGGGATCGGTGATCGCCGGGCTCTTCGGAACCGCTTTCCCGGTGAACAGTTACCATCATCAGGCCGTGAAGGATGTGGGGCGGGGGCTGAAGGTGACGTGCCGTGCCATGGACGGCGTGGTGGAATCCCTCGAGATGGAGGGGGAGACCTTCGTGGTGGGGGTCCAGTGGCACCCTGAGATGATGATGTCCGGAGGGGACGAGATGCTTCCCCTGTTCCTCCGTCTCGTGGAGGAGGCGGAAAAGTTCGCGGCGAAGCCATGACCGTGAAGGCGGACGTGGTCCTTTCCCCGGGAGAGACCCTTCCGGATGCGGACAGCTGGCTGGTGATCGACATTCTTCGGGCCACGACCACCATGTGTGCCTTCTTCGACGGAGGGGGGAAAATTCTCCATCCGTGCCCGTCCGTGGAAGATGCCTTTCTGCTGCGGGACCGGCTGGCGGCGGATGGCGGGAATCCTCTCCTGATGGGTGAGCGGAACTCCCTTCCTCCCGCCGGATTCGACCTCGGGAATTCTCCCCTGGAGCTGCTGGAATACGGCCCCTCGAGGCGGCCCGAGGCCGTGATGGCCACCACCAACGGAACGAGGGCCCTCCTGAAGGCCGCCGCTTCCGGAAAACCGGTGCGGCCGGTCTGCGCCCGGAATGCCTCTGCGGCCCTCGAAGCCGCCCTGGAGGACGGCGGTTCGGTGGGCATCCTCTGCGCCGGGCTCTACGGACGGGCCGCCCTGGACGACACGGCCTGCGCCGGGCTCATCGTGGAACTCCTTCTAACGCGCCGGGACGCTGAACTCGAAGACGGTGCCGCCATTGCCCTGGACATCTGGCGGTCGGGCGGCCGCGACATGGCGGCCATCCTCAGGCGCTCCGTCCACGGCCGGAGAATCCTTGGCCTGGGATTTGAAAGGGATCTTTCCTGCGCGGCGGAGACCGATGTTTCCTGTTCCGTGCCGGTGCTGGAAGAAGCGGAGACCGGGAGCCCGGTGCTCCGGATAAGGTAAGGGGGATTGGAAATGGATTTTCAGCTGAAAAGAGGCAGGGGGACCGAGCGGTTCACCCTCGAGGATTCCAGGATCCTCCAGGTGGTCCTGCCGCCGGAGACGAACCTGAAGCCCTGTACCCTGCGGGACGTGGAGGACGCCCTGGACAACCCCGTAGGGACGCCTCCCCTCCTCGAGCTCCTTGAGAGGAAAAAGCCCCGGAAGGTTGTCCTGATCGTCAATGACATTACCCGGCCCACGCCCTACGGCCTCCTGCTTCCGCCGGTGCTCGCCCGCTTTGCCCGGGCGGGGATCACCGACGACATGGTGACCCTTCTCGTGGCCACGGGCATTCACGACCCCCACACCGACGAGCAGAACCTCCAGGTCTACGGAGAAGAGACCGTCCGGCGGTTCAGGATCGTCTCTCACGTCGCCGACGACATGGATTCCCTCGTCTCCGCCGGCACCCTCTCCACGGGATCGGAGCTGAAGATCAACAGGCTGGTGGCGGAGGCGGATTTCGTCCTCTCCCTCGGTGTGGTCATGCCCCATTACTTCGCGGGATACTCAGGGGGGCGGAAATCCATCCTGCCCGGAGTGGCGTGGAAGGAGACGGTCGAGCGGAACCATTCCCGGATGGTGGAGCTCATGGACGCCCTCCCGGACCTGGACTCGAACCCAGTGAACCTCGAGATGATCGAGGCGGCCCGGATGGTGGGGGTGGATTTCATCCTCAACGTGGTGGTCAACGAGAAGAAGGATGTGGTGAAGGTCGCCGCCGGTGACGTGGTGAAGGCGTGGCGGGAGGCCGTCGCCGTCTCGGCGAGCCTGTACGAGGTCCCGGTGAAGGGGCTTGCGGACGTGGCCGTCGCCGGCGCCTGCGGCCACCCCCGGGACATCAACATGTACCAGGCCCAGAAGGCCCTCGACCATGCCGACAAGGCCACGAAGAAGGGCGGGGCCATCGTGCTCGTGGCCGACTGCCCCGGAGGGTACGGAGAGGCCGTGTTCGAGGAGTGGATGAACGCCGCGTCATGCCCTGAGGACGTGGTGAAGCGCATCCGGACCGATTTCAAAATGGGGGGTCACAAGGCCTTCGGCTTCGCCAAGGTCGCCGCGGAGAAGACGGTCTACATGGTCACGTCCATGGACGGGGCGGAGGTGAAAAAGCTCTTCGCCGTGAAAGTCCCGTCGGTGGAGGAAGCCCTGCGGCTCATCGAGCGGGAAAGGGGACCGGACTTCTCCTGCATTGTCATGCCCGAGGGAAGCCTCACGGTCCCGGTTCCGCCCCGGGGCTGAAAACGGAAGAACGGAACGGGCCTTCCCTCCGCGTCCTGCGGAAGGGAAGGCCCGTTTTTTTGAACAGGTTTCCCGGAGTGTGCCGCCCCGGACTAGCCGTCGTCCCTCGGGGGCTCCTCCTCGTCGTTCACGGTGAAGATGACCTTTTTCCCGGCGTCGATCTCCTCCACCTCGTCCGTCGAGAGGACGAGGGCGATGGCGCTCGAGTGGGTGACGAAGAAGATGCGTGCGAAGGCGTAGTCCCCGATCTTGTCGTAGATGCGTCCCGCGCTGGCCGTTCCCCGGTAGACCGTGTTCGTGCTGTTCGCCACGTAGCCGATGGTACCGATGACCGGCAGCTCCACGCGGATGGCCTCCGGGTCGTGGGGGTTTTCCGGCTCCTTTGCGATCTTGGCGATCCGTCCGATTTCAAAGGGGGTCTTGCCGTAGTAATGGTCGATCCCCGTGATGGTGATGAAGTGGACCGTATCCAACCCGCATTCCTCCTTTTTCCGGGGGCGAACTCTGCCCGAGGCTGGATCAGCTCCTGGAGTAGACGGTCTCCCCGTTGATGATCGTCGTCACGGGCCTGTTCCGGGAGTCAAGGGGATCGCCGTCCCAGATCACCAGGTCCGCGTCTTTCCCCTTTTCGACGGAGCCCACCCGGTCCGATATTCCCAGGTGTTCCGCCGCGTAGATGGTCACCGCCTTGAGGGCCTCCTCCCGGGGCAGCCCTGCCCGGACGGCCAGGGAGAGGCAGACGGAGAGGTGCTCGATGGGCACCACCGGGTGGTCGGTGATGATGCAGAAGTGGACCCCGGCCTTCCAGAGGGCGGCGGGGGTGTCCCACGTCTTGTTCCGCAGTTCGAGCTTCGGCTTGCCGGTGAGGGTGGGGCCCACGGCGGCGTAGACGTTCTTCTCCGCGAGGAAGGGGGCGATGAGGTGTCCTTCCGTGCAGTGCTCCACGGTGAAGGGGATGGAGAACTCTCCCGCGATGCGGACCGCCGTGGCGATGTCGTCGCAGCGGTGGGCGTGGACGCAGAGGGAAAGGTCGCCGTCGAGCACCGGGAGGAGCGCTTCGTGCTGGAGGTTCCGCTCAGCGGGCTCGTTCTTGCTCCTGGCCTGGATCATCTTGTTCCTGTAATTTTCCGCCTCCACGAGGGCCTGGCGGAGCAGGGCGGCGTTGCCCATGCGGGTGTTGGGGAGCTTCTGCTTCTCTTTGTACACCCGGATGGGGTTCTCCCCGAGGGCGGCCTTCATGGAGGAGGGGGCCTTCACCACCATCTCGTCCGCCGTTTTCTTCCTTCCTCCCGATGCCGTGGCGGTCTTGATGATGGCTCCCTGGCCGCCGATGACGTTGCCGCTTCCCGGCAGGGTCTGGACGCATGTGACTCCGCCAGCGAGGGCGTCGGCGAAGGCCGTGTCGTCCTGGTAGATGGCGTCCAGGATCCTGAGGTGGGGAACCACGGGGGTCACCATGTCGTTGGCGTCCTCCATGCTCTCGGGGAATCCTTCGCAGTAGGTGCCGATATGGGTGTGGGCGTCGATGAGCCCGGGGGTGACCACCATTTCCGATGCGTCGATGACCTCGTCCGCGTTTTTCGGGTCGAGCCCTTCAGTGATATCTGCGATTTTGCCGTTTTCAACGAAAACGGTCACGTTGGACAGTACGGTTCCAAGCCCGGTTTCGAGGGCTCCTGCGAGTATGGCTTTCATTCCTGGGTGCCTCCTTGATGGTCGGTTGTGGAGTTTCGTTTCTCTCCCCGGCATTGTACATCATGAAACACTCCGCAGAAACAACCTTTTGATGTGAAAAAGAGGGTGAAGAATTTGATGTATACTGATCAAAAATCTGCTATAGAATGGTGCGGAACCGGCGGGACAGGTCATGCCGGAGAGAGTGTTTTTTGGGGATTCCGGAGGAGGTTCGGGATTTGGAATTCGGTGACATGAGAGTGCAGGCCATAGGAACGGTCCATTCGTCCCTGAAAAGGACGGAGGACTGCCCGAGGCAGGGATTCGAGGACGCCCCTGAAGCGGAGATCGAGATTTTTCCGGCCTTTCTGGAGGGGCTGGACGGCCTGGAGGCGGGGCGGGAGCTGCTGGTGCTGACCTGGCTGCACCTGGCGGACAGGTCGGTGCTGAAGGTGCACCCCAGGGGAAATCCCGGAGCGCCCCTGAAAGGGGTGTTCGCCACCCGGTCCCCGGCGAGGCCGAATCCCATCGGCCTTCACAGGGTGACCCTGCTGGGGAGGGAGGGCGGCCGTCTCCGGGTGGCTCCCCTGGAGGCCCTGGACGGCACGCCCGTGGCGGACATCAAGCCGGTGATCGGCGAGCGGTAGGCCTGCCGCCTATTTCTCCTTCTCCAGGACGCGCAGGCAGGCGTCCCGGAAGCATTCGCACAGGGTAGGGTGGGCATGGACCGAGTGGGCCACCTCTCCGGCGGTGAGTTTCCGGGAGACGGCGAGGGCGGCTTCCCCGAGGACGGATGCCGCTTCGGGACCCATAATGTGGACTCCGAGGAGGGTTTTGTCCGGTTCCCTGGCCACCACCTTCACGAAACCGTCGCTCTCTCCAAGGGAGAGGGCCATGCCGTTGGCGGCGAAATAGGCCTTTACGGAAACGATCTTTTCACCCCGGGCAAGGGCTTCCTCCTCGGTCAGGCCGACGGTCCCCACCTCGGGGTTCATGAAGACGCAGGCCGGGACGGCGTCGTAGTCGACGGTGTAGTTCCCCCCGGTCATGGAGCTGACCGCCGCGAGGGCATGGTATTCCGCCAGGTGGGCGAGCATGGCGCCGCCGGTGCAGTCGCCGACGGCGTAGACACCCTCCACGGAGGTCCTCTGGGAGGAATCGGCGGCGATGGCGCCCTTTGCGGTTTTCACCGGGCTGTTTTCCAGTCCAAAACCGTCCAGCACGGGTTCCATGCTCGAGGCGAGGATGAGTCGGTCGCAGGATTCCTCGAAGGGGGCGTCTTTCGAGGTGCCCCGGAGGATCAGCTTCCCGTCCGGGGAGGAGGCTTCCTGCAGGCGGACGTGGTCCCGCATCAGGGTCCCCCGTTTCTTGAGGATCTGGACGGTCTTCTTCTTGATGTCCCCGTCCAGGCGGCGGAGGATCTGGTCCGAGTGCTTGAGCAGGATCACCTGTTTCCCGAAATCCTGGAGCATCATGGCCATTTCCATGGCGATGACCCCAGCTCCGAGGACCGCCACGGTGCGCACCTCCCCGTTCCGTTCCGGATCCCAGAGGGCTGGGTCGGTGATGGCCCAGTCGCCGGTGAGGACTTCCGGCAGGTCGTTGCCCGCGAAGGAGGGCCGCACCGACCGGGCCCCCGTGGCAAGCAGCAGCCGGGCACCGGTGATTTCCTCCCCGCTCCCGTCCTCCTTCCTGACGGAGACTTTCTTTTCCCCTTCCCATTGAGTTACCGTGCCGGTCCCGCGGACCACCTTCGCCCCGGCCATGCGGAGGGCCGTGGCAGAACCCTGACGGAGTTTGTCCATCACGCCCTCCACCCTGGACCAGAGCCCTTCCCTCGGCCCCTTTCCTCCGACGATATGGGCATAGAGAGCCTTGGTGGGGATGCACCCCCGGTTGAGGCAGACGCCTCCAAGCCGGTCCTTCTCGATGAGGACGGTCTTCAGCCCGGCCGCAGCCGCAAGCTCGGCGGCCCGGAGTCCGCCGGGGCCGCCCCCGAGGATCACCAGATCGTACATTTTTCTCTCTCCTTCCGCAGAACTGCCGCCCCTGAACAGGCGGTCCTGAACGAAGGGGGCGCCGCCCGGGCGCCCCCTTGTCTCCGTAGTCGGCTATTCTTCGAACTGCCAGCGCAGGACCGGGTTGCGGGCCGCCGCAGTCTCGTCGGGCCTGGAGACGGGTGTCGTCGCCGGGAGGTCGTGGAACGCCTCCGGCCCCTCCGCCCTGGCCTTCGCCGCGATGGCTTCCATGGCCTCGGCGAACCGGTCCAGGGTCTCCCTGGATTCCGTCTCGGTGGGCTCCACCATGAGAGCCTCCGGTACGATGAGGGGGAAGTAGACCGTGGGCGGATGGTACCCGGCGTCGATGAGGGCCTTGGCCACGTCCATGCTGCTGACGCCTGTTTCGTGCTTCAGCGGGCCTCCGTTCAGGACGAATTCGTGCATGCAGTGTCCCGTGTGGGCCATGGGGTAGATGGAACTGAGCCTTTTCGCCAGGTAGTTGGCGTTCAGTACCGCCATCTCCGACACTTCCCGTATGCCCTCCGGGCCGAGGGTGCGAATGTAGGTATAGGCCCGGACGAGGACGCCGAAGTTTCCGAAGAAGCTCCGGACCCTTCCAATGGACCGGGGCCGTTCGCTTTCCCCCGCCAGGGCATAGCGGCCGTCCCGGAGGACGACCACGGGCGCGGGAAGGAAGGGCTCGAGTTCGGCTTTCACCCCGACTGCCCCGGCTCCCGGCCCTCCTCCCCCGTGGGGGGTGCTGAAGGTCTTGTGGAGGTTCAGGTGGAGGACGTCGAAGCCCATGTCGCCGGGGCGGGTCTTGCCCATGATGGCGTTGGCGTTGGCTCCGTCGTAGTAGACCAGGCCGCCCGCCCTGTGGACGGTCTCGGTGAGCTCCAGGATGTGCTTCTCGAAGATCCCCAGGGTGTTGGGGTTGGTGAGCATGAGGGCCGCCACGGAATCGTCCATGAGGGATTTCAGCGATTCCAGGTCCACCATGCCGTCGGTGTCGGAGGCCACCTCCACCGCGTTGAAGCCGGTGACCGTCGCCGAGGCCGGGTTGGTCCCGTGGGCGGAATCGGGAACGATGACCTTTGTCCTTTTCGCGTCCCCCCGGCTCTCGTGCCACGCCTTGATCATCATCAGCCCCGTCTGTTCGCCGTGGGCGCCCGCAGCGGGCTGGAGGGTGACGGCGTCCATGCCGGTGATTTCGGCGAGCATGGCGCTGAGGTCGTACATGAGCCTGAGGGCCCCCTGGACCGTCTCCTCCGGCTGGAGGGGATGGATCCGGGAGAAGCCGGGCATCCTGGCCGCGGCCTCGTTGATCCTGGGGTTGTACTTCATGGTGCAGGATCCGAGGGGATAGAACCCCTCGTCCACGGAGTAGTTCAGCTTCGACAGCCCGGTGAAGTGGCGGACCACGTCCACCTCGGCCATCTCCGGCAGCCTGGGGGCCGTCTCCCGGCAGAACCCTTCCAGGACGGACCCGCAGTCCACGGCGGGCACATCCAGATCCGGCAGGGCGTATCCTTTCCTTCCCGGGCGGCTCGATTCAAAGAGGGTTTCCATTGTGCGGGCCATCAGGCGTCACCTCCCGCGACCGCCGCGAGGCGGTCGATTTCTTCCTTCGTCCTGTTTTCCGTCACAGCCAGGAGCCAGCCGTTCTTCAGGCCGGGATACCGGGGCTCCATGGAGTAGCCGCCGATGATCCCGGCGTCCAGAAGGCGCCTGTTCAGTTCCGCGACGGACTCCTCGCAGAGGAGCACCGTCTCCCGGAAGGAGGGAAGTTCGGGGAAGGCCCTCCGGAATTTTCCCGTTTTTTCGAGCTGCCCGACGGCGTATTCGGTCTTCGCGATGATCTGTTCGCCGGTCTCCCGGAGTCCGGCGGGGCCCATGAGGCTGAGGTAGACCGACGCGGCGACGATGCAGAGGTTCTGGTTGGAGCAGATGTTCGACGTGGCCTTCTCCCTGCGGATGTGCTGCTCCCGGGCCTGGAGTGTCAGGACGAAGGTCCTCCGTCCTTTGGCGTCCACGGTCTGGCCGCAGATGCGGCCCGGCATTTTCCTCATGAGGGGCTTGTTGACGGCGATAAAACCGAAGGCGGGGCCCCCGAAGCTCATGGCGTTGCCGACGGACTGCCCGTCGCCCACCACGATGTCGGCGCCGAGTTTTCCGGGGGCTTCGAGGAGGCCGAGGGCGAGGAGGTCCGTGGAGACGATGAGCAGGGCTCCCGCTCCGTGGACCGCTTCGGCCAGGCTTTTCAGGTCTTCGATGGTGCCGAAGAAATTGGGGGACTGGACCACCAGGGCCGCCGCGCCGCCCTCTGCGAGGGCGTTCTCCAGGGCCTTTGCGTCGATCCGCCCGTTCCCGGCGGGCAGTTCCGTGTGTTCGAGCTTCCTGCTCCAGCAGTAGGTGCGGAGCACGTCCCTCGTCTGGGGGTTCACGTTCCCTCCCCAGAGAATCCTGTTTCTCCTCGTAGCCGATGCCGCGAGGACCGCCGCCTCGGCGGCGGCTGAGGCTCCGTCGTACATGGAAGCGTTGGAGACCTCCATGCCGGTGAGTTCGCAGACCATGGTCTGGTACTGGAAGATGGCCTGGAGGGTTCCCTGGGCCACCTCAGGCTGGTAGGGGGTATAGCTCGTGGTGAATTCTCCCCTGGAGACGACGCTGTCCACGGCGGCGGGGATGAAATGGTCATAGACGCCTGCGCCGAGAAAGCATGGCAGATCGTCGGCGTTCCTGTTGCTCCCCGCCAGTTTCCTGAGGTCCCGGAGCATCTCCGCCTCAGGAAGGGCTTTCGGGAGGTCCGGAAGTTTTTTCTGCCTGACCTTTTCAGGGATGGCCGAGAAAAGATCATCAATAGTGCCGACGCCGAGGTATTCCAGCATCCGGCGCCGATCTTCCGCCGTGGCGGGAATGTACCGGCTCATGGCGGCACCTCCTAGTCGCTTTCGGCTTCAAGCTCCTCGACGAGCTTGGCATAGGCCCCGGCGTCGAGCAGGGAGTCCAGCTCTCCGGGGTCGGAGACCTCGAGACGCACGAGCCAGTTGGCGTAGGGGTCCTCGTTCAGCAGCTCGGGGGCGCCGTCGAGATCGCCGTTCACCCCGGCCACCGTCCCGGAGACGGGACTGAACACGTCGTTGGCTCCCTTCACCGATTCCACGACGATGAAGTCCTCCCCCGCCCTGACCTCCCTCCCGGTATCGGGAAGCTCCACGTAGACGATGTCGCCCATGGCGTGCTGAGCGTAGTCGGTGATGCCCATGACGCCCATGGCGCCTTCCATCCTGATCCACTCGTGATCCTTCGTGTACCTGAGATCCTGGGGTATTTTCGCCATTTTCCTCGTCCTCCTTTTTCTCTCCTGGAATGTTCGTTCCTATTTCTTGTATTTCCTGTCGTAGAACGGGCGCTTTACCACCACGCCCTGTTTCGGCCTGTCCCGGATGACGACGCTCAGGCTTTCGCCTTCCGCGGGCGCGGGGGTCTCAACGCAACACAGGGCCATGTTGGCATCCAGGGAGGGGCAGTATCCCCCGGAGGTCACCGTGCCCACTATCTTCCCCGACGGATCGGCCACGTCCATGCCGGCCCGGGGCACCCCCTTGTCCTCGAGGCGCAGGCCCACGATCTTCCGCCGGAGCCCTTCCTCTTTCTGGCGCTTCAGCACCGGCTGGCCGATGAAGCCGCCGGGCTTGTCCACCTTGACGAAGAAGCCGAATCCCGCCTCCAGGGGGCCCAGGGTGTCGGTGTACTCGTGGCCGCAGAGGGGGAGTCCCGCTTCGAACCGGAGGCTGTCCCTGGCGCCGAGGCCGATGGGGATCAGTCCCGAGTCCTTCCCGGCGTCGAGAAGGAGGTCCCAGAGTTCGGCGCCCTTCTCCCAGGGGACGTAGATCTCGAACCCGTCCTCGCCGGTGTAGCCTGTCCTGCTCACGATGGCGGGGATGCCGCCCACGGAGACGCCGTCGGTGAAGGTGAAGAACCTGAGGGTCGAGGGATCGAACCCGGCGACCCGGGCCAGGATGGCCTCCGCCGCCGGTCCCTGGAGGGCCGCCTCGGCGGTCTTCATGGAGATGTTTTCGAGGATGACGCCGTCACCGGGAAGGTGTTTCCTCAGCCAGTCCCAGTCCTTGTCCACGTTGGCCGCGTTCACCACCAGGAGGAACTTCTCCGGGCCGTACCGGTAGACGAGCAGGTCGTCCACCACGCCCCCGGCCTCGGTGCACATGATGTTGTACTGCACCTGGAAGTCCTTCATGACGAAGATGTCGTTGGTAATGAGCCGGGAAAGCCATTTCTCGGCGCCCGGCCCCTCGACCGTGATTTCCCCCATGTGGGAGACGTCGAAGAGCCCCGCCTTTGACCTGACCGTCAGGTGTTCCGTCTTGATGCCGGTGGCATCGTACTGGACCGGCAGTTCCCAGCCGCCGAAGTCCACCATCCGCCCGCCCGCCGCCGCATGCCGCTCGTACATTGGAGTGCGCTTCATTCATCTGCCTCCTTCTTTCCGCTGATGGGGGCCTCTTCCAGCCAAAGGGCTGTTTCGGCCATTTCCGGGCTGTCCGGAAAGGCCTTCCGGACAGCTTCCGCCATTTCCGCCCATCTGAAAGGCACGCCTTCCAGCCTGTGCCCGAGGGACAGGATCATCTCGCCGTCCATGGCGTCGGAGAAGACCACCGGATCGGCGACATGGCCGTTTTTCACGTTGAACAGGATCTCCATTCCTCCCCAGGGAAACCGCCTGCGCACCGTCACGGCACAGTCCGGCGACCGGCCGAGGCGCCATTCCCGGCTCCGGTACCGCACCGCAAGGGCGGCGTATTCCTCCCCCTCGGGCTCCTTCGTCTCCCGGAGTACTTCAGGCGCCCCGTACCGGGCAAGGAACTCCCTTTCAAGGGCGTCCAGCAGATCGTTCAGGGAGAGACCGGGTCGTGCGTCCCGGAGGTTCATCACCCTGGAAGCCACCGAGGCCACACCCTTGGTCTTCAGTTTTTCGGGGTCCACGTTCAGGTACCTGGAGAGTTTTTCCATGTCGGCGGAGAGGAGGAGGGTGCCGTGATGGAGCCCCTTGTGCCGGGTGAGCTGGTAGGCGTTGCCGGAGAACTTCCTGCCGCCGATGACCAGGTCGTTCCTGCCGGAGAATTCCGCGGAGATGCCCAGGGTGCGGAGGGCTCCGAGAACCGTTCCGAGCTGCCGTTCCATGCTGTAGGCCCGCCGGGGCAGGATGAAGGAGTAGTTGAGGTTGCCGAGGTCGTGGTAAACCGCCCCGCCGCCGGTGGAACGCCGGGCGAGCCTGCCCCCCTCCGACTCGAGGAGGTCAAGGCGGCATTCGGCCCAGGGGTTCTGGTTCCGCCCCACCACCACGGTGTGGGCGTTCTGCCACAGATAAAGGATGGCCTCGTCGTCTCCGCAGAGATTTACGAGGTATTCTTCCCGGGCGAGGTTGTCCCAGGGGTTTGTTGTTGTGGATCGGGCCAGCCGGACTCTTCGGAATTCCACGGTCATCCTCCTGTCTGTCCGGGAAAGGATACTCCCGGGAAAGCGGGTGATCAGGGACAGCGAAAAGCGGACAAGAGCCTCGTTTCCGCCATGATATCCCCCTTTGCCGGAGGGGTCAATGGCCGCTTTTTGCCAACGGCAGAAGCATATCACAAAATACTATTGAGGGGTATGTGAAGAGGTATAATGTCCGGGATATTTTTTGGCCGGGGATGCAGCCCGGTCTTTCTTGGAGAGGTGTTCATGGCGGAACGGCGGAGACGGAAGGAATGGAACGGCATCGAACGACCGGACGGTGCCCGGATCAGGTGGTCGGCGGGGGAAGGGGAGCGTTCCCTTCTTCTCGTTCCAGGGTTCGGCGGGGATGGGGACTGCTGGGGGACGGCGTTTCCGAGGCAGCTTTCCGCCCGGGGGATCGCCCCCGTGGTGTTTGATCCGAGGGGGTTGGGGGAAAGCGCTCTGGGGAGCGGCATGCCTTCCATTGCCCTTTTTGCGGACGATGCCACCGCCGTTGCGGAGGCTGCGGGGGCTCCCCTCGCGGTGCTGGGGTGGTCCATGGGGGCCGCCGTGGCGGCGGAACTGGCCCTGGCGAGGCCGGATCTGGTGTCCGAACTGGTTCTCTGCTGCGGTTCGGCGGACCACCGGCGGGTCGCCGGGGAGCGTCCCGACCTGTTCCGGGCAATTCTCGACAGGAACGCCCCTTTTCAGGAACCGGCCGGGGCTCTCACGGAGGCCCTGCTGCCCGTTTGCGGAAAATGGAGCACCGCGTTCCGAAAGGCCTTCCGGGAGATCCTGGAGGCCTCCTTTGCCGCCCATGGTGAAGGGATCCGGGGGCAGCAGGCCGCCCTGGCGGAATGCCCGTCCCTGGTGGGCAGGCTTGGTTCGTTCACCATGCCCGTCCTGGTGGTGGAAGGCTCGGAGGACCGGCTGATTCCCCCGGGTGAGGGGGAGATCCTCGCAGGGGGGATTCCGGGGTCTCTCCTGAGGGTGCTTCCCGGAGGGCACGGGCTGGTCTACGAGGCCCCCGGGGAGCTTACTGGGGCGGTGGCGGAACTTCTCGGGCTGTAGCCCTTTCCTTCCCGCCGTCCTTTTTATTTTTATTCCAGCCGTGCGGCGATCTGTCTCCGTTCGCCCCCGGAGACCCGGAAAAGCTTCTTCCCGTCGGGGCTGAGGACCGCTTCCTCTTCCCCGCCCCCGGGGCCGGGAAAGGAGAGAAGATACGTACCGGTTTCTCCTTGCGGGGAGGGCTGCGTCCTTCTCCATGAGATCACAAGGGATGAGGGGGCGCCCCTTCCCTGCCTCCCGAAGGTGAGGATGCGGCCGTTGTGCCACCTCCACCGGCCTTCGATGGGGTCGGCAGGGTCGGCGGCAGGAACCGTCAGGAGAGAAAAGCTCCTGAGACTCCGTTCAAGGTCGGAGGCGTAAATGCCTGCCCTGTCGGAAAAGACCAGGGCGAGAACAAGGAACCATGTCCCGTCCCGGCCGAAACAGGCGGCCGACGCCTCCGCAGGCCGGCCGTCAATGATGACGCTGTACATCCTCAGAAGACCTTCCTCTCCGCCGACCGTAAATATGGTCCCTCTCCATACCTCGACGGGGGAGAGGGAGAGAAAATCATCCCGGTCCTCGAAGTTGTCTGCGGCTTCAGCTTCCGTCGAAAAGGGCTCTCTGAGGACATGCACTTCAAGAAATGCCGCCCTGTCCTGGGCGCGGGCTTCCAGGGCGAGCTCCGGCGAGAGGTGCCGCCTCACCGTCCATCCTCCGGGAAGGAGGATGCGGAAATTGTTCCTGCTGTCGGCGGCCCAGAATGGATTTTCCCCGGCCCAGGCCGGGAAAGCCGGCAGAAGGAAGAGCAGCAGGACGGCAAGGGCAGTTCGGTTCAGGTTCATGGTTTTCTCCTTCCTGTTTTTTTGCGGTGCTGTTTGAGTATCGGTTTTTGAACGGAAAAGGGAAAGGAGGGCAGGCCCCCCTTGGAACGCAGCCTGTCCCGTGTGTTTCCCCTTCACCTCAACCCTCTCGTTCTTTCCTCCAAAGCCCTTCATCGCGATGTGCTGTTCTCCATGAAAAAACCGGAAAAAGAGATATAATATTCAGACAATATTCCGTGAAATGGTTCTGCGAAGGAAGAGGAGAGCGGAAAAGCGAAAGGGGGTATTTTCATGAGACAGCGGAGAATGCCGCTTCTTTTGTCCGTGATGCTTCTTGTTCTGTCGCCGGCCTCCGGGGCCTGGGGCCTCCCCGACCTGGTGCCGTGGGTGGCGCGGAGGGGGGTTCCTGCCGAACGGGGCGGCGAGATAGTCATACCTCTTTCGGTCACGGTCCAGAACAGGGGGACGTCTGCGGCAGGCCTGTTCAAGGTTTCGGTCGAATTTGAAGTGGTGTCCGGAGGCCGTCCCGGGCTTTTGAACAGCGGGGGGGCGGCTTTCCGGGTGCCGGGGCAGCGGTCTGTTTCTTATCCTGTGACCTCCGCACCCCTTCCCCCAGGGGCGCCGCCGGCAAGCACCGTGACCTTCACCGGCGAGGCGGTGCTGCCCGCTTCCTACTCGGGAACCACGATCCGCCTCAGGGCCGTAGCCGACAGCACGGCGGGCGAGGAATTCGCAGACCCTGCAGGGAGGGTGCGGGAATCGGACGAAACGAACAACGCGTCTCCGTGGGCGGACGCCGTTCTTTCGGCAGGCACCCCTGATCTTCGCGTCTGGAACCAGACGCCCCCGCTTTCGTTCTCCATCGAGGGAGAAAAGATCGTTGAATACAGAGGAGGGCGGGAGAAATTCATCGTGACCGTCATAAACGGCGGAACCGCCCCGTCGGGACCCTTTTCCGTCCATGCCGCCTACGAGATGGCCGGGGGAGGTACTCCGGGAACCGGCACGATCCTTCCCGACCCGCCGGAGGCCGGGAGAAGCGCCGGGCTTGCCCCGGGACAAAAGGCCGTCTTTGACCGGATCGTCCTGAAACTACCCGTTTCGCTGGCGGGCGCCCGTGTACGGTTCCGCCTTGTCATCGACCCTGACAACAGAGTAAGGGAATCGGACGAGAGAAATAACGCGGGTCCTCTTATGCCGGTTTCCGTTCTTCCCGTACGGACCATGCGCCTTCCGGGAAGCCTGGTGCTTCCGGTCCTGGGAGACCGCCTGAGGGGGCGGATCCGGCTAAACAATTTCGCCGGACCGACGGACGACTTTCAGCTTGACAGGGAACCTGCCAGGAGAGACGACTCGTTTATCAGTATCGGGGAGTGGCGGACGGTCTTTACTCCTCCTTTTTTCCACTACGGCAGCGGAGCGACCCGGAGCTGGTATTACCTGAACGACATCAACGCGGATTTCGGGGGGCCGAGATCCCTGCGTTTCGTTTCCGGAACGGGCATCGCTGCAGGAAAGATCGCCGGAAAAGTCATTTTCGAGACCGGAGGGGATTACGAGATACGGGGCTGGGAATACACCCGGCCCAACTGGTACGATTCCCCGCCGGACGTGGATATCGTCCACATGGAAATATCCCTGTCCCTCAGGCCCGTTATCCGGAACGGAAGGATCAGCTACGACCAGGTGACGGTTTCCCCGGACATCCGCATCACCCTCCACGGCTTCTGGAAATTTGTGGACAACGCAATTCTGAGCCGGGGAATAGTGGATTACCTGAGGAACATGATAAACACCGAGGTCAAGCGGCAGTTGGAAGCGGCGCTCCTGTTGCGGGAGGTCAGGGAGGCCGCGGAGAGCTCGATTGAGGCCGCCGTACGGCCCACGCTGGACCGTCTCGGCGTCCGGAGGCTTTTGTCCGTCCGGGTGGAGGGTGACAGTCTCGTGGCGGCGTATGAATAAATCAGGAAATGCGGCGGCTCCTGCATCAGGGCCGCCGCATCAATTCTACGGGAGGATGGCGAAGACCCGGGCCGGGAAGCCCGAGCCGAAGAAGGGCTTGGGGAAGGCCACCACGACGAGGGCGCCGCTTTCCGGCACCTTGTCCAGGTTGGCGAGAAGCTCGATCTGGTACCTGTCCTGGCCGAGGACATAGGCCTCGCAGGTGTAGTCTCCCTTCGACGTGGAAACCCCGGGGTCCGTGTCCGTGGGTTCATGGCCCGAGGCCGTGATCTTCCGCTCTTCGAAGAGGTACTTCATGGCTTCCAGGCTCCAGCCGGGGTAGTGGGCCGTGCCGGAGGCGTCGGCGTTTCTCATGGCAGCCGCGTCGGGCCACCGTTTCGACCAGTCGGTGCGCATGGCCGCAAAGGCCCCCTCCGGCACGGGGCCGTGTTTTTTCTCCCATTCCTTCACATCTTCAAGGGTGAGGGCGTAATCGGGGTTGGCCGCTGCCTTCTCATGGACGTCGAAGACCACCAGCGGAAGGATCATTTCCTTCACGCCGATCTGGTCGAGGGTCCGTTTCCCCCTTGCGAAATGGGCCGGGGCGTCGCAGTGGGTTCCCCACTGCCCCACGTGGGAGAAAACCTGGGCGAAAAAACCGTACCCCATGGTGCCCACACCCTGGTCGTACCAGTAGATGGTTTCCCGCTTTTCCTTGGGGAAACCGGGCCAGTGCGGGATTTCGGTGTCGAAGGTATGGGTGAGGTCCACGAATTCCTTGGTCTTCAGGATGGAGTAGATCTCGGCGAGGGACGGTTCGGCGGCGGGAGCGGACGCGGGGAGAAGAACAAGAGCCGCCGCGAGCAGAACAAGTACCGTTTTCCTTGTGAAGCCTGTCATTGCTTTCAGCCTCCTTTAAACGAAATTGCGTGAGACGGACTGCAGGACGCTTCTCCTGCCTGTGTGGCCCTGCCTTGTGCCTGACGGGCCTCCCTCCCTTCTGTGGAAGCAATAAAATTCGGAAAGTTGTGATAGTTTTCTCCGGGAAACTCTAGCAAAAGAGAAGGGTTTTTGCAACAGAACGCTTTTCCCCAAATCCGCAGGCAGCGGGGAGCATCACCGGTGCTCGCTTGGGCCGCCGGTGCAGATTGTCATCCTTGACAACTGCACCTGAAACCGACATCCTTGTCGGTTTCTCGGCCCGGGCGCTGTGCCCGGTGACACTCCCTCTGCCAGGAAAAGCGGCGGATTTGGAATTTTCCGGCTCTTGAGAGGGGAAGGAACGGTTGCTACAATCAGAAAAACAAGAATGCCGAAGGAGGTCGTTTTCTTGGACGAAAAAGAAGCGAGGGAGGAACTCCGCTTCTTCCTGAAGGATACGGTGCGCCGGTCCGTGGATTTTTCACGGACCGCCCAGAACCTGGGGGCTCCGCCGCCTCCCGTGCAGAAGCCCGTCCCCGGGGGTGCGGCGCGGATCACACTGACAGGTCCTGAGGAGTGGACCGCCGTGGGGGACATATCCCTTCGGGAGGCCCTCGGGAACCGGCGGTCCGTGAGGAAATACTCCCACCGGCCCTTTCGGTCGAAGAACTTGCCTTCCTGCTCTGGGCCACCCAGGGCGTCCGGGGCGAAGCGGATCCGGTTCGCACCTACCGCACCGTCCCGTCGGCGGGGTGCAGGCACCCCTTCGAGACCTACCTGGCGGTCTTCCGGGTCGAGGGCCTGGAAAGAGGACTCTACCGCTACCTCCCCCTGGAGCACGCCCTCCTTCCCCTGGGTCATCCGGACCGTCTCGAGGAGGAGACGGTCCGGGCGGCCCTCGGTCAGAAATTTGCCGGGAAGGGAGCGGTGACCTTTTTCTGGACGGCCCTTCCCTGGAGGACGGAATGGCGGTATTCGGAGGCTTCCGTGAAGGTCATGGCCCTGGACGGGGGGCACCTCTGCCAGAACCTCTACCTCGCCTGCGAGGCCATCGGCGCGGGGACCTGCGCCATAGCCGCCTACGACCAGGATGCCGCCGACAGGCTGGTCGGGGCGGACGGGAAGGACGAATTCGTGGTCTACATGGCCCCGGCGGGAAAGAAGGGAGATTTTACAACTCCGTGACATGAAGGTGACACCGCCCTGACACATCCGCCCCCTTCCCGGGCTATCCTTCTGTCCAGGAGGTGGTTGATCATGTTCAGAAAAACAATGGTGCTCACCCTGGCTGCATCGGTCCTTTTTTCCTCTTTGCCCCGGGCGGCGGTTTCAGCGGAGCTTTACGCCGAAGAAGGGGCCGTCGTCTTCGAGGCGGGGGCCGATTATCCGGTCGCCCCGGCGGGAAAAGGGGGCCAGCGGGTTGTCGTCCGGGCGCTGGTGCGGCCTTCAGGAAAGGTGCGCGAGCGGGCCCCCCTCGCCGTCGCCCTCGTGCTGGACAAATCGGGGTCCATGGCGTCGGACGGCAAGATGGAGAACGCGAAAAAGGGAGCCCTCGAGGCCCTGAAGATGCTGGACTCCAGGGATGTGGTTTCCGTGGTGGTCTACGCTGATAGGGCCTCTGTGCTGGTCGGTGCCCGGACCGTGGGCCGCGGGGAGGACGATCCCGCTTTCTACCGGGCGATAGGGCGCCTTCAGCCGGGAGGGTCCACTGCACTCTACCATGGTACGGTGACGGGAGCCGCCGAACTGCAGCCCTTCATAGACGAGGGATACATCCCCAGGATCGTGCTGCTCTCCGACGGCATCGCCAACGTGGGCCCCTCCTCGACGGAGGACCTGGCGGCCCTCGGGAGAAACCTGTCCCGCCAGGACATCACCATCACCACCATCGGCCTCGGTCTGGACTATAATGAAGACCTGATGACCGCCCTGGCGGCGGAAAGCGGCGGAAACGCCTATTTCGCCCGGCACGGCGGAATGCTCCCCGAGATATTCGCCCGGGATCTTGAGGATGCCGTGGCGGTGACGGCCCGGAAAGTGAGGGTGACCCTCCGGTGTCCCGACGGCGTCCGGCCGGTGCGGGTCATCGGGCGGCAGGGGAAGGCGGAGGGAAACTCTCTTGAAGTTGCCATCGACAACCTGTACGGAGGGGAAAAGTACGCCCTCTTCGAGGTGGAGCTTCCCGAGGGACAGGACGGAACCCTTCTGAAAGCGGCGGAGCTGGAAGTGGAGTATGCCGACGCCGCGTCGGGGGCAACGGTACGAAAGAGCGCGGACTTCTCGGTCTCCTTCTCGGGAGACGCCGGGACGGTGGAAAAGAACCGGCGGTCCGACATCCTCTCCCAGGCCGAACTGGCCAGGAACGCCGAGATCCGGGAAGAGGCCGTCCGGCTGGCCGACGAGGGAAGGGCCCGGGAGGCGGCACAGCTTCTCGACGAACGGACGAAGCAGCTCCAGACCATGGCTCCTGCTGCGGGTGCCGCCGCCCCGAAGTTCGAGCAGGAAGCGGGCTATTTTGAAGAACTGGCGGAAAGCCTGAACGAGACGGGTGTTTTTTCCAGCACCCAGAGGAAGTCCGTTCTCAACGACGCCTACAAGCAGAAGAACCAGCAGGCTCCCGTGAGCGGCGACGTGGAAGGCGAAGAGGAAGAATAGCAGGATATCATCCGGCGGGGAGGGGGATTTCCCTCCCTCCGCCGGGAGGGGAGGGCAGGTCATGAACGGAAAGAAGCGCACAAGAGCCCGGAGCGGCCTGTCCGTTCCCCTTCCGTTTCTTCTCGTGTTCGTCCTGGCGGTGCTCCTTCCGAGCATCGCCCTCAGCCTTCTCGCCCTCAGGGCGGCCGACAGGGAAGCGGTCTACGTCGAGCGGAGCCTCGAGGCTGCCCTCCTGGCGGAGGTGAACCTCGCAGCCCAGAAGGTTTCGGTCCTCCTTGAGAGCCTTGGCGGGGAACTGAAAAGGGAGGCGGAGAGGATCTCCGGCCCTGAGGCCCTGGAAGGACCGGCGGCGCCTCTTTCCTCTGCGGCCTTTCCCTTCTTCGTGAAGGGCGGCCGCCTTTTCGTTCCCGGCGGGCACCGCCCCGGCCTGGAGGAATTCCTCGAATCCTTCGGTCCCTTTCTGGAAGACCGGGAGGAAATGCAGGTGTACGACTCCATCGCAGGAGTTTACCGAAAAGAGATGGGAGAGGCTCCGTCCTCCCTTTTCGATGTGCCTCTCTTCCAGCCCGCCGAGGAAGAAGAAAGGCCCCGGGAAGATGCCGGGAAGAGCTTCCATGCCGAACTGCCGGCCGGAACCGCCGGCCGGGTGGCCCCGCCCCCGCAGGCGCACCCTGTTCCGGCGCCGGCACCCCTTCCCGCTCCTGTGAAGAAAGCGGCGTCTCCTTCGGGAGGGATTGAGCGGCAGATGGCCCAGAGCATGGCGGCTGCCGATCCCGCCTTTCGCGAAGAACTTTTCCGGAAGGCCGAGGAGGAAGGTTTCAGCCTGCTGCAGCGGAACGTGGCCCCCCAGGCGGGTTCCGCCCCTTCAACCGAGTCCGAGGAACGTTCCGGCACGGTGGCCCGGGGGAAGAGCTTCGCCGGCCTGCGTTCCGAGTCGGGGGGCGGTTTTCTGCCAAGGCTGTCGGAAAGGGGACTGGAGCTGATTTTCTGGACGAGGGCCCCGGGCGGGGCAGCGGGATTCTCCATTGACATGGACGATCTCCGGGACCGCATTGCCGGGGCGGCTCCCGATGTCCTGACGGACATCCGGGTGCTCACCGTACTGGACGACCGGGGAAAGCCCCTCGTCTCGGCCCCTCTTCCGTCAGGGGCCGACTGGCGCCGCCCCTTCGTCGCCAGGGAAATTTCCCCCCTCCTTCCCCGCTGGGAGGCAGGCGCGTGGCTCACCGACCCCGGCCTCGCAGCCTCCAGGGCAAGATTCGCCACCATCGCCGTCTGGCTGCTCACCGGAATCCTGTTCGTGGTCATCCTCGCCGGCGCAGGGGTGATCATGAGGATGCTCTCCGCGGAGATGCGCCTCGCGGCGAGCAAGACGACCTTCGTGGCAAACGTCTCCCACGAGCTGAAAACCCCTCTTACCTCCATCCGGCTTTTCGCCGAAATGCTTCTCTCCGGAAGGCAGCAGAGCGAGGAGCGCAGGAAGGAGTATCTCAGGACCATGGTGTCCGAGACGGAACGGCTCTCCCGGCTCGTTGACAACGTCCTTGCCTTTTCGAGGAAGGGAGCGGACGTCCGTCCCCTTCCTCTGGAACGGCTGGATCTCGCGGCCCTGGCGGAGGATACCCTGGCTCAGCTTGAGCCCCACCTGGCGAAAAACGGCTTCATCACGGTTTTTTCCGCCGAAGGCCCCCTGCCCGTCCTCGGAAACGGCGAGGCCCTCCGGCAGGTCCTGATGAACCTTCTGTCCAACAGCGAGAAGTATTCACCGGCAGACCGGGAGGTCACCGTCTCCTGCGGGAGGGAAGGGGAAACGGCCGCGGTACGGGTGGCGGACAGGGGCTCCGGGGTGCCTGCCGGGCTCGGGGAGAAAATTTTCCAGGAGTTTTTCCGGGGGGACGATTCCCTCGCGGCGCCGAGGAGCGGTGCCGGGCTCGGGCTGTCCATCGCCCGGGACATCGCGAGAAGGCACGGCGGGGATGTGAGGTACGAACCGAGGGAAGGGGGAGGGAGCGTTTTCTCCCTGGAACTTCCCCTTGCGCTTCCCGAAGGAAAGGAGAGAAGAGGATGAAGGAGCGGATTCTTGTCGCCGAGGACGACCGGGCAATACTCACCGGCGTGGCGGACCTTCTCGAAAGCGAGGGGTACGAAGTCGTCCCGGCGGGAAATGGCGCCGAAGCCCTGGACTTGTACCGCCGGCACGCTCCCGACCTGGTGCTTCTTGACGTCATGATGCCGAAGATGAGCGGCTACGACGTCTGCAGGGCCATCCGGGGAGAGAACGCCGTTGTCCCGGTGGTCATGCTGACCGCCAAGGGGCAGGAGGTGGACAGGGTGGTGGGCCTCGAGCTTGGGGCGGACGACTACATCGTGAAGCCCTTCGGCATGGCGGAGCTGCTCGCCAGGGTGCGTGCCGCCCTCCGAAGGGGAGCCCTGGCGGCCGGGGCGCAGGGGGCGGGGGAGGAAAAAGCCCTTGCCTTCGGGAACGTGCATGTCGATTTCGACGCCATGACGGGAAGCAATGGAGGGCTCACCTTTTCCCTCACCCCGAGGGAAAACGCCCTTCTCCGCTTTTTCGCCGGCCGGGTAGGGAAAGTCCTCTCCAGGGAACTTCTTCTTGAAGAGGTCTGGGGCATCGAATGCGACGTGACCACCCGCACCGTGGACCAGCACGTGGTCCGCCTCCGTCAGAAGATCGAGGACGATCCTTCGAAACCCGTGTACCTTCTCACGGCCCACGGCGCAGGGTACCGCTTCACCACCGGGAAGGAATGAGCCGGGGAAAACAGTTTCCGGTCCTTTTTCGGCCCTTCGGGGCCGTTTTTTCATTTCCTTGACACTTTCAGGAAAAAGGGAGTAGAATTCAAGTTGTCTGATGAGTAGATATGCTGCCGGAAACGGCGGGAGGAATCATGGCCCCAATACGGAAAACCAGGCTGTCGGAGCAGGCGGTGGACGCCATAGAAACCATGATCGCCGGGGGTGAGTTCAGCCCCGGGGACAGGTTTTACTCCGAGGCGGAACTGGGCAGGAGGCTCGGGGTCAGCCGGTCCTCCATCCGGGAGGCGGTCAGGATCCTCGAGGTGAGGGGGCTGGTCTCCGTCCGTCACGGGAAGGGCATTTTCATCGCCTCTCTCTGCGGAGAAGAGGAAGACCCCTTCCGGGGATGGCTGAAGGACAATAAAACCTCCCTCCTCGACCACTTCGAGGTGCGGCTCATCATCGAGCCCCGGGCCGCATGGCACGCTGCCGCGAAAGCGGACGCCGAATCCGTGCGGGCCATGGAAAAGGCCTGCGGGGCCTTTGCCGCGAATGCGGAATCAGGGGACACCGCCGCCCTTGTCAAGGCGGACGGCGAATTTCACCGCCTCATCGCCAGGTCCACGAAAAACCGGACCCTGTACTGCCTCATGAAGACCATGACCACATCCCTGTCCGAAGGCTGGATCACCAGCCTCCACATTCCCGGCCGGATAGAGAAGACCGTGGGGGAGCACTACGCGGTTTTTGAAGCCATACGGGACGGGGATCCCGAGCGGGCTGAAAAAGAGATGGTGCGCCACCTGACCAATGCCCTCGGCGACATCAAGGCGTCCATGGAGCGGCCTGCCGGCCGCCCGGAGGAGGAATGACCATGCTGCGGATCACCACCCTCATCGAAAATTCTCCCGGGGAACACCACGGACTGGCGACGGAACATGGAATCTCCTTCTGCGTCGAGAAGGACGGGCACACTGTCCTGTTCGACACGGGGCAGTCGGGAGCCTTCCTTGCCAACGCTTCGAAGCTGAACATCAACCTTTCGGGTGTGGGGTGCGTGGTGCTGAGCCACGGGCACTACGACCACTCCGGCGGATTCCGGGCCCTCTGCTCCGCCGCCCGGGGCTTCACCCTCATGACCGGCGAAGGATTCTTCGTCCCCAAATATGCCTTCCGGAGCGGTGCATACGATTTTCTTGGAAACGACTTCGACGAAGCCTTTCTCTCCGAAAGGGGGATAGGTTCTGTAACCGCCTCCGCGCCCGCAAAGGAGATCCTTCCGGGAATCCATGTCCTTTCAGGTTTCCCCCGGATCCACACGGATGAAAGGATCAATCCGCGGTTTCTCCTGGAAAAGGACGGCGCCTTCGTGCCCGATTCCTTTGATGACGAAATCCTCCTGGCGGTCGAGACGGGAGAGGGACTCGCCGTCCTTCTGGGATGCTCTCACCCGGGAATGCGGAATATGCTCGACGCCGTGAGAGAGCGGCTCGGAAGGCCCATCCTCGCCGTCCTCGGCGGAACCCATCTCGTGGAGGCGAAAGGAACCGGTCTTGAAAAATCTCTCGAATACCTTCAGAATAGTGGTATTCTTTTTGTCGGCATGTCCCACTGTACGGGGAAGGAAGTCATGGATCGCCTCGAGGCGGTCTGCCCGGGCTTTTTCCGGAACGTGACGGGCAGTTCCCTCATTTTCGGGTAGCTTCCGAAAGGTGTCGTTCAGGGCCGGGGAAATTCCTCCCCGGCTGTAGGGAAACACCAAATACAAAGGAGGTTACAAAGATGTGGGCTATGAAAAGAGTGTTGTTCGCGCTGCTGGTTTCCGTCCTTGTTGTAGGAGCTTTTATGCCCGCCGTGGTCGAGGGCGCCGACGCCCCGAAGAAGATCGTCTGGAAATCTTCCGGACACGGCCCCGCGTCCGACCCGTCCCAGATCTACCATGACATGCTCTGCAAGGCCATCACCGAAGCCTCCGGCGGCCGCCTGGAGATCAAGCCCTTCGTCGGCGGTTCCATCGTTCCCGCCTACAAGGAGCTCGACGCCGTCCACGAGAACGTGCTGCAGCTCTGCTACACCTGCCCCATGTACAACCTCGACAAGTGGTCGGCGGCAGGCCTGATCAGCTCCCGGCCCGGCGCCCTGGCCGGCGAAGCACTCCGCGCCTGGTTCAACTACGGCGGCGGCGCGGACCTGATGAACAAGATGATGGAAGGCTACAACGTGATGACCTTCCCCGGCGCCCTCTCCCCCCTTCCTGAAGAGGTGTTCTTCCACTCCAAGAAGAAGATAGAAAAGGTTGAAGACCTGAAGACCATCAAGGCCCGCTGCATGGGCGACGCGGGAGAGATCCTGAAGAGGATGGGTATGGCCACCGTCATCATCCCCGGCGGCGAACTCTACGAGGCCATGAAGCGCGGCACCATCGACGCCTTCGAGTATTCCACCCTCGCCTCCAACTGGAACATGCACTTCAACGAAGTTGCTGATTACGTCTATCTTTCCCCGGTCCGCGCCCCCAGCGATCCCCAGGTGTTCTTCGTGAACAAGGATGCCTGGAACGCTCTTCCGAAGGACCTGCAGCTCCTTGTCCAGACCTTCGTCGACCGCTACGCCCAGGCCCAGCACGAGTACCTGGTCTATGAATCCATCGTCGCCCTCGAGAAGTTCAAGAAGGCCGGCAACCAGGTCCTGAAGGTTCCCGCCGAGGTCAACGCGGCCCTTGCAGCTGAAGCCGACAAGTTTTATGCGGAAAAGGTCGCCAAGGAACCCCCGATTTTCGGAGAGATCTACAACTCCATGAAGGCCTTCGGCGAAGCCTACGAGACGATGAAATAGCCGCGTCCCCGCGGGTATTTCGCAAGGAGAAGGGGCAATGTCGTCCTTAAGGAAAATACTGAAATTCATCGATACCGTCAGCGAAACATCCGGCTGGGTGGCGAAGTGGTTCGCCCTGATCCTTGTGTTCGCGGGAACCTACGAGGCTGTGTCGCGCCATTTCTTCGACGCCCCCACCGAATGGGCCTATGACGTGCTGTGCATGGCAGGAGGCGCCCTGTATCTTCTGGGCGCCTCCTATGACTACCTTCACGAGGCCCATACGCGGGTTGACATGTTCTACAACATGCTCCCACCCCGGGGCAAGGCTTTCGTGAACGTGATCTGTTCCCTCTTTCTCTTCTTCCCGCTCATGGGCGTCATGTTCTACCTTGCCTTTACCTGGGCGATCCGCGCCGTGACCATCAAGGAAGTGTTCTTCAACAGCTTCTGGTATCCCCCCGCATGGCCCTATCGCACCGTCTTCGCCGTGGGGCTCTTTTTCCTCCTTCTTCAGGGGGTTGCGAACCTCGTGCGGGATTTTTATTTTATGGTGAGGGGTGAGACTCTTGATTGAACTCAGCGCTGAAGCCGTTACCGCCATAATGCTGGGAGGAGTCTTCGTCCTCGTCATGACGGGGTTCCCCATCGCGTTCGTCATCGGGAGCGTGGCGTTCTTTACCGGGTTCGCCGTTTTCGGACCCACCACCACCTTCCATATTCTGTACAGCCGCTTCTACGACCTGTCGCTGAACTATCCCTACCTGGCGGTCCCCCTGTTCACCTTCATGGGGGTCATCCTGCAGCATTCAGGCGTCACGAAGGACCTCTACCAGAGCCTGTACGAGGCCATGGGCAGGCTCCGGGGCGGCCTGGCGGTTGTGACCATCCTCTTCGGGACGATCCTCGCCGCCTGCCTGGGCGTCATCGCCGCGTCGGTCACCATCCTGACCCTCATCGCCCTTGCCCCCATGGTGACCAGGGGATACGATAAGTCCCTCGCGGCCGGATCCATCGTGGCGGCGGGAACCCTCGGCATCCTCATCCCGCCGAGCATCATGCTGGTGGTCTACGCCCCCCAGGCGGGGCTCTCGGTAGGGCAGATGTTCATGGGCGCCGTGTTCCCCGGCCTGCTGCTCTCGGCCTTCTACATGCTCTACGTGGTCATCCGCTGCAGACTGAACCCGGCCCTCGGGCCAGCCATCCCCGAAGATCAGATCACGCCCTTTAACGGCGCGAAACTGCTGAAGCTTCTCAAATCCCTCGTGCCCCCCGTGCTGCTCATCGTAGCGGTGCTCGGGACAATTTTCCTGGGAATAGCGCCCCCCACCGAGGCCGCGGCGGTGGGATGCACCGCTTCCATCCTGTTGGCCATGGCGTATGGCAAGTTCAGCTGGGACCTTATGAAACGGGCGTCCCTCGAGACCATGAAGGTGAGCGCCTTCGTGGTGATGATCGCCGCCATGTGCTACGCCTACGTGGGCATTTTCATGAACGCCGGGGCCGGTGACGTGGTGGCGGAGTTCATCCTCTCCGTTCCGGGAGGGAAATGGATGTCCTTCTTCGTGATCATGGCCATCGTCTTTCTCCTGGGCATGTTCATCGAGTGGATCGGCATCGTGTTCATCGTCGTTCCCATCTTCTCTCCCATCCTGACGGCCCTGGGATTCAATCCCCTGTGGGCGGGCATGATGATCTGCATCAACATGCAGATGGCCTTCCAGACGCCGCCCATGGCCATGTCCATCTTCGTCCTGAAGGGAACGGCCCCGAAGGAGCTCGGCGTGACCATCGGGGACATCATCTGGGGAGTCATCCCCTTCATCCTGATCATCATGGTGGTGCTGGTGCTCTGCTCTTTCTTCCCGGAGATCATCCTCTGGCTTCCGGAAAAGATGATCGGCACGGCGTAACGGAAAGAAGTTTCAAGACAGCAAAAAAGCATCCCGGACTTTTCCGGGATGCTTTTTTTTTGATTTCAGGATTTCGGTGGATACTCCACGGTGCCGAGCACGGCGGCGATCCGCTCTTCGGGAGTGTCGGGGAAGGGGAACCGTCCGCTCTCCCTCCACTGCCGCACTTCTTCCGCCGCAAAGGCGGCTTTTTCCCCGTCAATGGCGCCGTCCCCGGCGATATAGGCCGTGGTGGACGGGAAGGCGAACCTGGAGCCGGATTGTTCCACGATCTCGCCGATCCGGAAGAGGAGGTCCTCCTGGACAGCCAGGAATTCGGCCCATTTTTTCGTCCTGATGTAGGCGAAGACCAGGATGTCCAGGGACGACGGCCCGAAGGACTCTAACCGGGCGAAGGGCACCGGTTCGGCAGCCACCATCGGGTGGGCGTGGAATACGTCCCGGACGGCGGCCAGGATCCATCGGAGCTGATCCCGGGTGGTCTCGTGCCGGAGACGGATGGTTTGCTCCATCAGGGAACCGTTTCTCCGCGATACGTTCACTATCTGCATCTGGGAGAATTCCGCGTTGGGGATGGAGATCACCGTCTGATCCAGGGCTTCGATCTTCGTGGAGCGGAGGCCGATGTGGAGCACTGTGCCCGCCGTGTTGCCGAACCGGCAGTATTCTCCGACCTTCACCGACCGGTCCGCGAAGAGGGTGAGCCCTCCGATGATGTTCTCCACCGTTGGTTTTGCGGCCAGGGAGATTGCCAGTCCCACCACGCCCAGTCCGGTGAGGAGGTGGAAGACAGACAGGCCGAGCTGGGAGAGCCCGTAGAGGAGGATCCACGAGGCCGCCGTGATGCAGATGAGCCTGCTCACGGTCCGGACGAGGCTTGCGTCGATGCTTTCCGGTTCGACCCTGGGCGACAGGATGATCAGTTCGGCGATCACCTCTCCCACCCGGACGGTGCACCACGCCCAGCCGAACCAGCGCACCGCGGAGAAGAACTGGATGAGGAGGATGCACAGACTGCCGGAGATGTTGATGGAGTTGTCCACGAGCAGGATCGTCTGGGTCGAGGTGAGGGAGAGGGCCACTGGGGGAAGGATCCTGAAGATGTTCCCCGCGAAGAGGCTCATGTTCCGGGAGATTTTCCTGAAGAGCCTCCAGATGCCGATGTTCAGCCCAATGAACACCAACAGGGCGAGGGCGAGGCTGATCCATTGCCAGATCGTCTGGTCCTGGATTTCTGCGCCGGACCACTCGGGAAGGATTTCCGTCCACTTCGGCGGGAAGAACCGGCCCGGCGTGACGATGTAATCGTGGTAGGCCCCTTCCGTCGCTCCCGGAAGGTAGGGGAGATGTTCAATCCTGCGGTAGTCGCCCTCGAGGCGGGCAAGGGAGGACGGTGAGAGGAGCCATTTCCCTTCCTCCTCCCCGGATTCGACCCTGGAAAGCTGGAGCTCCGTGCGGGGGATGGTCCAGCGGCTGATCTTCCGCTCGCTTTCCTTGTTCCGGTCTTCCCCCCCGGGTATGGCCCCGAGATGCGGAAGACCGATGCGGTCAAGAATTTCCTTGAGGAGCAGGGCACCTTCCCGGGCGGCGTCATCCCTGAGGACGAGGGGAACTTCAGAGAGATCCAGGCACTGCATGGCCCGCTCGAAGTGGTACCTGGCCAGGTCTCCCTTTTCCACCGCTTCGGGGGGGTGGACGAAGAAGCCGGGAGCGCTCCGGGAGATCATCATGGCCTGCTGCAGGTAGTGATGTCCCGTGTTCATGTGGGTGATAAAGGATGTGAGGGTATCCCGGGGAGAGGACCGGTCGGCGGGGGTCAGGGAATCGGTCGCCGAGCCGGCGGCGATTCCGGACAGGAGCAGGAGGAACGCCAGGAAAACGGTGAAAAGGGCAACGGGACGGCGGGCATTCATGGAGCATCATCTCCTTGGCATTGGTCGTCAGGGATACCTTCCGGCCTGTTCCAGCCCATGCCGGGGATCCTTCGGAAGCGTCTTCCGGCTGAAACAGTACCAGAGGAAGCTTCCCTATGCAAATGTTTCGGACGGATTTTTCCTCTCCTGGACCTGGAGTATACTCTTTGTTGAATGAACCGGCCGGCGGCGAAGGAGGATGGGGAAGATGAGCCCAAGTCCATGGTGTGAACCCTCTCCCGGACTGCGGCCGGAAGAGGGGGGAGCGGCGGGATGACCGCGGAATTCGCGAGAGGATTTCGGGCGTCGGTGCCTGCAGGGATCGGCGTGCTGGTGTACGGGCTTGTCTTCGGGGTGCTGGCTGCGGAAAAGGGAGTGTCGGCTCCCCTGCTGGCAGTGATGAACGTGGCCGTTTTTTCAGGCTCTGCCCAGCTCATCCTCGTGGGAATGTGGAGCGGAGGTTTCCCCGTCTGGCAGGTGGCCCTCGCGGCTGCGGTGGTGAACGTGCGGTATTTCCTGCTCACCGCGGCGGTGGCTCCTCTGCTCGAACCCTTCGGGAAGTTCGGGAGGGCCTGGAGGGTCCACTTCGTCACCGACGAGAACTGGGCGGTGACCATGGCGGAGGGCAGGAGAAGGCAGGTCTCGGGCGATTTCCTTGTCGGCGGGGGAGTCTGCGTGGGGCTGTTCTGGTTTTTCAGCGTCATGGCAGGCCACGGCCTCGGGTACTCCATCGCCGCTCCGGAACGGTTCGGCCTTGATTTCGCCTTCACTTCCCTGTTCGCGGCCCTTGCCGTCACCATGTGGCGCGGCCGGAAGGATATTTTCCCCTGGACGGTTTCCGCCGCCGTCGCTTTCGCTGCCTTCAAGCTTCTTCCCGGCGCATGGTATGTCCTCCTGGGGGGAGCGGCAGGCGCAGCGGCCGCCGCGGTGAGGGGAGGGGAAGAACGGTGACGCTCTCCGGAGGGAATGCCTGGGCGGTCATCGCTCTTGCCGCGCTGTTCGTCTATGCCATCCGGTTTCTGGGCATGACCTTCGGCAGCCGTCTCCCGAAAACCGGCGCTGTCAGAAGGGCCATGGACGCCCTCCCCGGGACCATCTTCGCCGCCCTGGTCTTTCCGGGGCTCGCGGAAGCCGGCATTCCCGGCATGGCCGCCGCAGGGGTGATTTTCGCGGCGGTGCGGAAAACCGGCAGCGTCTTCCTGGCCATGATCCTCGGGATGGGGACGGTGGCCCTCCTCAGGGCTGTCGCCGGGAGCTGACGTCCTCCCGGGAGGCTTCTCGATGCCGGTCTTCGTCCCATGCTTCCCCGGCGAGGGCGAGGGCGCCGCAGATCCCTGCGTTTTCCTCCAGCAGGGGAGGCACGATATAGCCCGACAGATCCCCTGTCAGCTCCGGGGCGGAAATGTAGCCGCCGAGGGCTTCCCGTACCCCGTCCCTCACCATGGCGAAGAACCGCTCCCTCCCCAGGAGTCCCGCCCGGGGAACGCTTCCGCCGAGGATCACCCTGCGGGGGGAGATGGTGCAGACCAGGTTGGCGAGCGCAAGGGCTGTGTACCTGGCTGTCAGGATCCATGCCTCGTGGTCTCCGGGAAGGTCTTCAGAGGGGATTCCCGTTCTTTTCCGGATGGCAGGCCCGGAGCACAGGCCTTCCCAGCAGTCGCCGTGGAAGGGGCAGATCCCGGGGAAGGCGTCGCCGGGAAGCCGGGGAACGCGGATATGCCCCGCCTCCGGGTGCACCAGGCCGTGGAGCGGCCTGCCTCCGACCATGATCCCGGCCCCGATGCCGGTGCCCATGGTGATGTAGACGAAGTCGTCCAGTCCCCGGGCGGCCCCCCACCGGCGTTCCCCCAGGGCGGCGGCGTTCACGTCGGTGTCAAACCCCACGGGGACGTCCGGGAAGGCCCCCCTGAAGACGCCCAGGATGTCGGCATTCCGCCAGCCCTCCTTGGGCGTGGTAGTGATATGGCCATAGGATGGAGAGTGAGGATCGAGGTCTACCGGGCCGAAGGATCCGATGCCCAGGGCGCGGAAAGGGCCCCGGCGCTCTTCCTCGCAGCGGAGCCACCCTATGACGGAGGCCAGGGCAGTTTCCGGATCGCTCCCCGAGGGAAATTCGGCCCTGTTGATGTCTTCCGGGCCCGTCCCCGTGGCGCAGACGATTTTCGTTCCTCCGGCTTCGATGCCTCCGAAAAGAGGGATGTCGTTCATGACCGGTTTTCCTCCTTTAACCAGGGGTTTCGCAGAACGCTGTCCCGTTCATATTCCGGACAATGATAGCACTCCCGGGTTGTGGAAAAACGTGCACCCCCGTTGACCGGTTGTGAAGTACCCTATTCGGGAAGGAACACCAATCCGGGGATTTTCCACGACACGGGCAAGGGCGGAGGAGCCGCCCTCGCCTGACGGGTGAACTTTCCGTTCGCGCAAAACGCGCAACGAAGAACAAGCGCCGCCGTGGTGAATGCGGTATCCTCGGCCGCAGAGGAGGGAAAGAAATGAAGGAAACCACGCGCGCGGTGTACGAAGAGGCGGTTCTCCGGGTTCAGATGCACATGCACAGGACGCTTGACGATCCGTTCGACCCGAACGGGATCGCCATGGCCGCCGGATTCTCCAGGTTTCACCTCTCGCGCCTCTTCTCGGCGATGACGGGCGAATCGCTGCTGGAGTACCGGAGACGGCTTCTGTTCGAGCGGGCGGCCCACAGCCTGCTTTACAGGCGGCATTCCGTGACAGAGCTTGCCTTCCGGGCCGGGTACGAAACTCCGGAGGCATTTACGAGGGCGTTCTCGAAACTCTACGGTGTCCCTCCCGGTGAGTACCGGCGGAAGCTGCGGGCAGCCATGAAGCACCGTCTTGAGACGATCCAGGCCCGGTTGAAGCTCTACACCCTTTCCCTCTCCTTACATGAAGGAGGAAGAAAAGACATGGAAGTGAAGATCGAACGGCACGACCCGCTGAAAGTGGCGTTTATCCGTCACGTGGGTCCCTATGGGGACTGCATGGAGGCATGGAACAGGCTCTGCGGGGCTCCCGGGGTTGCGTCCCGGCTCGGGCCCGATACGCTGGCCCTCTCGCTCTGCTACGACGACCCGGACGTGACCGAGGCGGACAAGATCCGGATGGATGTCTGCGTCACCATCGACGACAGTTTTGTTCCCGGCGGCGGTATAGATGTGCAGACCATCCCCGGGGGAGAGTTTGCCGTGGTGGTTTTCAGGGGAGCCTACGAAGGCCTGCACGACGCCTACCGGGCGATGTACGGCGAATGGCTTCCGAAAAGCGGCAGGGAGTTCAGAGACTCCTACTCCATGGAAATCTACCGGACGGACCCCGCCACGACGCCGCCGGAGGAAAATATCACGGAGATACGTATTCCTCTGCTGTGAGCCCTGTCCACAGCAGGAATACGGGAAGATAAAACCCCCCCGCAGCGGCTCCCGGGAAATTCCTGGTGTGCTGACAAAAACTCAAGCTGAGGCGAAGAACCGCGCCTGTACACTTCACGAAGGAGCCTGTCCTCGGATCAGGCTCCTTCGTGCCTCCTGAGACAGGGGGATAGGCCCTTTTTACGGTATCATATTCGGAAATGCCGGAGGCTTTCGCCGACGCCCCGGAAAGGAGGCGCCATGGAAGGACTTGTCAGCCGTCCTGACGAGGTACGGGAGTATTATACCGATGAACGTTGTCATATCCTGGAGTCATGGAACGACCCCCGGGACCCCCATGTCTCCATCGCCCGGGCCAGGGTGGAACCGGCCGTGACGACCCGCCGGCACAGGCTGGCCGGCGTGACGGAGCGCTACTATATTCTCGGCGGCCGGGGGCGGGTCGAGATCGGGGATCTTCCGCCCCGGGACGTTCTGCCGGGAGACGTGGCGGTCATCCCTCCCATGGTGCCGCAGCGAATAGCCAACACGGGACCGGATGACCTTGTCTTTCTCTGCGTCTGCTCTCCCCGGTTCGTCCCGGAAGCCTATGAAGATATCGACGACTGAGCGAAGGGAGCTTGGGAATGGCGGACCTCTGTTCATTAATTTGCTGCCTGCGGCCATTTACAACCCGGAGCACTGCCTCAGAACGACCGCGGAACTCATCGCCGAAAACGGAATGGAACCCTCCCGGGCCGGGGTCCGGCTGATGCAGGGGTACTATTTCGCCTCGCCGTCGGAACGCCCTTTTTCGCCTTTCGGGGAGAAATGTCCCGGAAGGCCGGAGGGCATAGATGCCCTTAATTGCAGAAAACCCCGACCACAGCGCCGCTTTTTATGATATGGTGTTCCCGTTCCAAAATCTTTTCCTGATGCGGTGAGTCGCGATGAATCTCTGGACCCTTCTCGGAATGTTTTTTCTGGCCCTGGGCTTCATCGGGGCGCTGCTCCCCATCATGCCAACGGTGCCCTTCGTGCTGGTGGCCGCAGCCTGTTTCGCCCGGTCGTCGCCGAAAATGCACCGGTGGATGAGGCAGCACCGCACGTTCGGCCCCACCATCCGGAACTGGGAGAACAACCGGTGCGTCTCCAGAAAGATGAAGGTGTGGTCAATTGCCATGATGACCCTTGGAGGAGGAATGTCCACGTGGCTCTTCGTCCCCCCGGGGTGGATGTCCCGGGCGGTCTTCGGCGTCTTCCTGGCCGGAGACCTGGTGGTCCTGCTGCTCAGGGAATGCCCTCCCGAAACCGCCGGGGCCGGAAAGGAGAAGAGATGACACCCCTGAAGAACTGCACGGTCTCCGTCTTCGGCCTCGGGCTCCTGGGCGGTTCCCTAGCCTGGAAGCTCTCCCGGGACGGAGCGGTGAAAAGCGTCGCCGGATGGAGCCGGAACCCGGAAACGGTCCGCAGGGCCTGCGATATGGGCGTCATCGGGCGGCCCTGCGCAACGGCGGAGGAGTGCGCCGCCCTGGGAGACGTCCTGGTCCTCGCCGTTCCCATCCGCTCCATGGAGGCCACGAGCCTGAAGATCCGTCCGGCTGCCGCTCCCGGAATCAGAGCCGTCTTCGACCTGGCGAGCACCAAGACCGAGGTCGGGCGGAAGCTGGCGCCCCTCTGGGGGCCCTGCTACGCCGGGTTTCACCCCATGGCGGGAAAGGAGCGGGGCGGCCTGGAGAACGCCGACCCGGCCCTTTTCGACGGGGCGGTGTGCGCCGTGGTCCCCTTCGAAAACACAGGCGAAGAGGCCCTGTCCCTTGCGGAAGAGCTTGCGGAAGCCCTCGGGGGCCGCCCTCTCAGGACCGGGGCCGAAGAGCACGACGCCGCGGCGGCCTGCATCAGCCATTTCCCGGTACTTGTGGCCGCGTCCCTGGCCCTCCTCGCGGGGGAGGAGATGGCGGATCATCCCCTGGTGGGCATTCTCGCGGCGGGAGGGTTCCGGGACACGACCCGCGTGGCGGGAGGCCTCCCGGAACTCGGGGCCGACATGGCAAGCACCAACGGGGAGCAGATCCGGCGGCTTGCCGGGAAATACCGGACGATCCTCGACACCCTTCTTGCGGCGTCTCCCGAAGATCTCGAGGTCCTGCTGGCCAGGGCCGCCCGGTGCAGGGAGGCAGTCCTGGCGGGGAAAGACTCCGGGAGCGGAAAAAGAAGCTGAAAATAAGGGGCCGGGCTGGAGATCAGCCCGGCCCTTTTCGCTATTTTCCCGCCGGTTTTCCGTAGGATGTGGGGCCGGAGGGCCATGACGTGGTATTCAGCCATTCCCTTGGGTAGCCCAGGGGCTGTCCGATCTTTCCCCCCTCGGTGAGCAGGCCGTCGTTGTACTTCACGATCAGCCGCTCCGTGAGGTCGTGCCATTGTTCCAGCGTTTCGGCGGTGTTCCGTTCCGCGAAGTCGGTGAGGTAGGCCCTGGCGCCGGAAGGGTTCGTCCTGTACAGGTCGAGGGCTTTCCGCTCCACCGTCTCGAGGGCGTTCAGGAAGCCCGTTTCGAGCTGTTCCTGCAGCACGGCGATCTCTTCGTGCATATAGCCGTATTTCAGGCCCGCGTAGTTCGCAAGGAAGTTGAAGGTCCACCACGCGCTTTCCCGGGAAAATTTCGTGGTGTCGCAGACTTCCACCGACCGGGGCAGCCCGGTCACGCCAACGTGGAAGGGCAGAAAGACGGTGTCGGAGGGCTTGTCGAGACCGAGCCACATGCGCCCGCCGATGGCGTCCGGAAGCCAGCCCCTGGCCTGGTTCACGAAAACGTACCCGCAGTAGGTCACCGACAGGGGCCGCTCCCATGCACCCTCCAGCTTCCGTTTGGGATCGCCCACGTCCCCGGCCCCGTCATAGGGGCCGTAGTACCGGTCGGGGTACCCGAAGGGCCCGGCGGCCGTTCCCTTCGTGAGGTCGAATTCCGTCCCCTCGTAGTGATCCCTGTGAAGCCGCATCACGTCCCTTACCGTGAGTTTTTTGTCCGGCTTCACCGAGAAGGGGTAGTCCTTCGTGTAGCCGTCCTTTACCCAGGGGGAGAAGTCTTTCGACGGGGCGGCCAGGGAGAGGACTCTCCATACCCTCCGAAGGGAGTAGTAGGGATGGTTGTATTCTCCGAGGCTCACCGTTTTCAGCCAGTCGAGCTTTCCGTCCTCCGGCTTCCACCAGCCGTGTTTCTGGGCCACGGAATGGAGGTTTTCCGAGAACATCATGTCCGGGTCGTTCGGGTCCACTTCCCGGATCCGGAACTGGTTGGCGCCGACGAAAATCTCCCCGTCGGGGACTTTTTTCGCGACCCACAGACCCCCGGTCCCTTCCGGGGACGGGGCCATCTCCAGGATCCATCCCTCTTCCGTGTCCGCCACGGGGAGGGTCTCGCCGGTGGCGTAGAGGCCGTACTTCTCGATGAGGGCGCCGATGAGCCGGATGGCCTCCCTGGCGGTGGTGCACCGCTCGAGGGCGATCCGGGAGAGTTCGGCCGAGTACATGATCCGCTTGCCCGCTTCAGGCTCCGGTGAGACTTTCGCACCGTTGGTGCATTCGCCGAACATGAGCTGCCGCTCGTTCATGATGCCGTAGCTTCCGTCGAAATAGGCGAAGGTCTCCGGGACCTGGGGGATCGTCCCCAGGGGGATGGTGGCCGGTCCCTTTGTGTCGTACCCCGGCCCCCGTCGGGATGTGACCATCCGGGGGTAGGAAAAGGTGTTGTACTCGGGGAAATCCCCCATGGCGGCGGCGGTGCAGAAAACCTCTCTCACGGAGCCGGGGGCGTGCTTTTGGGCGGGGACGTAGATGATCCGCTGGTCCATGAGGTCGTTGTCGTCCGAGTGGGAGACCAGAACGGAGCCGTCGGCGGAGGCGCCTTTCGTCACCAGGATGGTGGTGCACGCCTCTCCGGAGGCGGCCAGGAGAAAAAGAAAGAGAAGCGGCAGGGTGAAGGACCGGATCGTTCGGAACATGAGGAACCCTCCTTGAAGTGTGAGGATAGAAACAGTCTGATTATAAGCCCCCCTGAGGAGGCTGCAATACTTTTCGGAAAAGAGCCGTTTTTTCCCGGGACACAATTTCCCGGCAATCCGCTATACTTAAAGAAAATGAAACCGATTCCCGGGTATGACCGGCCGAAAACCGGGAAGGCGGGGCGGAAGGGAGAATTTCATGGAGAAATCGGGAAAATTTTCCGGGGGAGCCCTCTTTGTGCTGCTCGGCGCCATGCTGTGGGGGACCACCGGGACATCCCAGGCCCTGGCCCCGGCGGGGGCAACACCGCTGGCCGTGGGCGCCCTCCGGGTGGCCATCGGCGGAGCGGCCCTTCTCGCCGTCGCCCTCTTCCGGGGATCCTTCTCTTCCGGCGGCCGCTGGCCCCTCGCCCCGACGGTGATCTCCATCCTGGCCACGGCGTCCTACCAGCCCTTCTTTTTCACCGGCGTCTCGAAGACCGGTGTCGCCGTGGGAACCCTGGTCACCCTGGCGAGCTCTCCCGTGATCACGGGAGCCCTGGGATACCTCGCTTTCGGGGAGAAGCCGGAACGGAAATGGTATGCTTCCAGCTGCCTCGCCATCATCGGCTGTTCTCTCCTGACCCTCTCCGGGGAGGGAGGAGGAACGGTGGATCCCGTGGGGGTCCTGTTTTCCCTGGGGGCAGGTTTTTCCTATTCCGTGTTCGTCCTCGGAAGCAAGCGGCTGCTTCGGGACCATGGCGCGGACGCGGTGAACGGCCTGGTCTTTTCCGCAGCGGGCCTCGTGCTGCTGCCCGTGCTCCTTGCCTCGCCGCCTGCCTGGCTTCTCCAGCCCCGGGGGCTGCTCGTCGCCTTCCATCTCGGTCTCATCGCCACGGCCCTCGCCTATTTTCTCTTCCTCAAGGGACTGTCCACCGTGCCGGCCTCCACGAGCGTCACTCTCTCCATGGCAGAGCCCCTGACGGCAGCCCTCCTGGGGGTGCTGCTCCTGGGGGAGCGGATGAACCTCACGGGGGCTGCGGGAGTCGCGCTGCTCTTTTCGGGAGTGGCCCTGCTGGCCCTGAAAAGCAGAAAGGCTGACTGAGTTTTTCTCTGCGTTGACAAAAGAGGACACAATATGACCGAAACCGTCTAAAGAGTGTCCATTCCCTCTTTTTCTTAGTAAAATAGGAAGAGAAGGGGTGTATTGTGTTTTTTTCAGCACCCGTTCAGCGGCCAGATTTCCCATGCCTGTACGATGTACGGGTGCAGGAAGCAACCAGCGTTCTCGGAAAAGGAGTGTTGCCCGTGAAATTTCTGAAGACGTACCTTGACCGGTGCGTGCAGTGCGGGGCGTGCATGAGCGCCTGTTCGAAGGCGTGGGCGAAGGAGGATTCTCCGGACCTCTCCCGGATCCGGGTGAAGGCCGTCACGGGGATGGCGGACATCCGGGTGTGCGACCAGTGCGGCGGGTGCATCGCCGTCTGCCCGACCATGGCCCTTGCCCGGGACAAAAACGGCATCGTGCAGATCGACAGGAAGAAATGCACCTCCTGCCTCATGTGCGTCGAATTCTGCCCCAGCGCATCCATGTTCTTCTCCGACCGCATCCCTTCGCCCTACAAGTGCGTCGCCTGCGGCATCTGTGCCAGGGCCTGCCCCGAAGGGGCCCTTGAAATTCTCGACACCGGGAAGGAGGGCTAGCCCCATGGACAAATTTCCCATGAATCTCCTCGCCGAATGGAACTACCACCGTGCCCCCCTGCACCGGGGCTACACCCGCAAATACCTCGTCGTCGACCTCGGGAAAGGTGACGGGCAGTACAGCCACACAATCCATGACATAGACGGAGACATGATCGACACCTTCACCGGTGGCAGGGGCTTCGGGCTCAGGATCCTCTGGGACTCCGTCAACCCGCAGAGCCGGTGGGACTCCCCCGAAAACGCCCTTGTCATCTCCGGGGGCCCCATCTGTGGCATCACCCAATACCCCGGCACGGGCAAGACCTACACCGTCTTCCTCTCGCCCCTCACGGAGCAGACCTACAACAGCAACGCCGGGGGCTACTTCGGCCCCTACCTCAAGGCCTCAGGCTTTGACGCCCTCGCTGTCACCGGAAAGTGCCCGGAGGACGTGGTCGTCTCCATTGATGGAGACGAGGGCAAGATCCGCATCTACGCAGCCCCGACGGACGAGCGCAACGCCTACGACGTCACCGAAGCCCTCCACGGGCACTTCGCGAAAAACGAGGACGACAAGACCTCCATCTCCGCCGTCACCGCAGGCCGGGCCGCGGAGCACAGCTGGTGGGGAGCCCTCAACGTCAGCTTCTACGACCCCCGCCGAAAAGTCGCCCGTCTCAAGCAGGCCGGAAGGGGGGGCGGCGGCACCGTCCTCCGGGACAAGGGCATCCTCGCCCTCGTCGTCCGGAAAAGCGGCTTCACGGGAACCGAAAACGATCCCGCCGACCTGGCCACCCTCCAGAAGGTGGGCACCAAGCTCCACCGGGAAATCCGGAACAACGACGACACCCAGTGCATCATGCGCACCACCGGCACCACGCACCTCAACAAAATAATGAACGACTACGACATCCTGCCCGTCAACAACTTCAAGTTCGGCAGGTCGGAGGCCATCGGGGCCATCACCCCCGAAGAGTACAAGAAGCTCTTTACCCAGGGATACGCCGACGGATGCTGGTACGGGTGCTCCATGGCCTGCGCCAAGACCGTGGACGGCTTCGTGCTCCGTACCGGCCCGGACAAGGGCAAAAAAGTCACCGTGGACGGCCCCGAATACGAAACCGCCGCCAGCCTCGGCCCCAACGTCGGCATCTTCGATCCCCTGTGGACCATCGAGACCAACTACTACGCCGACCACTACGCCCTCGACACCATCTCGCTGGGCACCGGGCTCGCCTTCGTCTGCGAATGCTACGAACTAGGGCTTCTCACCAAGGAGCACACGAACGGCCTCGACCTCCGGTTCGGCGCCGGAGACCAGATCATGGAACTCATCCACCGCATGATGGACGGCCGGGACGACTTCGCCCTCGCCGTGGGCAAGGGCATCCGGAAAATGAAGGACATCTTCGCCGAGCGGTACGGCGCCGACCGGGCCGTCATGGAACGGATCGGCATGGAAGGCCAGGGGCTCGAAGTCTCCCAGTACCGGTGCCAGGAATCCGTCGCCCAGTGGGGAGGATACTTCCTCACCCTCAAGGGCCCCCAGCACGACGAAGCGTGGGTCATCTTCATGGACATGGTCAACAAGCAGATTCCCACCTTCGAGGACAAGGCCGAGGCCCTCTTCTACTTCCCCAACTTCCGCCTCTGGTTCTCCCTCGTCGGGGTGTGCAAGCTCCCGTGGAACGATGTGGAACCCTCGGACAACCGCCTCCGGTACAAGGGGATCGAAGCGGCGAAAGTCCCCGAACACGTCCAGAACTACCTCGACATTTACGAAGCCGTCACCGGCAAACCCCTCAGCAGGGAAGGAATGATCCTCCAGTCGGAGCGGGTCTATAACTACGAGCGGATCTTCAACTACCGCATGGGCAAGGGAACGAGGAAAGAGCACAACATTCCCGACCGTGCCCTCGGCCCCGTCTTCCCGGACGAATGGAACGTGCGGAAAGAATACTTCGAGAAAAAACTCGAGGAAGCGGGCATAAACGGAGAAGGCCTGTCGGTGGAGGAGAAGATCTCCCGCCTGCAGGCCCACCGGAGGGGCGAATGGGAGAAGCTTGTGGACGCCGTGTACGCCCGGAGGGGCTGGGACAGCAACGGCGTGCCGACACGGAAGACGGTGGAGCGCCTTGGGCTGGACAGCCCCGAGGTCCTCGAACTTCTGGAACCCTACTGGAGGTCCGGGGAAAGGGCATGATCCGGGTCAACGGCGAGCAGGTCCCCTGGAGGGAAGGCATGACCATCCGGGACCTGCTTGAGGAGCGAAACTTCACTTTTCCGATGATTGCCGTGTGGGTGGACGGGACTCCCCACAGGAGGGAGGAATTCGCCTCCGTCTGGATACCCGATGGAGCGGATGTCCAGGCGATCCACATGATCAGCGGCGGATGACGGGGATTCTTTTCAGGAAATCAGATCCCCCCTGAGCCCTTTCGTGAACAAAAACCCCGCCCATTTTCAGTTGGGCGGGGTTTTTTTCCGGTATTTTGACAAACGGGCTTATCCTGTATAATAATTTCCATATTTTCTTCAGTGCCCTCTCCTTCTGCAGGACCGGGGAAGAGAGAAGGAAAGCACCACGGGAAAGACGGCCCTTCCTGCGGGGAAGAAAGGCAGCGGCTTGTGCTGGAAGAGGGAGGCGGGTGGAAAAGTGTATTCACTCCCGGTGGTGATTGCGGAACCTGATCCAATGCTCCGGACCCTGTACCGGAAAGTGCTTCTTGACGGACATGGCTATATTTTTGCCGGTTTCGCAGAAACGGGGGAGGAGATCGCTCCGCTTCTTTCGAAAACGACGGTGAATCTCGTGCTTCTCGATATCTCCCTTCCGGGCTTCGACGGGCTGGAGGGTTTCCGGTGCATGAGGGCGCACTTCCCGAGGGTGGATTTCATCATCCTGTCTTCGGAAAAATCTCCCGATATCGTCCGGGGCGCCATCTGTTCCGGAGCCTTCGATTACCTGATCAAGCCCTTCGAATGGGAGAGGCTCACCAGGGCGCTGGCGGCCTACAGCGAGTATTACCACGGCTTGGTGGGAAGGGATATCCCCTGGCGGCAGGAGGACCTTGACCGTCTTCTCGGCTTTCGGAAAAGGATCTCAGGCACGCCTGACGGGGCTCCCAAGGGATTCCAGGAGACCCTGCTCATCCGCCTGGGGAAACTTCTGCAGGAGTCGAGGAAACCTCTTTCGGCGGCGGATGCCGGCAGGATGCTTGGCATTTCCCGCTCCAGCGCCCGCAGGTACCTGGAGCTTCTCGTCCAGCGGGAGGAGGTCGCGGTGGATTTCGAACTGACCACGGTGGGGCGTCCCCAGAAACTGTATTTTGCCACGGGTCCCGTTGTCAAAAGGGAGCAAAACTCCGCCTCATGAGCACCATCGGATCCGGAGTTCACAACTTGCGGATACGAAAGTGCCGTTTTCAACGCTCCGAGGGGTGTAGTCTCACCTCCGGGGCGTTTTCTCTTTTACCCTGGATTCCCGCCCGCTCATAACGAGCCTGGAGGCGGAACACCCGGCGCGGCATAGATTTGTTTCTGTTCCTCCAAAACTTTGCCGACCCCCGGCTTTTGCCCAGGATGTTCAAAGCATTCGATCACATCGAGCCTGTCTAGGCCCCATTGCAGGGTGTACTCCCTGAACAGGCCTGTATCCTGCTTCCGTTTTTTTGGATGTTTCGGAAGGGAAAAGGGCAGTTTTCTCTTTTTTCTGTCCCCGGTCTGTCATGTTGCGAAACTGGGGGGCCGGGGCCATAATAGAAGCGAAACAGGGCGTTTCCATTGCATCCAAAATACGAAGGAGATGATCGTTGTGTCCAGGATCAGAATCGTCGTCGCTTCATTGCTTATCGCAGCATGCATGGTGGGAGGTGCGTATGCCTCGGGAGAGCTCAACGCCTATACCATCATGCCGGAGAAGTATGCCTCCCAGGTTTTCGAGGCCTTCACCGCCGAAACGGGAATCAAGGTGAATTTCATGAGATTTTCCTCCGGCGAAGCCCTTGCCAGGGTGGTGGCCGAGAAGGGCAATCCCCAGGTGGACATGATCCTCGGCGGCCCCGCCGACACCTACGAGGCGGGGATCAAGGAAGGGGTCTTCGAGGCCTACAAGCCCGCCGGGGCTGACGGCATCCCCGAGAAGTTCCGCTCGAAAGAGAACTACTGGACCGGCATCGGGATCATTCCGCTGGTTTTCCTTACCAACACGAAGTTCCTGGCGGACAAGGGGCTCGAAGCTCCCGCCTCATGGAACGATCTCCTGGACCCCGCCTATAAGAACGGCCTCCAGATGGCCGACGCCAGGACCTCCGGCACGGCCACGGAACGGATCTACTCCCTGGTGAAGATTCTGGGCGAGGACGAGGCCTTCGCCTATCAGAAGAAGCTCCACCAGAACATCCAGATGTACACCAAGAGCGGCGCCGGCGGAGCCATGCCCGTGGCGACGGGACAGGCGGCTTCGGGCATTTTCTACATCGTGGACGCCCTGGATATCCAGCAGCAGGGGCACCCCGTGGTGATCAGCTACCCGAAGGAAGGCGTGTCCTTCGGCATCGAGGCCACCGGAGTCCTGAAGGGCGCTAAAAATCTGGAGAACGCGAAAAAGTTCATGGACTGGGCTTCCTCGAAAACCTTCGCCCAGCTGCTGGTGGACAGGAAGATCAACTACATCCCCACCCGGGGCGACGTGGAAGTGACCAATCCTGCCCTCGACCTTTCGAAGGTCAGCCTGGTGGAAGTGGACGTGACCTGGAAGGGCCAGAACCGCAAGGCCTTCGTTGACCGCTGGATCAACGAAGTCATCAAATAGGGCCTTTTTCTGGAATCCTGCGCAGTTCCCATCCCCGGCGGGAGTTTTTCCCGCCGGGGCTTTTTCCCTGTTCGGCAGGCATTACAGCTCACTCAAGGAGAATGACGCCATGAATCGACCATCCGCGCTCTCCGCTCCGGAGAAGGTGTCGCCTCTCAAACGGGACCCGGCCCTTCTCCCTGCCCTTGCCGCCATCTGGATTTCCCTGGCGGTGTTCGTCCTGTACCCGGTCCTTCGGCTTTTTCTTATGACGTTTATGGTGGAAGGGCAGTTTTCCTTCGCGAACCTCGGGGCGGTTCTCGACAGCTGGTACGACCGGCAGGCCTTCCTGAACAGCCTCTGGCTCGCGGGGGCCGTATCGGTTGCCGGGACGGCGTTGGGGTACATCTACGCCTTCGCCGTCACCAGGATTCCCCTCCCCTCCTGGCTGAAATGGTTTCTCGGCGCGGTCACCACGCTGCCCCTCATTTCCCCGCCCTTCACGAGCAGCATCGCCCTGACCCTTTCCCTGGGGCCCAACGGCATCCTCCTGAAGTTCTTCGGCATAGAGAATTTCAGCTTCTACGGATTCTGGGGAACCTGGATGTCCGAAACGCTCACCTATTTTCCCGTCTCCTTCCTCACGCTGGCGGCGGTCCTTTCCGCCATCGACCCGAACCTCGAGGACGCCGGGCTGTCCCTGGGGGCTTCGCCGGGGCGGGTCTTCCGGACGGTGACCCTGCCCCTGTCCACTCCGGGGATCGCCAACTCGGTCCTGCTGCTCTTCGCCAGCTCCCTTGCGGATTTCGCCACTCCCCTGGTACTGGCCGGCCACAGCTTTCCCGTGCTTCCCACCCAGGCCTACCTCCAGATCACGGGGCTCTATGACCTGCGGGGCGGGGCGGCCCTTTCCTTCCTGCTCCTTCTTCCCGCCATGGGAGTCTACGTCCTGCAGCGCTTCTGGGTGGGACGGAAAAACTACGTGACCGTCAGCGGAAAGACGGGAAGCCGCTCGGGTTTCAAGAGCAAGGGCAAGCTGGCGGAGGGGCTCGTGCTCGGGGTGTGCTTCGCTGTCACCGCCTTCATCCTGTACCTGTATTCCCTGATTCTCTGGGGGGCCCTGGTGAAGGTCTGGGGCGTGGACAACTCCATGACCTGGGAGAATTTCCTGTACGTGTTCACCCATGGACGAAAGGCCATTACCGACACCCTGTCCATCGCGGCGGTGGCCACGCCTCTCGGAGGACTCATGGCGGTGGTGGTGGGCTACATCGCCCAGCGGAAGCGGTTTTTCGGCACCAGGGCCATGGAATTTTTCTCCCTGCTGAACTACGCCCTTCCCGGAACGGTGGTGGGCATCGCCTACATAATCGCCTTCAACGAAAAGCCCATCCTGCTCACGGGCACCATGACCATCCTCGTGGCGGCCTATATGTTCCGCTACCACGCCGCAGGCATACGGGCGGTGATCGCGTCCCTCCACCAGATCGATCCCTCCATCGAGGAGGCTTCGGCAAGCCTCGGCGCCGGTGCGGCCAGGACCTTCTTCCGGGTGACCGTCCCCCTGGTGGTTCCCGCGGTGCTCATGGGGATGCGGTACCTGTTCATCCACTGCATGACTGCCATCAGCGCCACCATTTTCCTCGTGTCCGTCAAGTGGAGCCTGCTCACCACCCGCATCCTCGAGTGCATGACGGAACTGCAGTTCGCCCAGGCCTGCGCCTTTTCCGTCGTGCTGATTCTGCTCGTCTTCGGCGCCACCGCCGTCCTGACGGGCCTGACCCGCTTCGCAACGAGGCGTATTTCCGGCGAAGGAGGCCGAGACTGATGGCCGTTACACTCGAACTTTCAAACGTGTCGAAAATTTTCCAGAAGGACAGGGAGCTCGTCCGGGCCGTGGACAACGTCTCCATGACGGTGGCGCCGGGAGAGATGGTCACTTTTCTCGGTCCCTCCGGATGCGGGAAGACCACAACCCTCAGGATGGTGGCGGGGTTCGAAACCCCCTCCGGCGGGACCATCACCATCGACGGCCAGGACGTGACCAATGTCCCCGTGAACAGGAGGGATATCGGCTTCGTCTTCCAGAATTACGCCCTGTTCCCCCACATGAGCGTCTTCGAGAACGTGGCCTACGGGCTTCGGGTCAAGGGTGGCCGGGAGGAGGAGATCCGCCGTAAGGTCCGGCAGGGTCTCGACCTCGTGGGCCTGGGGAAGGCGGAAAACCGCTTCCCGAACCAGCTCTCGGGGGGCGAGCAGCAGCGGGTGGCCCTTGCCAGGGTGCTCGTGCTTCAGCCGAGGGTGCTGCTGATGGACGAACCCCTGTCAAACCTCGACGCAAAGCTGAGAATCCACATGCGCACCGAGATCCGGAGGATCCAGAAGCACCTGGACATCACCTGCCTCTATGTCACCCATGACCAGGGGGAGGCCCTCACCATGTCCGACCGGATCATGGTGATGAACAAGGGAAAGGTGGAGCAGATCGGGGCCCCCCTCGAAATTTACAGCGACCCGAGTTCCCTTTTCGTGGCCGATTTTATCGGCCAGGCGAACATCATACCGGGCAAAGTCCTCTCCGCGGAGGGCGGAACAGTCTCCGTCTCCCTTCCGGAGATCAGCGTGTCCCTGCGGGCCGTAAAAGACGCTTCCTTCGCCCCCGGTGACGAAGCGGCGGTGGTCGTGCGGCCGGAAAACCTCCTGCCCTCCTCAGGAGACGGGATGAAGGGGACAATTCTCACCGCGACCTTCCTCGGCGGGCGCATGGAGTACGAGGTCGCCCTGGAGAGCGGCCGGACGGTGCTCTCCTTCGATCCCTTCCTTCCCGGGAAAAGGATGTGGGCCGAGGGAGAGAGGGTCACCCTCTCGTTCGACCCCGCCGTGGCGGTGGCGCTGCCCGCGTGAAAGTCTCCCCGGGCAGACCCCGGAAGTGTGGAGAAAAACGTCAAAGAAAGGATGGGGTACCTCGTGAAAGGGAAATTCCCTCTGTTTCTTGCGGTGTGTTTTCTCATTTTTTTACCCGGGTCTGCCGCCGGTCAGGACTTCCGGCCGGTCCTCGCCCGGGAGTCCCGGGGAGGAGCTCTCTATCGGGCGGGCATATTCAGCGTGCTCGAACTCAACGGAAGCTACAGGGAGATGGGCAGGCAGTACGGCGAATTATTGAGGGAAGACCTGCAGAACTTTTACCGTGAGGCCGTCATCGAATTTTTCCACGGTGAAAAGGGGATGTCCATGGAGGAGCTGAAAAAAACCGCTTTCGCGGTCTTTGGTCCCTATCCCCGGAGATACAGGGAGATACTGGCGGGAATGGCTGAAACATCAGGCCTTGACCTCGAGCAGCATATCCTTCTGAATGCGGTGGAATGGTATCCGAAGATAGCGCATCTCTCAGCCGGTGAAGCCCGCTGTTCCGGCATAGCTGCCTGGGGTCCCTGTTCCGTCGGCGGGAGGGTGGTTTTCGGAAGAAACAACGACGACGATCCTCTCTACAGGAAATTCTCGAAATACCTGACCACTGCGGTCTTCAAGCCGGGAGACGGAAGCTTCCCGACAGCGGTGATCAATTATGCGGGGGCGGTGTACGCGCCCACGGGAATGAACAGCCGGGGACTGTTCGCTGAAATGAACGCCGGACCCTGGATGGGATTCTCCCTCAACAGGACCTCCATATTCACGGCGATTTTTTCCTTCCTTCAGGATTTCCCCGGTCTCCAGGAAATGGAAAGGGCCGTGCTTTCCACCCTGCCGAACCTCGCTTCCATAATCAATGTGGCCGACGGAGAATCAGCCGCCTCGTACGAGCTTTCCCTTCAGGATTCACGGAGAGCGGATTCTGAGTACGACGGCCTGCTTGTTTCCACCAACCATTTTGTCAATCCGGCCTGGCCTTTTTCCGGAGTGGAAGACCGTCTCGCTGGATTGACCGTCACCAGGAGGGAGAACCTCCTGCAGCTCGGTGAACGGTACAGGGGGACATTCACTCCCGGGGTCATGATGAAGATACTTGACCTCGGTCTGGAACAGGGAGGAGCCACTGCCGGGGGAACGATCTACCAGGTTGTGGCGCTGCCCTCGGAAAGAACGATCTGGCTCAAGGCGCCGGGTGTGCAGGACTGGACGGAAATTCCCCTGGCCTCACTTTTCGGGTCTGAAAACGGATGTCCCTGAAGCTGACGGGCTCCCGCCATACGGTGTCGTGACCTGATGCGGACGCCATGTAAGAGAGGGTCACCCTTCCGTTCGAGCCCGCCGTGGGGGCGGCGCTGAAGGCCTGATATTTCGGGGAAAGACGAAGGGAGCCGGAGAGAAAACCACTCTCCCGACTTCGCCGGGTTTGAACAGGGAAGCCTTGCAAACACCGGATAGTACATCGTGCGTGGGCACTACACAGCCCCTCT